>ENA-UOOM01000642-UOOM01000642.1-fermentation-metagenome-genome-assembly--contig:-NODE-642-length-38383-cov-3.696384_pt1 | contig 38383 bp, 33 predicted proteins | sample MGYA00245781_ERZ724031 | MGnify/ENA primary metagenome ERZ724031 (study PRJEB28704, sample SAMN03018317) | fermentation metagenome | biome: anthropogenic terrestrial biome; feature: soil; material... | reverse complement strand
CGATCACGGCAAGGGGCATCCTGTGCCCGACGATGGGAGCAACCCTCTTCAGCACATATTCGTCCCCGTAGAGGACGGGGTGACATGTCGAAAGGACGTCGGCGTGCCGGAAGATCTTCAGGGCGATCTCCGGCCCCACGCCCGACGGATCGCCGATGGTGATGCCAAGAAGCTTTTTTTGCATGGTCCCTGCTCCTTTCAATGCACTCTTTACCCCTCTGCGCATAGGTTTGCCGGGGCTTCGCCCACACACTCCAGGGATTTATCCGGAGCCGACGGGCCGTCGCTCACGAGTTTCGCCCTTCCGACCCGTCGCCGTTGTATCGTCCCGGTTTCGCGACGGTCATTCTCCCTGTCGTCCGGCGGCCACGATCACGCCCACCCCGTCCGGGACCACCGTGATCCCGGCGCCGGGGTTCCCGAGGACGGCCTCCGCCCGACTGATGGCCGCCTCCAGCGTGGGGGCCCACTCCATATTGAGGCGCTCCACCATCTCCCTCGGGGCCGACGTCACCATGATCACCCGGTGATTCATGAGCACCCGGGCGAAGATCTGGATCTGCCACTGATCCGCCTCCGTCTCGTCCCGCCCTCGCGCCATGATGTGGTCCATGACGTCCTTCGCCGTCTTCACCGCCTCGAAGGTCCGGGAGAAGGCCTCTCCGCCGTGGCCGTCGCTGCACTCCGACGCGACGATGATGACACCGCCCCTCCTGCACGTCGCCTCCCCGGCGGTCATGCTCTTCACCGCCTGATAGAGGTTCTGGTCCAGCGGATACCCTCCGTTGCCCGTCAGGACGATGTCCGCCGGGACGGCCTGCACGCGGGCGAACCGGCCGACAAGGGCGCACCCCTCTTCGTGCGCCCTCTCCATGTCGCCGCTGAAGGAGGCCACGATGCGCTTCGCCGAATCGAGGACCACGTTGCAGATGAAGGCCAGCCCCGCTGTCCGGGCGGCGTGGACCATATCCCGGTGGATCGGGTTGCCCTCCAGAACGCCCGTGCTGGCCCCGTCGCTCGCGATGAACTCGGCGCAGTGGTTCGCCATGACCGTCCGGTACCCGGCGACGCCGGGGAACACGCTCTTCCGTCCGCCGGAGAAGCCGGCGAAGAAGTGGGGCTCGATGAATCCCTCGGCGACGAGAAGGTCCGCCTCGACGGCGAGCCTGTTCAGGACGAGGGCGCCGCCCGACGGCAGCGTCCCCACGGGAACGAGCAGGCCTTCGTCATGGCTGTCGTGGACCACGATCCGCTCCCCTTCGGCGATCTCCTTGCCGTACCGCTCCAGCAGTTCTCGAGGGGTCGTCGCCCTGTGTCCGCCTGTGGAGACAAGAATCGTGACGTCCGCGTCGGGATTTCCGGCGCGGACCTCCTCGAGAAGCAGGGGCATGATGATCCGGCTGGGCACCGGGCGCGTATGGTCGCTCGAGAGGATCACCACGTTCCGCTTGCCGCGCGCGAGGTCGCGCAGCCTGGGAGAGGCGATGGGCTGCTCCAGGGATTTCCGGACGATGCCCTCCTCAGGCCCGTCGGCCTTCAGATCGCGCAGTTTCGATACGAGCACCCCTCTGAGACGATCGTCCGGAATGTCGCATGAGAGGGCGGACCGGCCGTAGGGGATGGAGACTCTCATAAGGGATCACCTCCTCCTGCGTTCGCAGCGTGATCGTGGGGCGCGCGGCATGGGAGAGTCCGTCGCGCCCCTTTGATGAACATTCTACCAAAGCGCCTAAGCGCGGTGTGAGGAGCCCCCTTCGCGGCTCTCATCCCGCGTGATGCCCTCCCTTTGTCCTCAGGAAGCGGGCGGCCTTCGCAAGGGCCTCCTCTCGCGAACGGAGCGCACCCACGAGGTGCTCCTCCCTGAGGAAACGGAGGACCTCTCCGACGGCGGGGCCGGGCGCCAGGGCAAGCCGTTCCATGAGAAGTTCGCCATCGGGGAGCACCTCTCGCTCGCAAGCCGATCGGGCGATCATGGCAACGAAAAGGGCGCGGTTTCCGATCCATCGGGCGAGAGCCCCCTCGCGGGCAAAGACGAGGGCAAGCTGGAACAGGTCGCCGAGGAAGTTCGCCCCCCTGGAGATGAACAGGCGGGCCATGGCCTCGGGCGTCAGAGGTCCATGAAGGATCATCCGCCGACGGACGAGCTCCGTCGTCCCGTCCACGAGGGCGTCGCCCCATCGCCAGGGTGTCAGGGCTCTTCGCGCGCGAAGGGCCCCACCCTCGTCGACGGAAGAGGCGTCTGCCCGGCAGAAGAGGGCGGCGGCGCGCACAGAAAGAGAGGCGCCCCATGACACGAGGCGCTCCATCCGGTACCTCAGGGCATCGAGGAAGAGGTGCGCCCGCCCCTCGAGGCCGAGGCGGATCTCTCGCCCGATCCGCTCGCCCGCGCAGCCCCGGACAGGCGGTCGTACGGCCCTGCACGTCCGAAGGGCGGCGGGATCGACGATGAAGCCGGGCAGGGACGAGGCGAACCGAGCAAGGCGGAGGGCACGGAGCGGGTCCTCCCGAAGGCGCTCCTCTCCCGGCCCGTTGAAGCGGAGGACTCGCCGGGCCACATCCTCGACGGCTCGGGGGTCGCCCACCAGCTCGCCCGTTCGACGAAGGGCCAGGGCGTTCACCGTGAGGTCCCGCCGCTTCAAATCCTCTTCCAGAGAGCCGCCGGCGTAGGAGAAGACCTCGAAACAGTCGTTTTCCCAGGGGAGTAGAAATATCTCCATCCCTCTCGGGCCGAGGGCTCGGCCCGAGGGAAAGAGGGCCGCAAGGTCCTCCGTTGAGGCTCCGGTGGCGATGTCCACATCCTCGACGGGGAGGCCGGCGAGCAGGCTTCGGACGATCCCGCCCACGAGAACGGCCTCGAAACCGGCGGCTTCGAGACGCTCCAGAACATGAAGGGCGGAGGACAGCCTTTCGTCACTGGGCATGAGGTCACTCCTCCGGCGCGGCTTCTTCCTCCTGCTTCGGGCGCCCGTAGAGCATGGCCATGCCGTGGGCCTTGTGCTTCACCTTGTAGCCCACGTACCCGTCGTCCAGGACCGTGGGGTGATAGGCGTAGTTCCGAAGCAGAACCTCCTTGTGTCCCTTCGTCTCCACGCACGTGGGATAGCGGAGGTTCTTGTACAGCACAAACCGGGCATGGCCGCCGTACTTCTGCTTGAAGCCCACGGTGAAAAAGCCGCACTTGAGGATGTTGTTCAGACTGAAGACGTTCTTGGGAGAGACGGTGGTGTGCAGGTGATAGCGGTAGGGGTAGAGGATGTTCTCCATGAAGATGTAGCTCACGAACTGGAGGTTGTTCCCCCTGTACTCCGAGTCGGTGACGCAGAAGTCCATGACCGCCACATGGGTGCGCTCCGTGTCCTCGAGCTTGAGGTCCTCGATCGCGTCGTCCACGAACTCGTCGGTGTAGGAGATGGACCGGAGGGCGATCAGCCGGTCCTCGGCGAAGATGCCCACAACCGCCCCCGCTCCCTTGATGCTGTCCACAAGCGTGTTGTCCTCGGCGAAGAAGTCCGCGTCGCCGATCTCGTCGGTGATTCGCTTGTGAAACTCCACGGCCGTCCCGATATCATCCTTCGTCAGCGTTCTCATATTGCAGAGAATGGAGGCAACGTACCCTCGGCCTCTCTTCTGGAGAAAAAACTGCATGGAGCGGATTGTATCCATATGAACACCTTCTTCCCCTGCAAGCTGCACCTCTCTCCCGGTGACTTCTCATAGGGAGCGCTCGGTATCCGACTATTATACTAAATGCCCTAATATGCCCGGCCCCTGAGTCACGGGTAAGGGCATGAACACGGTCGCGGACCGGTTCAACCGCGCTCCCAGCCGCCCTGCTCCTGCTTCTGAGAGGAGTTTCCGGCGCATTCCCTCCGCCGGCGGAAATACCGAAGGGCAGGAGGCACGCCGATCGAGCGCGGAATTTCTCTGACACCCTGGCCAACGCCCGGTCAGCCGTACAGCGCTCCCCCCGCCACGTCCTTCCCGACGAACTTTTTCCCTGCCCGTCGGGAGCCTCGAGTTGCCGCCGCGACTTCTCCGGTGAGGCCGACCGGGGCGCACCCTTATCCGGAGGGTTGCACCCCACGATGCCGTCGGTCCGTGAGTGGATCATCTCGCCTGGAGTATTCGTGCCGTCCGACCTGATCCGGCATTGCCGTGCGGACGATCACAGGACCGAATGATCGCGTGAAATTCTCGTCCGCCGGCCCCCCTCGTCGAAAAGCTGGCGGAGGCGTCGTACTCCTGCGGGTTGCCCCTGTCCAACGCACGAAAAGAACGGGCCCTTCGGACCGCTCGGAGGAAGTATCCGGGATACCAAAGCACATACGGGCCTTTGACAAACCAAGCGCCGAAGCCGGTGAGCAACGCGTTCTCTGTGATACAATCAGGAGAAATCCCTGCCGGGGTGCGCATCACCCCAGGAGAACGAAAGGGCGTCGATCCCACGATGAGAAGGCATGCCAGACCGGAGAGCATCGAGCAGGGTATTTCCCGCATGCTGGAGGAGATTTGGAGCCAGCCGGACAATCTCAACAAGCGTATGGACCCGCGCTATGTGGGCAGCGACGACGAGGAACTGACGCTGGAGCTGGAGTTCACCGTCCAGGAGTGGCAGCTCAACCACAGCCACATTCTCCATGGAGGGGCGATGGCAACGGCCTTCGACGAGACGCTGGGGCTGCTGGCCCGCTGGGCTGCCGCTCCGATGTCCTCGGTGACGACGCACCTCACCACCTCCTTTCTGAGGCCGGTGCACAGGGGCAGCACGCTTCTGGTCCGGGCGAAGATCCTCTCCCTGGGAAAGCGTCTGATCACCGTACGCGGCGAGGCCTACGCCGACACCCCGGACAACCTCGTCGGGGCGGCGATGGCGAGCTTCATGCCCCTCTCCGTCCCTCCGAAGCCGGGGGACGAGGAGAAATCTCCGACACCGACCGCGGACGAGGGAGAAGCCCTCGAAGGTTGACATCGTGCCGTGCCCTGAACTTTTTCGGAGTCTCGCAACGCTCTGTGGTCGCGCTTTCTCGGCAAGAGGCTCCCGGGGTTTCGGGGGACGTTCTCTCCTTTTGCTCTCTGGATCGTACTCGGAAGGGATGAAGCGAAGAGCCCATGACGACGGTTTTTCTGCGACAACTGAACTTCTATGACGCTTCATCGGTCCTTTCAGCCCTTCGCGCCCTTGTGGACGCCATGGGCGGCATGGGGCAGTTCGTCTCCCCGGGCGAGCGGGTTCTTCTCAAGCCGAATCTGCTCTCGGCGGAGCCGCCGGACCGATGCGTCACCACGCACCCGGAGATCGTGCGGGCCGTGGCCCGTCTCGTCCTCGAGGCGGGCGGCCGCCCCTTTATCGCCGACAGCCCGGGGCTGGACCGTTTCGCTCATGTGGCGGCAAAGACGGGGATGAGCGACGTTGCCCGGGAGCTGGGGATCCCCTGTGAGGAGCTGACCGACCCCGAGCCTCTGTCCATGGCGGAGGGGTCTCTTTTCCACCGTGTCGAGGTCGCCCGGCAGGCGCTTCTCGCCGACAAGATCATCAACCTGCCGAAGCTCAAGACCCACGCCCAGATGGTGCTGACCCTGGGCGTCAAAAATCTCTTCGGCACGGTGGTTCGCCAGAGAAAGGCCGAGTGGCACTACAACGTCGGGCTCGACAGGGGGCGGTTCGCCGATCTGCATCTGGACATCGCCCGCAGCCTACGACCTGCGCTCACCATCCTGGACGGCGTGGAGGGGATGGAGGGCCGGGGGCCGGGCAACGGCACCCCGAGACACTTCGGACTTCTCGCGGCGGCGACGGACCCTCTGGCCCTCGACGCCGCCGTCGCGGGGCTGCTCGGACTCGCAACCGACGACGTGCCCCTGCTCAGGGCAGCGAAGCGGCGAGGAGTGCTGCCCGAGCACGCCCTGGCCGGCGACTCCCCCGACGCATTCGCCGAGGCCATGAGGGACGTGCACATCCCGGCCCTCGACTCCCTGCACCTGATCCCCCGGGGGCTCCGGTGGATGGGGGGCTCCCTCCTCGCCTCCCGCCCCCGGCAGAACAGGGAGACCTGCATCCGATGCGGCAAGTGCGTCGCCATCTGCCCGGCAAAGGCCATGACCCTGGAGGGTGATGGGCGGATCGTCATCGACTACGGCCGGTGCATTCGCTGCTACTGCTGCCAGGAGGTCTGTCCGGCGAACGCCATCGACTTCTCGAAAGGGCTCATTCTCAGAGCGCTCGATCTGCTCCGCCGCTGACCTCCCGGCCGGACAATCACCCCAGAAGGGCCAGCAGGATGCCTCCCGCAAGGACGGAGCCGATCTGCCCCGATACGTTGGCCCCGACGGCGTGCATCAGGACGAAGCACTGCTTGTCCTCGGCGGCCGCCATGCGCTGGACGAGGCGCGCCGACATGGGGAAGGCCGAGATGCCGGCCGCTCCGATCATGGGGTTCAGCTTCTCCTTCCTGAACAGATTGACGCCCTTGGCGACGAGGACACCGACGGCCGTATCCAGGATGAAGGCGACGAGCCCCATGCCGAGGATCAGGAGCGTGGTGGGCTGGATGAAGCGCTCGCCCGTCATGGTGGAGGAGATGGCAAGGCCGAGAAGGATGGAGACTATGTTGGCAAGCTCCTCCTGAGCTCCCTTGGAGAGCCGGTCCACAACGCCGCTCTCCCGGATCAGGTTGCCGTACATCAGGAAGCCGATGAGGGATGCCGAGGCCGGCGCGAACATGCCGGCGATGAGGGCGACGGCTATGGGGAAGAGTATCTTCACCGGCTTCGATATCTCCTTGCCCTTGTAGGGCATGGAGATGCGGCGCTCCTCCCTGGTCGTGAGCAGCTTGATCACCGGCGGCTGGATGACGGGGACCAGGGCCATGTAGGAGTAGGCCGCCACGGATATCGGCCCCAGCAGGTTCGGTGCGAATTTCGCCGCAACGTAGATGGATGTGGGTCCGTCAGCCGCCCCGATGATGCCGATGGAGGCCGCCTCCTTGAGATCGAAGCCGATGAGCAGCGCCAACCCCATGGTGAGGAAGATGCCCGCCTGAGCCGCGACGCCGAAGAGGAAGGAGATGGGGTTCTGAAAGAGCGGGGTGAAGTCGATCATGGCCCCAATGGCGATGAAGATGAGCAGCGGGAACATCTCGTTGGCGATCCCCGCGTTGAACAGAATGCTCAGGGCACCGTGCTGAACCTCCCCGTTTATGACGTGGTCCAGGGCCGACGAAAGGGGGATGTTGACGAGCAGCGTCCCGAAGCCCATGGGAAGCAGCAGCGTCGGCTCGTACCCCTTCACGATGGCCAGGTAGAGCAGCGTAAGCCCCACGCCGATCATGATCGCCTGTTTGATGGTGAGCGATGCGAACCCCACAAAAAGCGTCTCCATTTTTCCCTCTCCTCATCTGCGGGATCTCCCGCTAAAATATGTGACCTGCAAAAAAAGAGACCTTCAGCACAGATCATCTGCACTGAAGGTCTCGCTCCATCGGATGTCCGACGGCGAAAGCCAGGTCCACGACCGTGCTGATGACCTTCGCCTCACAAGCTACTCCCCTTCTCTGCCGTATTGTACCCCTCCCGGCGGCATTGTCAAATCCTTCTCGGGTATAATGGCGACAGAAGATACTCTGAAGCGAGGTCACGGAATGCGGAAAAAACGTCTGGGGGCAGTAGCGGCTCTTCTTCTCGGCTCCTCCCTGTTCATGGTTCAGAGGGTCATCGGACAGCCCGCAACCCTCTCCATCGAGGCTCCTCCGGCCGAGACGACGCGCGCGGAGCGGGCTCCGGCGGAGTCCGTCCTGTCCGTCCCCGTCTTCATCACCGAGGGCGAGGCGACGCGCCTTCTCGACACCCAGCTCGCGAACCCGCTGTACGAGGCGAAGGGTGAGAGGCTGAGCCTCGGCTACGGCGAAGGGACGGCGGATATCCTGCTGGAGAAGACGGGGCCTCTCGCTGTGCATCTGCGGGATGGGAAGGCCGCCTTCTCGCTGCCCTTTCGCTTCGAGGCCATGATCGCCTGGAAGGGAAAGGTCCTGCAGATCCCCGCCAGAACACGGCAGGAGACCTTCGGCAGCGGGGCCCTCACCGTCGCTGTCACGCCAGGGCTCGACGAGGGGTGGTCCATCCGCCTCAACGACCCCGCCGTGACCCTCCGGTGGGACAGCAAGCCGTCCCTCACCGTCCTCGGCCAGTCCATCGGCGTCGCGAACATGCTCTCCTCCATGCTGGACAAGGAGGCCTCGAAGCTTGTCAAGAGGGCGGAGGATGCCCTCAACGCCTCGGCAAAGGTCAAGGAGCATGCCCAGGTCCAGTGGGAACGGCTGCACCACCCCTTCCGACTGAACGACGCGCCGGAGCTTTGGCTCCTCATCCATCCTCTTTCGACTGGGACGCCGCCCGTCACCGTCCAGGACGGCCGGCTCACCGCCACCCTGTCCCTCCGGAGCACCCTCTCCATCGCGTCGGAGCGCCCCGAGCCTCTTCCCTCACCGCCACTTCCCCGGCTGCACGCCATGCCCAAGGGTACGACGACGGGCTTCCTGCTCAACGTGGAGGCCCTTCTCTCCTACAAGGCCCTTGCGGCGTACGTCGCCAGAGAGGGCATTCCCCCCGTCGATCTTCCGGGGGGAGGAACGGTGACCGTGGACAAGCTCGCCTTCTACGCCAGTCGGGGAAGGCTTGTCGCCGCCGCGGACATCTCGGGGAAGGCCCTGCTCAGCCGCCCCGTGTCGGGCAGGATATACCTTCACGGGACGCCTCGTTACGACCGGGAGGAACGCGTGCTTCGCATAACAGATCTGACCTACGAGGAGAACACCACGAAGGGGCTCCTGAAGGCCGCGGCATGGCTGGCAAAGCCCTATCTCGCGAGCGCCATTGAAGAGAAACTCGTCTTCCCCCTCGGCGACCTGCGCCAGGATGCCATGGACGCCCTGGAATCGGCCTTCCAGGGACAACGCCTCTCCCCCGAGCTCACATCCGACGGCCGGGTCGCGTCCCTTGACCTCGACACCTTTGCAGTCGGCCCGGATGGGCTGGAGCTCTCCTTCGTCCTGGGAGGGGACATCGCCCTGGAATATCAGGAGAGGTAGCGGGTGCCTGTCATAAAAGTCTGGCACTACACAGACATCTGTCACATATGTTCGCTGAAGCTCTCCACGGCATGCTCTGCGCATGAAAAGTAAGTAGCCCATGGTTTGGTCCAGAGCGTTGCATACAGTCTTTCCCGGCGAGCGCATGACAAAAAACTCTGCCCGCCGCTTGTGGCATCTCCTTCTCTTGCCCAGCACATCCATCGTCCGGGACAAGTCAAATTCCGTAACGGCACAGGAAACACCGATTCGTCCCAATTCAAAACATCAGGACAAGCGACGCAACTATCTCAAGAGATTAAGCAGCCCCAAACTGAAAACAGGGAAATACGTGAAGATGAACAAACAAACCACCATGGCAAGAAAAGCGGGAAGTATAGCTCGCGAGATACGCTCTATACTCTCTCCTGATATCGCCGACGCTACGAAGAGGTTTATCCCGTAGGGCGGCGAGATAAAACCGCAGGCAAGGTTCACCGTGACTATCAGCCCGAAGTGGATAGGGTCGATGCCTATGGACTTCACTACCGGCAGCAGTATCGGTGTGAGAATGATGACTGCAGCGATGTTATCCACGAAACACCCAAGGATGAGCAGAAAAATATTGATCGCCAGCATCAGGATGAAAGGACTGTCAGCCAGACCCATCATCCATGAGGCAATATGAACCGGTATCTGAGCCATGGCAAGATAGCTCGCGAATGCCATGGAAAGACCGATCATGAACTCCGTCGCTCCATTGATAAGTCCTGTCGTGCGCAGACACTCGTAGATTGTCTTGCCGTCCAGTTCTTTATAGATAAACTTGCCGATTATTATGGAGTACACGACGGCTACAACCGCCGCTTCGGTGGGCGTAAAGATTCCGCCATAGATGCCACCGAGAATGATGACGGGGACCAACAGAGCCCAGAAAGCCTCCTTGAAAGCGACCCACACCGTGGCAAACTTCGGTCGTTCGGAAACGCTTACATAGTTGTGCTTCTTCGCCGTGAAGTAGCAGACAAGCATGAGAGCGACGCCGATCATAATACCCGGGATGATTCCTGCGATGAACATGTCTCCGATGGAGCACTGGGCGACGATGCAGTAGATGACAAAAGGTATCGAGGGCGGGATGATGACCCCGATGGTCCCCGCCGCCGCCGTGATCGCCGCGGCGAAGCCCGCATCGTACTTCCGCTCTTTCATGGAGGGGATCATAAAGGAACCGATGGCCGACACGGTGGCGGGTCCCGAGCCGGAGATCGCGGCAAAGAACATGCAGGCGAGCACGGTGACCATGGCGAGGCCGCCCGTTATATAGCCCACGAGGCTCTCGGCGAGGTTGACGAGGCGTCGGGAGATGCCTCCGTTGCACATGAGTGCTCCCGCGAGAATGAAGAACGGAATAGCGAGGAGAGGAAATGAATCGAGCCCCGTTACCGATTTCTGTGCGAGCATCGTCATGGGGATGTCCGATGTGAGCCACATCGCAATACCCGTAGAGAGCCCCAGGGTGATCCCGATGGGAATGCTGAGTCCTATAGTCACAATGAGCAGAGAGAAGAGAATAACTGCCTCCATTTGTCTATATCCTCCAATTCTTCCTTGCTACTTCGCGAAGTCGGCAGGCTTGCTTTTGAATATTGTGTACGCCTCGATAAGGAGACGGATGCACATAAGTGCGCATCCGACGGGTACCGAAGCGTAGGGCCACGTCATGGGGATGTCCATGGCGGCGGAAGCTTGCCCCGTGTCATAGATAAAAAGAACGAGTTTGGTCCCGAGCCATGTAAGGATGAAACTGAAGACAAACCAGACCGCAAGAATACCGTACTCGAAGTACTTGCGGTTCGGACCTTTGATCATATTGGCGAACATCTCAACGCGAAAATGGCTGCGTTCCTTCACGGCGTAACTCGCTCCGATCCAGGAAAGCCAGAGAAAAATGAAGCGCGCGAGCTCCTCGCTCCAGGACAGGGAGTTCGAGAAGACATATCTCATGACGACTTGGATGAAGACCAGAACGGTCATAATGGCCATAGTCCAGACACAAAAATACTCCTCGAAATTATTCAGGAATTTCTTGATGGTCATTGCGATGACAACCTCCTGTTGCGACATTCATAATGGCGCGTCCCCTTGCGGGGACGCGCCGTCCATGTTCCATCTCAAAAAAGTTACTTCTGAACTCTCTTTACGATGTCCATAATCTCCGTTCCAAGGTCTCCCTCGAACTGAGAGTACACCTTTTTCGTGGCCTCGACGAAAGGCTTTTTGTCCTCAGCGGTAAGATCGTTCGCCTCGAGTCCGGCCTCGATGACCTTCGCCTTGAACGCGGCCTCTTCCTTCTCCATGCTGCTGCGCTGGGTCATTATGGCCTTTCGGGCTTCGTTGACAACAAGGGCCCGGAGGTCTTCCGGAAGCTTCTCCATGAACTTCTTGTTCGCGATGAGAATTTCATAGGAGAAGACGTGGCCGGTCTCGGAGACGTACTTCTGGACTTCATAGAACTTGCCGTCGTCGATCATGGCGTAGGGGTTCTCCTGAGCGTCCACCGTCTTCTGCTGCAGCGCCGTGTAGAGTTCGCCCCAGCTCATGGGAGTGGGGTTCGCGCCAAGCTCCTTGAAGAAAGCGAGGTGCATGGGGTTCTCCATGGTACGGATCTTGAGCCCCTTGAGGTCCGCCGGGGTTTTGATGGGCTGCTTGCTGTTCGTCACATGACGGAAACCGTTCTCCTGATATCCGAGTACTTCGAACCCCTTCTTGGCGAGATACGAGTTGAGCATCTCCCCGAGCTCGCCGTCAACAGCCTCGAAAGCGGCTTCTCTCGTGGTGAAGAGGTACGGCAGGTCGAGAACCTGGATTCTCTTATCGAATCCCGCAAGAGCGGACGTGGAGGGAATGGCCATCTGGATGGTCCCCAGCTGGACCCCTTCGACCAGCTCGCGGTCGCCGCCGAGCTGCGCGTTCGGGTAGAGCTCCACCTTGATCTTTCCGCTTGAACCGGTCTCCACATCCTGGGCGAAGACCTGCATGGCCTTCATGGTGGGGTGACTCTCGGAACCGATGTAGCCGACTTTAATGGTGTACTCGGGAGCGGCGAACGCCGCGCCTGCCGCCATGATTGCCAGGAATACAACTGCCGATAGAATCTTCTTCATCCTTTTCCCTCCTTAGTTTTTGTCACGTGGAAACATGTACGCAGAAACACTGCAAAGTTCAGTCCGTAGATTTTCCCCCTTTCCACACCCGTACCTCTTGAGAGTCAGCATCCACTTCCACGTAGTCCCCGTCCGCGATAATCTCAAAAGGATCCTCCTCGAGACGATCCACCATGGTGAGTCCCACTACGACCGCGGAGGAGACGATGACCGGCTCCGCCTCCTTGACGATGATGGCGCTCGGCAGATTGTTCTTGACCCAAAGCTGGTAGAACCCATCCACCTGAACAACGGAGCTCCCTTTCCCCGACTGGACCACGAGCACCTTCCCCGTCACACTCTTCCCCTGTATCGCGTGGTTTCTCTCGATCACCGTGCCGGTGGCGGGGTCGATGAGATAGAAACACATGGCATCCCTTGAGACCACAGCTTCGCCTGAGCCGCTTCCGCGCACTATGGAGCGGCACTTGTACACCTTCATGTTGTCGGCCATCAGTCGAGCCTCCCTTTAATCGCAGCTTCGACGCACACGGAGAGCCTTCGGATCGCGAAGGGCTGTCCCCGACGTTCTCTGTAATAGGCGCATTTCGGCGAGTCCGTCACGCCGAGAGCCCCCTCGAAGGACTTCCAACAGGGTTCGTCGATGCAGGTGTTGCCCACCATGCGCACTCCGAGCAATTCAAGGCGTTGGCGCAGGTAGGATCGTTCCGCGAGCTCCACCGCGTCGGCAGCCGCCAGTATCCAGAAGGCGGTGTCATGGGATACATGCCTGCCCGCAAAAAGTTTTTCGACCTCCAGAAGCTGATTATAGGTGTAGTGCGGGCAACCGAGCATAACGAGGTTTATCTTGCCCGTCGCGGGTGTCAGGGAGTTCTCCTCGGCTTTAAGCTCTTTGTCGGTGATCACATACTCCGCGGAGGGTACTTGCTTGCCTCCGAAGGCCGCCTGAATCGTAGGAGCCTCCGGAGTGATGCCCACCATATGGTACATGGCGACAGCCCCGCTCGTGGCCGCTTCAGCTCCAAAGTAGAGGAAATCCTCCGCCGTGGGAAGAACTGCCTTTTTGAAGCGGAGAACGGGGTTGCGGGACCCCGCTATCTTGCCCACGCAATAACCGAGTATCCCCCAGTCGTAACAGTCTTTCACATCCGCATCCACGTCGATGAGGAAGTCTCCCAGCCGGTACTCGTCGAGATGGTAGCCGTAATAGGGCGTCTTGCCTATGACCGCCGCCGCGAGGGCGCTCACGGAGGACTCGCGGTTTGAGCGCGCGCCGAGCGCCCCGTTGACGTAGGGAGTAGCGCTGGACTCCGAAAAGGCGACGTGTTCACCGAAGAAGGGGACGTTCGTGCCGAGCCCTGGGGCACAGTGGTAGGTCAGCTTCGCACCGATGCGCCGGTAGACGTCGCCCGTGCGCTCTGCAAGATCGAGCTCTTCTTTCGTCACGTCGAAGAACTTCGTCAGGTACGCCGTGTCCCAGTAGGGGTTCGTCGTCGGCGGAACAACACAGGTTGCGCCGCCGTTGAGAAGGAGTTCGCACCAGTAGGTATCGCCCTCCTGCCCGCTGAGCGCCACATGGGCTCGCTTCACGGGAATGAGCTTCTCCGCGTCGAAGGTAAGGCCAAGGGCATAGAGCAATTCCATGGCCTTCTGTTTCCCCGCTCCTTGCGCACCGTCAAGTATTCGTTTCTCTTCATCCGATAGGTACATTTCAAACCGCCTTTCTCTGCGTTATTTTCATGAGCCATCGTCGGGTATTCCAACAGCTCCGCATGGTACCCTTCTATGGTCCTCTGACGTATCGCACACCGAAAACGTGGCCCATCGTGCCGAGAGAAGCGGCCTTCGATGATCGATCGGCGGTGCGCTCAAAAGGAAAATATCGAAAAACGTCGTCCTGGTGCGCAGCAGAAATTATCTCGGCTGTTCAATGACTCGAGAAAAAATACACTTCGTTCGCAAGGATTCTCCATGAATTACATCTCATAGAAATTAAAAAACTCCCTCAAGAGGAGAGGAATCCTGTTTGACCAGCACCCCGAATATCATCGGTCGGTTAAAAATTGACAGTTCCCACGAGACAAACCATTGTGCGATAGAACAGAAACCAAAGTATCGAAGGCTTGCAGTTCAGGGTGACATTCGGGAGAAACTTTTCGCGGCGGAGTTTCCTCATGGCTGCCAGCATGCAACCAGGAAATCGTCCTCGTCTTACCGCAGTACTTGCGATAATTTCCCGCTGTCAAGACTCCACAAAACCTGGAACTCCTGATGAATCGACATTCCAGCTCGCTACTGAAAATTTTAGTCCCCACAATTATTTTTAAGAATACTGTTCTTCGCCAAAAAAGGCAAGGAAATGCCGCCAAGAGGCAGAATGCCGATGGTGGCCTCCGGGCGTTTTGTCAGCGCCGCATCCAAGGCCTCCTGTACGGTAGCCGTCGGAGTATACCCCATGTCTCGTATCTCCTGATCCGAAAGGCCGTCACTGACCATGTACACTTCGGCTCTTTCAAGAGTGCGGCGACTGCCGAGTGCAACCACGGCGGAGATAATATCCGTCTCCAGATCATGGGGAGAGGCGGCCTGTATCGCCTCCACAAGAACATGCGTCGGTTGTGCCAGCCAGTGGGCGTACAGCGGGTGGTTATGGGCCAACCCCTCATAGCACGGTGCGGCAAGAATCACAGCACCGCCCTGCTTCACAGCAAAGTAGGCGGACGTCAGCCCTTTGATACCCTGCCAGTAATCCATATCGGCGGGCGAGGAGCTGACTATCACTATGTCAGCGAGTTCATCGAGCTCCACGCTGTACGATTTTCGCGAGAGCTCCACTCCTGCGCGGTGCGCTTTCATATAATCGCCGCAAAAAAACCCCGCCACTTCACCATCGCAATTTTTTACCACGTTGATGATGAAAGCAAGCTTCGCCACACGACCGACGGCGTCGATTCCCGCGCGGCATGGGTTGCCGTCAAGCATCCCGAGAGGGATGTCGGGGCAAAAACCCGCGCTTCTGTGGGTCGCCTGCGTCGTCACGAAGTCACATATTCCGGGCTGGACGATCTTCGCGCCTCCGGAAAACCCCGCGTCGCTGTGGGGGATGATATTGCCTATGCCTATGAGAAGATCGGCCTCCAATGCGCGGCGATTGATTCGGACGGGGAGGTTGTATCCCTCCATTTCGATTTCGCCGAGGTCCTCCATCTGATTTGCGTCTGCTGCCTCGTGCTGATAGACGGTGAAGTTGTCGACGATGAAATCCCCGAGTTTTTTACGGATCTCTTCGTCGGTCATCAGACGGTGGGTCCCGTGGGCGATCATGAACCGTATGGCGCTTGCAGGTACACCGGAAGCCTTGAGGTAGTCCGTGACAACGGGCAGAATATCCGTCAGCGGAGTGTCCCGCGTATTGTCCTCCACGAGAATAAGAATGTCCCTCTTTCCCTTGGCAAGGGTCGCAAGAGAGACCGAGGCGATCGGGGAGTCCAGCGACCGGAGAAGCTCACTTTTAAAATCACAAACAGGAGGGATGCTGACCATATCCCCCTCGAAAAGCACCTTGTTTGCGAACGTATCAAACGAAATAACGTCGTCACCATATGGGATGCTGTATTTCAATGCAGAGTCCTCCTGTGGAGCAGATCCACATGTCCACCTGTGGTGGTATACCATACGCAGCCCGCTTATCATATCATACATACCACATCACGTCCGTCAGGCTTGTCATCGGACCATAGAGCAAGCAGCGTGCGGCAGAAATACTCCGTTGATGATCGAACACCTCACTGCGAGGCAAGAAAAGAGCCCACTCTTCCTGATTCGAAATACCGTCCCATCCACGCCTCGTCTCTCGATCTTTCGCCTGTGCCGCAGATAACCATCCCGTCGCCTCCGGGAGGTCGCCTACGTGTTCTCTCCTCATCCTGCGTTTTCGTGAATAGCATGGTTACCGTACTTAATACTAACGATAATAACATACTTCGGATTGAAGACTGTAACAAGCGCATAGTAAAGAGATGCGCACCACCAGAACCCTTTGGTAAATGTACTCCGTTACGTCCGTCTCATACGATTGACAAAAAGACGTACGCAGCCCAATGCCACTGTCTTTCATCTTTCCGCTGCACTCCGCTGTAAACATATCAAAAGGCTTCTCGCCCATTTTTCGTGTACGTTTGTACTGCGCAACTTTCCCCGTGAAGAGTCCACAAAACAGTCTCCGCCGCATGATCGCAAGGAATCTGTGTAACCATGCGGCGGAGACTGTCGCTTGAGCGAATGTGCCGTGTGCTGCTACTTGCTGACCTCTTTATACAGCCCAACCTGCTGCAATAGGTCCTTGAACTGGGCATCCTGTTTGGTCAAAAACTCTTTGGACTCCTCGGAGTTCCAGCTCAGGATCATCGAGCCGGATTCGTTCATAAACCTCTTGAAGGTCTCACTTTCGGTAGCCGCCTTGAAAGCACTGTACAACTTGTCCACCACTTCTTTGGGCGTCCCTTTTGGGGCCAGGATCTGCCGCGTGTTGTGCATGACCACATCGTAACCCTGTTCCATGAAGGTCGGGATGTCCGGGAAGGCTTCGACACGGACCTCGCTCATCACGCCCAGGGGTCGGATCTCGCCGGCCTCGTAAAGGGATTTAGCTGTAACCGGGGCAGCCTGGCACGCATCCACATGTCCTCCCGCGACAAGGGAAGGTCCTTTGGATTCTCCGCCCGATTGGCTCGCGATCTTGAACTTCACGTCCTCTTTCACCTCGAGGAGCTGGAGGCCCAAGCGCGTGATAGACCCCGGGTTCGAGGCAGCTACCGTTATCGTATCCGGTCTTTTCCGTGCGTCCTCTCTGTGATAATGTTTCTGTATCCGTTTTCGCAAGTCTTCTTTTCATAACTATGTCACTGTCCAGCTTGCTACACGAGCATTAACCAAAGTGGATTTTTACTCTTGGTCTCCCGTTTTCTAACTCCCTCACGTAACCGGACAAAACATAACGAGGAGGGGACGAATATCTCTCGCCCCCTCCGAATAGCACATACCTGCGATGTTTATGAAGCGGAGAAATTTACTTCAGTATTCCTGCCTCCTTGAAGTAACGCAGCGCGCCTGGGTGGTAGGGGATGAGCATCTCTTCCGGCGGGGCGACGAGCCCGGGACCGAACTGCCGGACCGCCGCTGCCACGGCCTGAACGTCTTCCTTGTGCTCGTAGAGAGACTTCGTCATCTGGTAGACGAGCTCCTCGGGGACATCCTCCCTCGTGATGATGAGGTCCGCCGGGTCGCCGCAGGTCTCCACTTCATAGAACTGGTTGGGGTATGTGTCGGCGGGAAGGACCCTTCGGCTCACGTGGGGGTTGATCTTCTTCAGGCTCTCCAAGCCGGCGGCGTCGATGGGGAGGATGACGACCTTGTTCGTGATCATGAGCTCGCTGATGGCCGACGCGCCCGGGGTGAAACCAAGAATGGCGCCCTCGATGAGGCCGTCGGACATCATGTCCGTCGCCTGGCTCGCCTCGATGTACTCCGGGGTGATGTCGTTGTAGGTCAGACCGTATGCCGCGAGGATTTCGCGGGCGTCAAGCTCGCCGCCGCTGCCCACGGGGCCCACCGCAACTCTCTTCCCGCGGAAGTCCGAGATGGAGTTTATTCCCTTGTCCTTCAGCGCCAGAACCTGTTTCGCATCGAACATGACGCCGCCGGTCAGCGCCCGAAGCCACGTATGGGGTTTGTCCTTGTACTTCTCGAGGCCGTTGAGTGCCCTGTAGGCCTCGTTCGCCCGACATACGGCCACTTCGATGTCCTTCGTCCGGATCATGTCGATGTTCTGCACCGCTCCGGCGGTTGCTATGGCAACGGCTTTGACATCCGGAATGTTAGCGTTCCAGATTTTCGCCATGGCCATGCCGACGGGATAGTTCATTCCGCCGACACCGGCGGTTCCCATGGTGATGTGCGTCACGGCGAACGCACTGCCGGAAAACAGAAGGAGCGCACCAATGGTCAACATTGCAGCGAAAACTCTCTTATTCCGCTTCATCAATGATTCCCCTCCTTCGGGCATCGTGCCCGGATTGTATTTTGCCGAAGCCAAAGGCAATCGACAAGAATAACTTCTTGCTCCGCTTTTTCAAACTGTCTGTCCTCCGCTATTTCCCCGATATCGCGGATTTCTCTTGTTCCACCCCCTTGTTTCGTCTCAGGTAGTAAATCCAGCCGAACGCTGCGACACAGATGGCGAATCCCGCAAGGTCCGTGGCCAGACCCGGCATGATGAGTGTCACGGCGGCGGCGAAGAACATGACTCGGAGAACGAAGGGCAGATGAACCGTGAGATACCCCTCCGCGGCGACTGCAAGAAGCGCCGTACCGATGAGCCCCGTCACGACGCTCCACGCGATGGTCATGGTGCTGTCGGCCACGAGGAGCATGGCCGGCGAATAGATGAAGAAGAACGGCACGATGAACCCGGCGAGGGCGAGTTTGAACGCCGCCCACCCCACTTCGTTCGTGGTCGCCCCCGACATGCCCGCCGCCACGTAGGACGCCAGGGCGACAGGAGGCGTCACGGTGGACAGGCAGGAGAAGTAGAAGACGAAGAAGTGGGACTGGAGGCCGGGGATCTTGAACTCGTTCAGGATGGGGATGGCGATGGTGGCGGCGATGATGTAGCACGCGCTCGTGGGGAGCCCCATGCCGAGGATGATGCACACCACCATGCACAGGATCAGGGTGAGGAAGAGTTTTCCGTAGGACAGGGCGACGATGTTATCGGCCAGGATGATGCCGATGCCTGTCATGGAGAGCACCGCCATGACGAACCCAGCGGTGGCCATGGCCACGCTGAGGCTGATGCACGACCGGGCCGACACTACTGAAAGGTCGATGAGTTTCTTGGGCCCCATCCGCGTCTCCTTCCGGAGGAAGGAGAGCGCCCAGGTGACGATGATGCAGTAGAACGCCGAGTAGAGCGGTGTGAAGCCCCGCATGAGCAGGACCACGAGGATGATGATGGGGATGAACATGTGCCCGTACCGGGCGATGGTCTTTTTCGCGTCGGGCATCTCCTCTTTGGAAACGCCCCTGAGGCCGATCTTTCTCGCCCTGAGGTCCACCTGGAAGTACACCCCGGCGAAATAGAGGATGGCCGGGATGACTGCCGCCGCGGCGATGGAGATATACCGGACGCCGAGAAACTCGGCCATGATGAAGGCGCCCGTCCCCATGATGGGCGGCATGATCTGTCCGCCCGTGGAGGCCGCCGCCTCGACGGCGCCGGCGAAATAGGGCTTGTACCCCACTTTTTTCATCAAGGGTATGGTGAACGCCCCGGACGTCGCGACGTTCGTCGCCGCGCTGCCGCTTATGGTCCCCACAAGGGCGCTGCCGATGACCGCCACTTTGGCGGGGCCTCCCACGAGACCGCCTCCCAGAACCATGGCGACATCGTTGAACAGGGTCCCCAACCCGCTCTTCTCGAGGAGGGACGAGAACACGATGAACAGCACGAGATACGTTGCGGCGATCCCCACGGGAAGTCCGTAGATGCCCTCAGTGGTGAGGTACATCTGGTAGATGACCCTCTGGTAGGAGTACCCTCGGTGAGACAGGATACCCGGCATGTACTCCCCAAGCCAGGCATACAGAAGGAACAGAATGGCCAGGACGAAGAGACCTCGCCCGGCGACGCGCCGGCAGGCCTCCAGCACAAGGACGATCGCCACAGCCCCGAAGACGTAGTCTCTTGGCAGAGCCACGCCTCCGCGAAGGGCGAAAGCGTCCACGTTAAAAACGGTGTAGACGTTCACCGCGATGGAGGCGGCAATAAGAACCATGTCGAGGGCGCTGGGACGATTGAAGGGGGACCCTTTCCCCGCCGGGTAGTAGAGCCATGTCAGGCACAGGATAAACGCCAGGTGCACAGCCCTGTGTTTGAACATGGGGGGCATGCCGTACCGCGATGTGACCAGGTGATAGAGGACAAAGACGCAGGAGAGAAAGACCACGGCGTAGGACCACATCGGATCAAGATTTGTCCTGTATCTGTTCTCCTTCGAGGCTTTCCTGAGGACCTTTTCTCCCTGTTCGAGAAGTTCTTGCTCGGTCTGAACAGTCTGTTCCGCCATTCCGAATCCCCCTTCATAAAGACGGTAAACTTCGGCGAATATATCATGCATTATACCTCGATAAGAGACATGTGTCCTCAGTGAAGCGGTTTAACATGCATGCTGTCGAATCGAGACAAGCTCCGTACTATTCAGGCAGGTTGCGATGCGAGCATTTCGACCTGTGAAATTCCCGATTACTATCTGAAGAGCACATAACACTTCAGGGAATATATCCTTCGAAAAAATACATCGCGATCACGTGTCACAGGTACAGCATGACTACGGCTTGGATTCCCCAAAACATAAATGTGTGTTCACAACTTTTAATCGGTGTCTTGTTGAGCAAAACGGATCTTTTATTGCCATACCCAAACAAGGGGAACCTTATCGCGGTCCCGTGTATTCAAGCACATACATTGTCCCGTCAAGGCGGTCCACGATATAAATCAAACCGTCAGAATCCACAAAAACGTCATTGGTCTGGACGGCTTTTTGTCCCGCAGGACATTCGGGAATAAAATACCCAACCTCTTCGGGGCGATATTTATTGGCGATGTCGACGATACGTAATCCTCCATTGAAATAGGCGATATAGATAAGCTGATCATCAATTAAGCTTCCAGGACGATTTTCATGCACATTATGAGGTCCGAATCGTCCTCCTTTTTCGCAAAATCCCCTATCCTCCACCTGCACCGTGGAAACAGGAATGGGGTTTCTTTCGTTCCTCACATCAAAAAGCCATACGTATTTCTCGGGCTCATCGCAGAGATCGGCATGGGCTTCGTCGGACACCACCAACAACTCTCTTTGCGGTAAAGGCAAAACCGTGTGCGTAAGTCCACCGAAGGGAGGACAGCAATTAAACTTCGCTATCAATTGCGGGTTCTTGAGATCAGTGATATCAAGTATAGTGAACCCTCCGTCCGTCCAACCCAAATACACTCTATTGCCGCAAACGTAGGCCGGCCCATGAGCCCGGACGCGAACTCCATCTGGCCACGAAGGTTGTTCGCCCCCGCCATGCCACATTCCCGGCATCCACCACCGGGAATATTCTTGAGGGTTACGGGGGTCGCTAAGATCGAGAACCATATATATCTGATCCGTATACCCCTCCGCCGTAGCGGTTATATGAGCGAATTGACCGTCGACGAACCACATACGATGGACACCCTTGCCTTTTGTTTCGAAAAAACCAATCTCAGTGGGGTTGTCACGAGACGATACGTCGTAGATCCGAACGCCGGCGACCCACGGCTGATACTGTTTATACCGCTCGTTATTGACTATCATAATATTTCCGCTGACTTGAACTTTATGGGAATGCCCTTTCAGAGGCGCTCCAATCTTACTAAGCACTTTGGGTGCATACGGGTTTCGCACGTCTACCAACGTGACCCCTTCGTCGCATAAATGAGCGATATACGCCGTTCCCTTGTCGACAATAATCTGCCCCGCTCCGACTGAGGCTATCTTCGTTCTGCTGATCAGACGAACATTTTTCCTGTGTTCTCTATGATCACTAAGTAACATATGACCTCCTCCTAAAAGACAATCTATAGTTCCTATCTGTTACCGAGATGCCCTCCTGGAACGTAGGAAATTCGTCAATGTCGGCAATACCATGGACATCACCAGGAGAACCCAGAGGAAATTTCCCAGCGGCCGGGAGAAAAGAATCGACAGATTCCCATTGCCAAGAAGCATCGATCGCAGAAAATACTGTTCTGCCATTGGACCAAGGATTACCCCTATAAGGATGGCGTGAGGGGAGTATCCCGTGCGTTTTAAAATATACCCAAGCACTCCGAAGAACAGGGCGACCCACATGTCAAAGAGATAACCTCTTGCGACAAAAGATCCGATGAGCGTAAAAGAGATGATCGTCGGAGCCAATGCCTTGGTTGGGAAAAAGGACATTCTTGCAAGAGACTTGGCTAGGGGAACACCGATGATAACCATGACGATATAAGCCAACAGCATGGCCATCACGACTTCATAGGCCAGATGAGGCATCACCTGAAACAATCTGGGGCCTACGGGGACTCCATGAGTCTGAAGCACGATGAGCATAACTGCGGCAGTGCCACCGCCTGGGATCCCGAGCGTCAAAAGAGGAATGAGCGTTCCGCTTGTGAGCCCGTTGTTTGCGGCTTCGGACGCAATGACGCCCTCTGGAGCCCCTTTGCCAAACTGATCTTTATCCTTTGAAAAGACCATGGCTTGCTGATAACTTACGAAGCTTCCTATGGTGGCGCCAGCACCAGGGATGATTCCCACCACGAAACCGATCAGAGACGACCTGATAATCGCTCCGATCTTTTGAAAAGAAACTCTTATACCTCTCAAGGTGCCCTGCCATCCCTCTTTGAGAGAGGTTGAAAGCTGAGAGGCATCGATGATGGTATCCTTTTCTATCATCCTCATCGCCTCTGAAATCGCGAAAAGACCCACTATGGCAGGAATACGCGGCACTCCGTCAAAAAGGTACACGATATCGAATGTCGCTCGGGGAACACTATATACATGGTCATACCCGATTGCTCCGAGAAGAAGGCCGAACATCCCTGCCATCAGCCCCTTCAAAGCGCTCTCTCCTGTAATTTGACCAATAAGGGCGACACCGAAAAGAATTATTATGAAATTCTCGATGCTCCCGAAGTAATACACCATCTTGGAGAGGTAGGGAAGAGCGCCATAAGTGATAACCGTGGTAAAAAGGCCCCCAATGGCGGATGCGACGAAAGCGATCGCGAGAGCTTCTTGCCCTCTCCCCTGTTGGGTCATGGGGTAGCCGTCAAAGCAGGTTGCGGCTGCAGCGCCCGTTCCTGGCACATTGAAAAGGACAGCGGGAATTGAGCCGCCCATATGCGACCCGGAGTAGAGGCTGGACATGAAGGCCATGGCCGGGCCGGTTTCCATTCCGAGAGTAAAGGGGAGGAGAATAATGAGCACATTCGTCGAACTAAACCCAGGGACAGCTCCTACGAAAATTCCCAGTGCAACACCCAACGGGATGAGCCACCAAGAGCTCATCACCTGGCTCAGAGAATTGAGCGTCATCTCCCACATCTTAAAAAACCCCCTTCACTTTAGCCGTAATAAAATCAAGGGGCAGGTCTACCTTTAAGAAAAGGAAGAAGAGCACAAAACCAACGAGCGTGACGATAAGGCCGACCTTCATGTTTTTCTTAAGATCGCCATATCGAAGATAGCTGGTGGTTATGACCACGAAGAAGAAACTTGCTACGAAGTATCCGACGATCGATATCAACGCTATGAAAAGCGCGGTGAAAGCTGTGAGTATAATGAGGTTTTTATAAGTGACTGCAATAGACGCTAATTTATCAGTGAGTTTTACAGAGAGAAACTTACCCTTATTTTTTAACAGAACCATGAAAAACGCCACAAGGAAAAGCAGTATACAGATTATACTCAATGCCCCTCCATAAAATTGGGCCAGAAACGGTAACCCTCTTACTGTATATAAATAATACAATCCGAGGAGCATTCCCAATCCGGGGACGAGAAGGTCACCTGGTGCCCATTGCACTGATTTCTTGGCCATCATTTCCTCCCTCTTGCGTACTTCAATGTGAAACCGGAACGATAGAAGGGTACGCATCCGTGCTATTGTGCGCCATCGTTCCGGTTATCGGAATTCTTTTTTTATATCGAGGTGATTATAGATTGCTGTCCATACCCTCTGCTGCGCTATTTTTTCCCTTTCAGGATTTCTTGATACTTCTTTGCCGTTTCGATTATCTCGAATGCCAACTTCGTGCTCTCCTCCTCGTCTCTAAATTCCAGAAACTGGGGATCCATCCCTACCTTCTTCCATTCTTCCTGCAATTTCGGGTCCTCAAAAGCGCTTTTAAACGAAGAGACCAGTTTTTCATATTCCGCAGGATTCTTGTCCTTAAATTCTCTGGATACCGCCCATGCACGGTTACCTCCGAACTCCGGAATCGTCACCCCCAACGCTTCCTGGGGAGTAGGGGCATGCTGCGAAATATCCTTCCATTTATTTTCGTTTTGGAACATTACGATAAAGTTGATCTCAGAAGTAAAATCCAAAGAGGAGGAAAGGAACGTGGTCACGGCATCCACTTCTCCGGTGAGCCCCGCTGTCCGAGCCGGATTCCCGCCTCCGTACGGAATAATATTGAATTGCGCGCCGGTCGCCTCTCCAAGAAGCAAAACGGCAAGGGTTGACGGGTGCGGGAAACGGCTGGTCGCAATATTCACGGGTCTTTTCTTGCCCTCGGCTACAAGATCCTGTATGGATTGAATCGGGCCGTTCTTGCGCACCCAAAGTACTGCCGGGTCTGAATCCATGCTTGCGAAATAAACGAAATCGTCCGGGAACTTGAAATCCGGTTCCTGGAGCACATACATCATCATCTCCGGAGCGATATTCCCCGCAAGGAGCGTATGGCCATCTGCAGGGCGCTTACAGAAAAACATGTACCCCACCTCTCCGGACGCACCGGGGTGGAACGTGCTTTGAAAGTTCACTCCGAGATGGTCTCTCCATACATTAGTAACGGCTCGAATGACCCTGTCCATGGCCCCCCCTTCTCCCGTGGGGACAATGATCGACATGTTCTTGGAAGGATAGTCCGCCCAGCAGGGAGCACTGATAAAAACCAAGAGCAAAGTCATCAATAGACAAGTTATTCTCGCAATTTTTTTAATCATAGCACCTTGCTTTCCCATGAATGAATAGCCCTCCCCTTGTGAAAATATTCGTTGCCATGCGTTGGTAATTCGTTATTCTTCTGAACTTGACAACATCCCGTTCGTTTTTCAGATCATTTGCGGCATTGATCTCTCCGATGCCCTCTTTATACGTTTTGTCCCTTCATGATGAAGGAGGCCAGCTTGTCCGGGTCGATGTTGCCGCCGGAGAGGAAGAAACAGACCTTTTCTCCCTTTCGAACTTTGAAGTTCCCTTCGAGGGCTGCGGCGACGCCCACGGCAGCGGACGGTTCGATGAGCAGTTTGCTCCTGAAGATGATTTCCATGAGCCCTTTCACGATGAAATCATCCGTTGCCGGCACGATCTCGTCCACGTACTTGTCGATCAGCGGGTAGTTGTGCTCCCCCGTCTTCGTGAGCATGAGGCCGTCGGCCAGCGTCGCGCCCATGGGGACCTCCACCGGATGCCCCGCCTTGCGGCTCTCGGCATATCGCTGGATGGTCGCCGGTTCCACACCGACAACGCGGGTTCCAGGGCGGGTTTCTTTCACGGCCGCCGCCACGCCGGCGAGCAGACCGCCGCCGCCGAGGGGAACCACCACCGTGTCCACGTCGGGAAGGTCCTCCATGATCTCAAGGCCAGACGTGCCCTGCCCCGCGATGAGCTCGGGGTCGTCGAAGGAGTGGACGAGGGTGTACCCCTTCTCGGCCTTGATCTCGTAGAGCTTCTTGTACCGCTGCACCGAATCGAAGCCGTAGAGGACCACCTCGGCCCCGAGGCTTCTCGTGCCCTCGATCTTCGCCTTGGGGGCGTTCTCCGGCAGGACGAGGGTCGCCTTGATGCCGAGCGCCTTCGCCGCGTAGGCGACGCCCTGGGCGTGGTTGCCCGACGACGAGGCGATGATCCCCTTCGCCCGCTCCTCATCGGAGAGGGAGAGGATCTTGTTCGTCGCCCCCCGTATCTTGAAGGAGCCCGTGCGCTGGAGGTTCTCGGGTTTGAAGTAAACTGCCGCCCCGAACAGGTCGTCCAGCTTGTCCCCCCGGAGGATCGGCGTTCGATGCACCCGCCCCGCAATCCGCTCCGCCGCTTTTTTGATGTCCTTCAGTCCAATGATCCGTACCATCGTCTCATACCCTCCCCGCGCGCCCATCAGCGCGCCGATTCTTCTTTCGACGACGTCTCGTCGTCCTCGATCCAGAGCGCCATATCGGGGCAGTTGATCTCGCATCGTTTGCACTTGATGCAGTCCGATGCCCGGACGGCGGAGATGACGGCGAACCCCTTCTGGTTCACCTCGTCGGACAGCTCGTAGACGTTCTTCGGGCACACGGTCATGCACAACCCGCACCCCTTGCAGAGCCTTTTGTTCACATGAACGGCCATTTCTTTTTCACCTCAGCTTCCGGACAAGTTGGACGATCTCGGCGGGGGACGACGCGATGTGCGCTCCGGCCTCCCGGAGGGCGGCCGTCTTTGAGTCCGCCGTCCCCTTGTTGCCCCGGATGATGGCCCCGGCATGCCCGAGGGACTTCCCTTCGGGTGCCGACCGCCCCACGATCAGCGAGACGACGGGCTTGCGGACATGGTCCGCGATGTACTCGGCGGCGGCGATCTCCGTACTTCCGCCGATCTCCCCGAGAAGGACGATGATCTCCGTCTCCGGGTCGTCATTGAAGAGTTCCACGGCGTCCCTGTGGGTCATGCCCCAGATGGGCCCTCCCCCGAGGGCCACCACGGTGGACTGTCCTATCCCCGCATCTGTCAGCGTCTTCCCCACCTCGTAGGAGAGGGCGCCGCTCTTCGAGACCACTCCCACATGCCCCTCGATGAACATCCGCGAGGGGTGGGCGCCCAGCTTGCACTTGCCGGGGGAGATGATCCCCGCCGTGCCGGGGCCGAGCACTCGGATGCCCCTGCCCTTCGCGTAGGCCAGGACGTCGAGTACATCGTGCTTCGGGATGCCCTCCATGGTGAGCACCAGCAGTTTGATGCCCGACTCCATGGCCTCCATGGCGGCATCCCTGGCGAAGAGGGGCGGAACGAAGCTGATGGCGGCGTTCGGTGCGACGGCCTCCACAGCCTCCGCCACGGAGTTGAACACGGGCACTCCCGCCGACTCGGTGCCGCCCTTGCCCGGCGTCACTCCGCCGACCACGGTGGTCCCGAAGTCCACGAGAGATTTGGTCTGAAGGAGTCCGGACTTGCCGGTGATCCCCTGGACGAGCACCCTCGTCTCCCTGTTCACGAGAATGGCCATATTCCTATGCCCCTTTCGCGAACCGCACGGCGTCGGACACGGCGGTTCGAAGATCGTCGTATACGGCGAGCCCCGCTCTCCGCATGATGGTCTTCCCCTCCTCCTCCATAGTGCCGCAGAGGCGGACCACCAGGGGAACGGAGGTGGGGTGTTCCTCAAGGTACCGGACGATCCCTTCGGCCATCTCGTCCATCCGGTTGAAGCCGCCGATGAGGACCACCAGGAGGCTCTTGATACCCGGCGCCTTCGTGAAGACCTGATCCATCGCGGAGTACATCACCTCGGGGCTCGTGAGCCCGCCCATCTCGCAGAAGTCCGCCGCCGAGCCGCCGAAGTCCCGGATGAGGTCCAGGGAGAGCATTCCCGTCCCGGCACCGTCGGAGATGAGCCCCACGTCGCCGTCCAGGGGGACGTAGGTGATGGTGTCCTGTCCGCCCTCGTCCCTCCGGCCCGTTATTCGCGCCTGTTCGTCCCGGAATCGGTCGAAGAGGGCCTTTTGGCGGCCTTCGGCGTCGGAGTCGATCTCGATCTTCGAGTCCAGGGCCACGAGGCCCGACTCCGTGGCGACAAGAGGGTTGATCTCCACGAGCACGGCGTCTTTCTCGCGGAAGAGCCTCCACAGCGCGCGGACCAGAGAGGCAAACTCCCGTCTGTCGCCGTACCCCAGAAAGTCGCACATAGCCCGTATCTTGTAGTCCGTCGGCCCCCACAGGGCGTCCACGGGGACCTTCAGGATTCTCTCAGGCGTCTGGTCCGCCACGGACTCGATGTCCATCCCGCCGGAGGCGCTCGCTATGAAGAGCGGCGTTCCGGCCTCGCCGTCGAAGGTGACCGCGAGGTAGTACTCCTTCAGGATCTTGGCCTTCTCCTCCACGAGGACGGCGCGCACCGGTTCGTCCCGCAGCGTCATGGAAAGGATGGCCTCGGCGGCCCGGGACGCCTCGTCGCGCGTCTCGACGATCTGAACGGCCCCGGCCTTGCCTCTGCCGCCCGAGAGGACCTGGGCCTTCACCACCGACGGGGCGAAGAGCCCGCCGGTGTCGCCGGCGGTGCAGACCGTCCCCTTCGGCACAGGAATTCCGGCCTCTCTGAAGAGGGCCTTGCCCTGGAATTCGTAGAGCTTCATTCGCCCGTCGCCTCCCTGGCGAGACGGACGCCTTCGTCAAAGGCCTTCGTGTTGATGGGCACGAACTTCTCCTTGATCGAATCCGCCATGGCGGCCAGGATGCTCTCCCGAGAGACGAGCTTCGTCTTCTCCTGGACGAAGCCGAGCATGACCATGTTCCCCGCCATCCTGCTGCCCATCCGGATGGCCGACTCGGTGGCCGGCACCTTCCAGACGGTGACCGAGGGGTCCACGTCGCCGAGGTTCGTCACGAGTCCGCCGTCGACGAAGAGGGTGCCGCCCCGCTTTACCTGATTCTTGTGGCTGTCGTAGGCCGTCTGGAACATGGCCACGAGGATGTCGTTCTCGGTGCTCGTGGGCGTCCCGATGGGCTCGCCCGAGAGGACCACCTCGGACTGGCACTGCCCGCCCCGGGCCTCGGAGCCGTAGGACTGGGACTGGGCGGCGTAGAGCCCCTCCCGGGTCACCGCCGCCTCGCCGAGGAGCACGGAGGAGAGGATGATGCCCTGTCCGCCAACGCCGCAGAATCGGATGCTGGTGCGTTTCATGCCTTTCCCTCCTTCTCGGCGCAGGGTGCGCTGCAGACGGTGCTTCCCATGAAGACGGGGCGCTCCGTCTTGATGAACTCGCCCGTCCGGTACTTTCCCTCGAGCTCCTCCGCCTTCATCTTGTCCGCCGCGGTCAGGGGGACCGTGTGGTCCTTTATCCACGTCACGAGGTTCTTCGGGCTGCCGCTCCCCAAGGCATACCGCCCGAAATGGGTGGGGCACTGGGAGAGGATCTCCACCACGGAGAAGCCCTTGTGGTCCAGGGCGGTCTTGATGTAGGAGGTCATCTGGGCCGGGTTGGACGTGAGGGTTCGGGCCACGTAGGTGGCCCCCGAGGTGACCGCCATGGCGCAGAGGTCGAAGGGGGGCTCGCTGCTGCCGTACGGCGTGGTCATGGTGACCGCTCCGCCGGGCGTCATGGGAGCCACTTGACCGCCGGTCATGGCGAAGTTGAAGTTGTTCACCACGATGAAGGTGACGTCGAGGTTTCGCCGCGCCGCGTGGATGAAGTGGTTGCCCCCTATGGACATGGCGTCGCCGTCCCCGGCGAAGACCACGACCTTCGTGTCCGGCTTGTGGAGTTTGATGCCCGTGGCCCACGCGAGGGTCCGGCCGTGCACTCCGTGCAGGCAGTCCATATGAAGGTACACCGGAATGCGGGCGGTGCACCCCACCCCTCCGATGCCCACCATGGTGCCGAGGTCCAGCTTGAGTGCCTCGACGGCCCTCAGGAAGGCGCTGACAACCTGGCCGCACCCGCACCCAGGGCAGAAAAAGTGGGGCAGTTTATCCTGCCGCATGTACTTCAGAAGGGGGTTGCCCTTCTCAGGCATCGTCGAAACGCTCATGACCGCACCTCCTCGATCACCGTCAGGATCTCCTCCGGCGTATGGGGCTCTCCGAGGTTCTTCGTCGCCCTGGCCGTCCGGCATCGTCCGCAGACGACCCGCTCGATCTCGCCGGCGTATTTTCCGATGTTCATCTCCACGGTGACCATGGTTCTCACTCCCGATGCCACCTCGGCAACGGCCTCCTCGGGGAAGGGCCACGGGACGTCGATCTTCAGGACTCCGACCTTGATCCCCTTGTCGCGGGCGGAAAGGGCCGCGTCCAGGGCGGGTCGGACCTCGCTCCCGTAGCCCACGAGGGCGATCTCGGCATCGTCCAGGTGGAAGCGCTGCGTAGTGGCGATCTTCTTCCGGTTCTCCCGGACCTTCCCGGTGATCCGCTTGTACAGGCGCTCGAAGGCCTTGGGGTCCCACTCGATGTCGCCCCGTTCGTCGTGGGGGTTGATGGAGTGGATGACCCGGTACCCCGTGCCGAGTTCGGCGAAGTCTGGGACGCCGTACTCGGAGTCCGCCTTGAAGGGCAGGTACTCCGACGGCGATTTCGTGGTCCGCCTCCGGTTCACTACGGGGATGGCCGACGCCTCGGGGATCTCCAGCCGCTCCCGCATGAGGGCCAGGGACATCTCGGAGATGACGATCACCGGCGTGCGGTACTCCTCGGCCAGGTTGAAGGCGCGGACGGTGAAGTCGAAGGTCTCCTGCACCGTGGACGGCGCGAGCACGATCATCTCGTGGTCCCCCGCAGCGCTCCACCGGACCTGCATGATGTCCGCCTGGGTGGCGAAGTTCTCGCCCCGGCACCGCATGACGTCCACGATCACCATGGGAGCCTCCACGGCCACGGCGTACTCGATGCCCTCCTGCATGTAGTCGAATCCGGCGCTCGCCGTCGCGGTCATGGCCTTGGCTCCGGCGAGGGACGCCCCCGCCGCCGCGTAGATGGAGCAGAGTTCGTCCTCCCCCTGCAGAAAGGCTCCGCCCACGGCGGGGAGACGGCGGGCCATGCCCTCGGAGACCTCGTTCGCCGGCGTGATGGGGTACCCCGCGAAGAAATCGCACCCCGCGGCGATGGCGCCCTCCACCGCGGCATAGTTGCCCTGCATGAAATGGACGCCGGTCAGTACTCGTTCCTCCCGTTTCATAAACGCACCTCCTGCTGTGCAGGTTTTTTATCGTGGGAACATAGAGGATAGCTGTTTTACGATAACACAGACAATATATGGTGTCAAATATATCAACACCTTCCGCGCGTCCCTTCCCCACCGGCCTGGAGCGGTCTCGACGGGTCACCTCCTTTCGGGAGCATCCGCCCTTCGTCGGGGTCCGGCAAGGGGTTCAGACGGGAAAAAAGGTGGAGCGGGTCATTCGATCCGTCCACCTCTCCGAACTCTTCGAGCTCTTCTTCACCTCTCCTCGGCTGAAGAACGATGCGTTTTTTCGCAGACCTCTCCCCGTCAGGCCCCTTCCGGCGCTCTGCTGCATGGTTCTCCGAGGTGCGCCAGGATCTCCCGGCCCAGGATCTTCTCCAGAGGTTCGAGAAGCTCCGGGCAGGAGAGCCCGCCGCCGAGGAGCAAATTCCTCCGCGACGTCACCAGAACGCAGACCTCCTGACCGGGGGCCACGGCGTCGCTCGGGACGGCGGCGCCCGTGTTCGCGTCGAGCACGGAGATCAGGTCGGGGAACGTGGCGATCCTCCGGCCCTCTTTCTCCAGAGTCATGTACTCCTTCCAGAAGGAGAGCTCGTACTCGCCGAAGAAGGCCGTCCCCGAGTGCATCCCCCCCGCCGTGAAGCGGTCCACCGTCTGGACGGGCCCCTGATAGACCCGCCGCGCCAGCAGCTGCTCCTCCACCGTCTCGATGACCGCCTCGGCCCCCTTGTCCGTGGCCCCTCGCATGGCCTCGCCGAGAAGAATGGTCCGGCGGATCGCCCCGGGGGCGCCGTTGTCCCTGACGTGCTCCGCCGACACGGGGTTCCGGGCCACGGCGAGCCACCCGCCCATGGAGAAGGCGTTCTGACGGATCATGGACGAGACCGTGCTGATGGCTCCCCGCATGACGCCCTCGATGTACTCCCCCGACTCCGGCTCCTCTCCGGCGAAGGACTGGGCCGAGAGGTACCCCTCCTGAAGGTGAAGCTTCATGGAGCCCATCTCCGCCAGAGGGTGCCCGCGGCCGTCACAGGGGGCATCCACAATGGGAAGGCCGAGCATGGCGCTCTCTATCCATCCGTTGATCACGGCATGAGCGGCGCATTCGCTGGTGATCACCCCCGCCACGTGGTCGACACCGCCATCGAGCAGCAGCTCGAGACTTCGGACCCGTGCCCGAGGGGACGGCACGGCGCCGTGGTCTTTCGGACAGGTGATGGTGGCGCAGGTCACGATGGTCCCGTGGGGGTCCACGTCGTCGATGTCCAGGAGGTAGGGGCTCCCCATGCGGAGGGCGAGGTCGCCCAGATCACGCCCCTCTTTCATGGAGGCCTGTCCGCCGCCCAGGACGGACGCCCCGAGCAGAAGGCTCTCAAGAATGTCGCGGGTCAAAAGCGTCTTTGCCATGTTCTTTTCCCTCCATCCTCAGAGTTCTCTGGTCAGGACGATCCGCACGGTCTTGGCCTCGCCGTCGTGTTCGACGGACACGGTATCCGTGAGGATGCCCACGAGATAGATCTCCTGTCCGGTGCTGATGTCGCCCGACAGGGACCAAGAGTAGTTCTCCATCTCCCGGGCCCGCGGCATGCGGAGCAGCCTGGTCATTTCCCGGATCTTGTTGTCCTGGTCGCCCTCGTAGTCCGATTCAATGGTTATGGCATGCTGCTTCTCGTTTTTCACCACGTGGGCCTGAAAGGTGTGGGCGTTCATGGCGAAGAAGAACGTCATGAGCTCGCTCACGATGCGGGATACGACAAAACGCTCGTCTCTCATCGCTGAGACCTCCTTCTGAAAGCCTCGAGAAGAGGGACGAGAACGGCGGCGACAAGCCCTCCCGCGAAGCCGTTGTTGTACAGGTTGAACCCCGAGTGGAGCACGCCCACGTAGAGGACCACCGACGAATGGACGTAGCCGGCGATGACCCCCGCCCACCATACGAAGCCGCCGGCGATGGGGGCAAGGGTGGTGCTGAAGAGCGCCGTGAGCTGGACGACAGGGTCCGTCAGACTCCAGGTCTTCGTCAGTCCGCCGAGCACCGTCCCCAACATGACGGGGACGATAGTGCGGGGGGTCTTTCCCATGGCGCTGAACCCCATGATGGTGAAGATCCCGCCTATGGTGGGGCCGTTGAAATCACACCGCGCGAGCAGGAGGTAGGCGATGCCGATGAGCCCGTTCAGCCCCATGTTCATCATCGTCGGGGGGAAGTCGAACATGTCGACGAAGTCGGCGATGAGCTTTCCCGACTGCCGCCACATGGGGGACAGCCCGGCGGCCGACCGGCCGTTCAGCCGGAAGCCCACGGTGATCAGGGAGACACAGAGCACGACGAGCAACGAGGCGAGCAGCGTGTCGTTCCCCGTGGACCAGATCATCCGCCGCTCCACGACGAAGCCGTGGGACTTGAACAGCGAGACGGTGATGGTCCCCACCATGCCGCTCGTGAACCCCATGTTGTACAGGTTGAAACCGTGGTGGACGGGCAGCAGGGCCGCTGCCAGGGGGGGAAGGACGAACCCGGCGCCCAGGCCTGCGGCGGCGCCCAGGGCTATGCGGACTACGACGGGCAGGTCGATGCCGAACATGATCTGGCTCACGATGGGGGCGAGGCTCGTGCCGAAGAAGGCGATGTAGACGTACTGGAAGAAGGGTTCTCCGTGGACCTTGGCGTAGAGCCACACGCCGCCCAGGATGAACCAGACGTTCAGGAGGTTCTTTCCGAAGAGGGCGAATCCGGACACGATGAAGACGGCGGCGATGGAGATGCCGCGGACCCTGACCTTCATCAGGGCGAGGATGCCGGTGAAGAGAAGGACGAGGAGCCCGCTGTTCACGAAGGCGGCGCCCATCCCTCCCACCTCGATGTAGTCCGTGACGAGATAGTCCGGTTCAGCGGCGATACGCCAAAGCCCCGACAGAATGACGGGCATGCTGTCCCTCGTCATGCCGAAGATACAGAGAAGGGTTCCGAAGCTGAAGAGAAAGAAGAACCGTCCGCCGTCGCCGACCAGGGCCTTTTTGAAGTCCAGCTTCCCGTTCAACACCATCGATCACGCTCCTCGTCCTTCGGGGAGTGCACCACCATCTCCTTCAGCTTCTCGGCGCGGGCTGCCCGTCGTCCTTCGGCAGACCGCTCTCCTCTGCAATTATACGCGAAAAAGAGGGGACGCTGGCCTGCGGTGGATCGGACGGCCCCTTTTCGGGCGTCATCGCCCTGAGACGGCGGAACTCCCGCCTCAGAAGCCACGCGCCCATCAGCCCTCCGCCCACGTCGGACAAACTGAAGGAGAGCCATACCCCGTCCGTCCCGAAGATCGGGGGCAGGACGATGAGGGGCAGGAATATGAAGAAGAGGTGGCGGCTCAGGCTCATGAAGATGGCGATCTTCGCCTTGCCCATGGCCTGGAAGGCGTAGGAGGCCACGTAGTTCACCGACGCGAAGACGACACAGGCGTAGGCCATCCGGAACCATCGCGCCGTCACGCGGACCAGCTCGGGGTCCCGGGTGGTGAAGAGCCGAACCAGGAGCTCGGGGGCCGTCTGGACGACGAGGAAGCTTCCGCCGAGGAAGAGCGCCGCCAGGACGAGGGCGATCTTCACCGCCCGGATCACCCGCTCGTAGTTCCGGGCGCCGAAGTTGTAGCCGATGATGGGCTGAACCCCGCCGGCGAGCCCCAGAACGGGGAGGAAGAAGAGGCTGTCCAGGCTGAAGAAGATGCCCATGGCCGAGACGGCCATGTCCCCGCCGTACCGTCGGAGCAGCCGGTTGAAGAGGATGAGGACGAAGGTGAAGCTCAACTCCGTGAGAAAGGGCGCGAGACCGACGGCGAAGATCCGACCCAGGACATCGGGGCTCGGGATGAGGTTTCGGGGTCGGAAGCGGAGCTCCCCCATCCGGGCCAGATAGTACCAGGCGGACCAGAGGGCGGTGATGCCCTGGGAGAGCACCGTGGCCAGGGCCGCGCCTCCGATGCCCATCCGGAAGGTGAAGATGAAGAGGGCATCCAGCAGGATGTTCATCACAGCTCCCAGCACGAGGCCGAACATGGCGAACCGGGGGCTGCCCTCCGCCCGGATGAAGTAGTTGAGGCCGAACCCGAGGGCCGAGAGCGGGATCCCCCACACGACGATGCCCAGATACTCCCTGGCCATGGGCATCAGCGTGGGCGTCACCCCCGAGAGGGTGAGGATCTCCTCGATGAAAAGACTGCCAACGACGGTGGCCAGCACCCCTCCTCCGGCGAGCAGGAGCAGGGCGTTGCCCATGGCCCGCTCCGCCCGGCTCCTTCGCCGCTCGCCGAGGGAGATGGAGACGAGGGAGCCGGCTCCCACACCTATGAGGGTGCTGAAGGCGATGACCAGCATCATGAAGGGAAAGCCCACGGCGATGGCCCCGATCCCCATGGGGTCCACAGCCCGCCCGACGAAGATCCGGTCCACGATATTATAGAGAGCGTTCGCCACCATCCCGACGATCCCCGGCAGGGAAAACCGCAGGATAAGCCCGGTGAGGGACTCCGTCCCCATGGCGGACGAGCGCTCGATGCCTCTTTCGTCCATTGCCGTTCCTCCGTTGCCCGTGAAGACTGCCGTCGATTATAGCAGAGGGGCGGCCGGATTTTTCCGGCCGCCCCCCTTTTCCGTGTATTCGTCCCCGCTCTAGCCCGCCGCCACCTCGTCGATGACCTTCTGGAGCGCCGCCTCCGCCTCGGGCGGCAGGCGGTCGATGCCGCCCCGCTCCGTCTCGCGGGACCGAACGAACTTCATCCGGTCGTTGAGCCGGGCGGCGACCTCCTTGCGGTACTCCTCGTCGGAGAAGTCGATGGGGAACTTCTCGAGCTTCATGGTCTCCACGTCGCTCGCCCCCCCGAAGGGGACGAAGGAGGCGCGCCCCTCCACAATGGATTCGATGATGCCCAGGGTGTCCGCCGGCGTGACCTTCTTGCCCATGAAGTCGCCGGTATTGAGGACGTAGCAGGCCACTCCTCCCTCGATGAGCCCCCTGAAGCGGGTGTAGTCCACCTCCAGCGGGTAGGTCCTGAAGGGGTTGGCGTAACACTCGATGACCAGGGCGTTGGGGTCCACGCCCGGCGCCAGCCGTTCGGCGGTGGTCCGCTTGGTGGCGAGGGTCGCCCCGAAGACGGCGCCGAGGTCCGGCGTCTTCAGGTGAAGGACCGGGGGCAGGGTGGGGTCCTTCATGATCCAGAAGATGGCGTCCAGGGGCTGGTCGATCCGGTCCACCCGGTTCGGCGACCAGAGCTTGGACTTGATCGCCCGGCCGTTGCCGTTCCTGAGGTCCTCCGTCACGGGGTAGACCTTGCCGTCCACCGCCCGGACGGCGCCGCAGTTCTGAAGGGAGATGATGAACCTGTTCGCGTCGCACCCCATGGGGTAGTCCTGAACCTTGTCGAAGTAGGAGGGCTCCAGGGCGATGGCGTACTTCTCCTGCAGGTTGATGACCACCGCGTCGTCGTGCAGGACGGTGATGTCGTACTTGCCGCCGTGCCGGGCGTGGGTCAGAGTGGACTTGCCCGACCCCGACAGGCCGAAGACGGTCATGACGAAGCTCTTCCCGTTCCTCAGGTTGTACCGCTTCAGGCCGCCGTGGCAGGAGGCGAAGCCGTTCCGGGCCGCCGTCCCCCAGGCCATGGTGAGAGTTCCCTTCTTCAGCTCGCCGAAGTAGCGCATCCCGAAGACGCCGGCACAGTTGTGCTCCGGGTCGAAGAAGGCCAGCCCCAGGGGGAAGTCGGGCGACGCCCATTCGGGGTCGGCCACCATGTAGATGTCGCCGTCGGGCAGCTCCTTCGACCGGCCGTACATGGCCTCGTACTCCCTCGTCAGGGTCTGGAAGTTGAGCATCCAGTTGTACAGCATGTTCTCGTGCTTCTCGGGGATCAGAAGGTGGGCCTTCACCATGAAGTCCTCGCTCAGGCCGATGAGGGCCTCGGCGGCGTACATGGTCCTGAACCTGGTCCCGTAGATGGCCTCCCGGATGATGGGCGCGTAGGCCGCCATGGTGACGCCCGGCTCCCCCAGGATCCGCCGCGCCGCAGCGCACCGACCCACCACAGCGCCGTCGTTCATGAGGAGCACGTTTCCGTTGACGGGCAAGCCCTGTTCCTCGGGCTTGTAGAGGGGCATTCCCGTCAGTTCGACGGTCCCCGGACTCCGCCGCGCCAGTTCGTATGCCTGCTTCAGGTCAGACACGGGAATGACATTGTTGCCGTAGAACGCCGTTTCGATGGTGGTCCTGGCCTGCGACTTGATCCTGTCGAACGTCTCGTGGTCGGTGTAGAGCCCCCTGGTCGCCATAGCAGTTCTCCTTTCCATCCCCCTATGGAGTGATATGCTGCCGCAACACTTCCGTAATGATATTGTAGCACCGGACCATACAATTGGAAGGGCTTCTCCGACCCGAAAAGGCTCACAATCGTCTCGAGGCGCGGATCTTTTCGTAGGCCTCCTGAATCTCCTGGAACCGCTTCGACGCCAGGCGCACGAACTCCTCGTCGTACCCCTGTCCGATGAACTTGTCGGGGTGGTACTTGGTCAGAAGCTCCCGGTACCTCCTCTTGATCTCGTCGTTCGTGTCCGACGGCGAGCACCCGAGAACCTGATAGGGGTCCCTGGGGACCGTGGGGCCGTTCGCGTTGCCCGGGGGCGGCTCCCTCCGCCTCTGCTGCCCGCCGGTTCCGCCACCTCCAGGAGGTGGCGGCGGAGGCCACCCGCCCGACCGGGACTGGGAGGCGAGAAAACGCAGGACGCGCCACAGGATGAAGACGAAGAGAAGAAAGGGGAGCATCCGAATGAAAAACCACAGGAAGATAAAGAACGCCATTGCGTGCCTCCGTCCCGCCGGCCCTTTTTTCGGGGCGACAGCGGTGTGCTAGAATCCCATCATACAGAAAGGAGCGACGGAATGCCTCGTCTGTTCGCCGTATTCGACCTGGAGACCAACGGATTCCACGGCGCCTCCGTCCTGTCGGCCTCATCCATCGTCTTCACCGACGAGGGGCGCATCGTGGACTTCTTCAACCGCTTCTACTACCCGGAGGAACGCCCGGACCGCCGGACGGAGGCCGTCCATGGCCTCTCCCTCGAGCGCGTCGGCGCGCTGCGGGCCGAGGAGGAGTACCCCGCCCACTTCCTCGACGACTGGACGAGCCTGGCCCTCTTCTGGGAGCAGTGGAACCCCGAGGGGATCGCGGTGCACAACCTCCCCTTCGACACGGGCTTCCTCCCGGGGACCGTGGTGCGACGACAGAGATGGTGGTGCTCCATGCGGGGGCTGACGGACCTCTGCCGCCTGCCCGGAGGCAATCCGGCCGGCGGCCTGTGGAAGTGGCCGAGGCTGCGGGAGGCGTCTCGAACGGCCGAGGCCCTGTACCTGCCCTCCCCCGCCCTCACCCGGACG
>ENA-UOOM01000641-UOOM01000641.1-fermentation-metagenome-genome-assembly--contig:-NODE-641-length-38448-cov-6.541948_pt1 | contig 38448 bp, 37 predicted proteins | sample MGYA00245781_ERZ724031 | MGnify/ENA primary metagenome ERZ724031 (study PRJEB28704, sample SAMN03018317) | fermentation metagenome | biome: anthropogenic terrestrial biome; feature: soil; material... | reverse complement strand
ATTCTAAACTATAATTTTAAATGCTATTTAAAAAAGTTTGCTCCTCATCGCTGATTGGGGCAGATTAAATTTGCATAAATTATTAGTATGTGCTATAATCAAATTTAGTATTTACAATTGAAAAATAAATCATATCGCTGAATTCTTAAATGAAACGGGGGACCCAATCTTCGGGGGTGTATCCATTTTGGAGGGGTAGAACCCTTTAACCCTAACCCGACAGCTAACCTCGTAAGCGTATAAAGGGGAGTAATGTTCTGCTTATTAGAACTATGGAACTCCATGGTTCTTTTTTGTACCTAAAATTAAGTTCATAGAGTAATAACCTAACCCATTAGTGAAATAAAAAATTGTTAATGGTTCTCGGGAACCTTGTTGTTTTACAATATTCATGAGCTTAATTATTCCCTTAATGGATTTTTTCAATTAAAAAAAGGGAAGGTGTTGAATTGTGAAAAAGTTTTTAAGTATAATTCTATTATTAATATTAGTAATTACATCTATTTTTGTCTATTCAGAAGAAGTAACAGCAAAGGAAATAGTCTTTGCGGATGTTGGTTGGGATAGTGTGAAATTCCACAATGCAGTAGCAGGATTGATAGCAGAACAAATCTTTGGGTACAGATGGAGAGAAGTTCCCGGATCAACTGCTGTATTGCATGAAGGATTACTTAAAGGTGAAATTGATGTCCATATGGAAGAGTGGACAGACAATTTAGCCACTTATGATAAGGATTTAAATGAAGGTAAATTTAAAGATTTGGGAGTAAATTTTGATGATAATAATCAAGGCTTTTATGTTCCAAGATATGTAATTGAAGGGGATGCCGAAAGAGGAATTACGGCAATGGCTCCTGATTTAGAATATGTATGGGATTTAAAGAAATATCCCGATGTATTTCCTGATGCGGAAATAAAGGGTATGGGCAGAGTTTATGGTGCAATTCCCGGTTGGGAAGTTGATGAGATTATTCACAATAAATATCTACACTATAATATTGACGAAAGCTTTGTGTATTTTAGGCCGGGTTCGGATGCAGCTATATCGTCAGCTTTAACGTCAGCTTATGAAAAAGGTGAACCGATAGTTGCATATTATTGGGAACCAACTTGGCTCATGGGTAAATATGATTTTGTATTATTGAAAGACAAACCCTTTGATGCTGACACATATTTAGAAGGTAAAACTGAACTGCCCTCTGTGAAAGTAAATATAGGAGTAAGTAATAAATTCTATGAACAAAGTCCTGAGATGGTTGAATTCCTTACAAAATATGAGACTTCAAGCGCTTTAACCTCAGAGGCTCTGGCACATATGCAAGAAACAGGGGCTGATTATACAGAAACAGCAAATTGGTTCCTAAAGCAACATGATGAATTAATAGAACAGTGGCTAAATCCGGGTGATGCACAAAAGATTAGAGCCTATTTAAATACAGGCGAAAAGGTTAAAACATCAAATTGGCTGACAGAATTTCCATTTAAGATACCTTTAAATGTTAATGATATAGATACTTCAGTCAGAAATTTTAGTGTAAGATATGATTCGCTTTTTAATAAAATAAGATTATTCTTAGGTAATTTAGTAAATGTAATCTACAAGGTACTAAATTTCATACCTTGGTTTATATCCTTAATATTAGTATTCTTGGCAGGTTGGAAAACAAGCAGAAAGATTGGGAAAGGAATACTGTATGCATGTTTACTGTTCTTTATAGGAGCTTTAGGACTATGGAATTTTATGAATGAAACACTATCCATTGTTATAGCTTCAGTTATAGTTTCATTGGCATTAGGCTTTCCATTGGGAATAATCATTTCGACCAGTGAAATGGCAAATCGAATAATTCGGCCGGTATTAGACACAATGCAGACAATGCCGGTATTTGTATATCTAATTCCGGCTTTATTGTTCTTTGGTTTAGGTAAACCGCCTGCGGTAATAGCAACAACAATTTATGCCATAGTACCGATTATCAGGCTTACAAGCCATGGAATTAGACAAATTGACAAGGAAGTAGTAGAAGCATCCTTATCCTTTGGTTCCACTAGATTACAATCCTTAATAAAGGTACAAATACCACAAGCTTTACCAACAATAATGGCGGGAGTAAACCAAACCCTTATGATGGCAATGTCCATGGTTGTTACAACTTCAATGATTGGAGCTACCGGTTTAGGTATGGAAGTTCTAATAAGTGTTAACCGGGTGGAAATAGGCAGAGGATTAGTATCGGGTACTGCGGTTGTAATTATTGCAGTCTTATTAGATAGAATAACCCAAGGCTTTATCAATGGCAGGGAGGTAATCGCAGATGAATAATAATAATATTTTAAGCATTAAAAACTTAAGTAAATTATATGGTGTAGAAAAAAGCAGAGCATTTAAAATGAAAAGATCAGGAGTATCCAAGGATGAAGTCTATAAAAAAACCGGAGTAACTGTGGCGCTTTGGGATGTAACATTGGATGTAAAAAAAGGAGAGATATTTGTAATAATAGGTTTATCAGGCTCCGGCAAATCAACATTAGTTAGATGTTTTAATATGCTAAATAAACCTAGTTCAGGAGAAATCTTATTTAATGATAAGGATATAAGTAAATTCAATAAAAAGGAATTAAATGAGTACAGAAGAAATAATATCGCCATGGTATTTCAAAACTTTGGACTTATGTCTCACAGAGATGTTTTGGGGAATGTAGAATACGGTCTTGAAGTTAAGGGAGTATCCAAAGAGGAGCGTCAAGCTAAAGCAAGAGAAATGATTTCCATGGTATGCCTGGAAGGCTTGGAAAATGAACCCATATCAAGCCTCTCGGGAGGTATGAAGCAAAGAGTGGGATTAGCAAGAGCTTTAGCCAATGATCCGGATATACTTTTAATGGATGAGCCATTTTCCGCGTTAGATCCTTTAGTTAGAAAGGATATGCAGTTTGAACTTCTATCTATTCAAAAGACATTGGATAAGACTATTATATTTATAACTCACGATATTAATGAAGCCTTTAAATTAGGTGATAGGGTAGCTATAATGCGTGATGGAGAATTGATTCAGCTTGATACTCCGGAGATGATATCTGAGCATCCGGCAAATGATTATGTAAGACAATTTATAGATGATGCAGATAAAACTCAGGTAATTAGCGTCAGAAATGTAATGGTTACTCCAAATAGTATTATTCGTAAAAAAGATAGTCTGAGTTATGCTATAAATATTATGAGAACCAATAAGGTTTCCAGTGCTTATGTTGTTGGAGATAAGATGAAATTATTAGGAATAGTTACAATTGATGATGCTGTACGGGCTAAAAATGAAAAATTATCATTATCAGATGTAATTATAGGAAATATAATGACCACAGCTCCGGATGTGTTGTTACATGATATAATTCCTATGGCTGTAGAAACCAGATATCCTATAGCTGTAATAGATAATGACGGAAGTCTGAAGGGTATTTTATCCAAGGCCGATGTATTATCATCCATGTTGTAATAAGGTAAGTGTCAATTATAGACCATATGACGAACAAAAAAACTGTTTTTAAGTGTCCCTTTTATACTCAGCTGTTTATTATGTTACAATAGCGTGTGATTAACATGTTAAATACTTGTCACGACTTGTACACCATGACATATATTATTAGTGATATTAAGTTAAAGCTTAAGCAATAAATAAAAGGGTGATAAATAACTATAACTTATTATAAGAATTCAAATAAAAAATCAAGTTTAAATAATATGCATTCTACTGGAGATATGTATTATAGGTATAATAACTTTTGTCCGTGTATTCCAAATACTTATTTCAATCCGTGTGAAAGGGGATGCTGTTGCCAAGGCCCTGCAGGTCCGCAAGGTCCGGAAGGACAGCAGGAAATCCAAGGTCCGACAGGCCCGGAAGGACCAAGTAGTTTTATTTATAGTTCCATTTTCAACTGGTTATACTGCTATTGCCACACCTACAACAAACGCCACCGGTCAATCTTTGCGTATTGCAGTTACTGGATTTGGAGAAAGTGGACTTAATATAGTGCTGGATGCGCCTAACGGGGACACTTTTTCTCCTGCTATAGCAGACGATTTTTATATGTTTACTTTAGCTGCTGATATAATACTGACTAAAATCAGAGCAAGTGTGGTGAATGGTGCATTTATTGACCTTACAGCTTTTAATGATCTTGTACCTTATATTGTTATAGCCACTGCACCCCCCGATAGCAAAAATTTCACCTTTGTTCCGGAGACTTATTTTGATACGGCACCATATGTAGGAGGGCAAAGTTATGCAATTTGCATAAATCTATATTTAGACTCCTATTACAAAGATTATTTTTAAAGCTGAAAAAAAAGGTTGCCGCTGTTTTGTGGCAACCTTTTATGGGAGATAGGAGATAAGACACTAAAGTGTGTCTTTAGCCCCTTCAGTCAGAAATTTCTTTCAAAAAACTATGCCGCTGTGATATAATGAAACAAAATATTTAGTATCAGAAATAATTCATAAATTAATTGGCAGAAAATCAAGTTTCACTATGTTAAGTTTGTTAATAATCACCTACGTGACAAAAAATTACACAATAGGAGTAAAAAATGCTCATTAAAATATACTTATACTTTTTCATATACGCTTTTTTAGGATGGTGTACAGAGGTTATTTATGCAGCTCTCATAGAAGGAAGATTCATAAACAGAGGTTTTTTAAACGGACCCTATTGTCCGATTTACGGAGTTGGAGTTATTGCAGTCGTAAAAATATTAATGCCGATTCACAACAATCTATTTCTTCTGTTCTTCGGTTCAGTTTTTATAACAAGTATTATTGAGCTTTTTACAGGATTTATTCTTGAAAAAATCTTTAATCATAAGTGGTGGGATTATTCGGACAAGCCGTTTAACATAGGCGGATATATTTGTCCTCTTTTTTCATTGATGTGGGGAATAGGATGCCTTGTTGTTGTGGATAAAATTCATCCGATGATATCGGAGCTTGTAAGCTTTATCCCCGATATGCCGGCAATATTTATTTTGAATATCTTAACCGTAATATTTGTAATTGATTTGATTGCAACAGTCAATACAATTTTCAAACTGAATAAAAAATTGGAACGTATAGAAGAGCTGTCAACCGTAATTAAAAAAACTTCGGATGAGTTGGGGGAAAACTTGGCGGCAGGCGCAATAAATTTAGCTGTTAAGAAAGAAGAAATTGAAGATAAACTATATCAAAGCAAAGAGAAAATCGAGGAAAAAATCGAACAGACAAAAAGAGTTGTGGATACTGATATAGCCGCTCTTATACAAAAGAAAAAAGAAGCTTTGGAGCATAAAAAACACGCCCTTAACAAGGAATTGCTTGAAACAAACATTTTTGGTCAGAAACGTTTACTGAAGGCATTTCCCGGTTTAATATCACGGCGAAACAAGGAAGCTTTAAAAATATTGAAGGAGCATATCAGCAAAAATTTTAAATAAGCGGAGCTTTATCCTGTATTATGTGTGTCATTCCGCAGCAGTATTATGGTAAAATTAAGGTAATTATTATATAATAGGATTTCATATATAAGGAAGAATCGCATGATAAAAGGAGTAGATATGGAATCTAAAAAAGCTGCAGCTATAAAGCAAGTTAAAACAGAATTGACCCGATTTATGATGTCCTATAAGTTTGCATTGGATGAGATGAATACAAAGATTAGTATTTTAATGCATGAATTTCAGCACATTCATCAGTATAACCCCATTGAGCATGTTAAATCCCGAATCAAGACACCTGAAAACATTTTGAAAAAGGTTTACAGAAAGGGATATGAGCTTTCGTTATCATCCATAAAAGAAAATATCCGAGATATTGCCGGTATCAGAATAACTTGTTCTTTTATTTCAGATATTTATAAAATAAGTGACATGCTCCAAAACCAAAAGGATATTACGGTAATTGAGTGCAAGGATTATATAAAAAACCCTAAGCCTAACGGATATAAAAGCTTGCATTTGATATTGCAAATTCCGATTTTTATGTCTGACAGAGTGGAAAATGTATATGTTGAAATTCAAATCAGGACAATAGCCATGGATTTTTGGGCAAGCTTAGAGCATAAAATATACTACAAATATAATAAGGAAGTTCCGGCGGAATTGATTGGAGAGCTTAAAGAAGCAGCAGATTCGGTTTCACAGTTAGATGAGAAAATGGAAAACATCAATCGGAAAATCAGTCGTTACAAAGAGAATGATGATTCTGATGATGGATTGCTTGAGCTTTTGATTAATAACGAAAAATTTAATATTCCTCAGGATTTCGTAACCCAGTTTATAACACTGTATGAATAGACAGAGAAAGTCAAAAAAAGATATTAAAAGCCATCAAGCAATTAATTTCAATAAGGACAAGGTATAACCATGAATTGAGTCTTTTAGAGGATAAATTAAGGGAGAATACATTATGAAAATTTCGAAAAGTGATGCGTTGATATGGTTTGACTTTTTTTCGCAATTGACTGAGTATGAGGAGATTAGCACAAAGCATGAAGAAATCATATACTCAACCTTTGCACAAATTGAGGCAGCAATCGATAATAGAAATGATATGTTAATGTCGGAAATTAAAGGTTTGAAAACCATGGAAAACAGGACTTTTTTTGTGGGAAACGAAAATAAATTTCCAAAAGGATGCCGTTCTTGCCTGTTGGGTACCGGTTTGAGTGCAATCAGGAAAACAAACAAATGCAATATAGAGTGTAAATTCTGTTATAATTACGGACAATTGGAAAACATTCCTCCAATCGGAGAAGGTATGTGGGAAATTGGAGGCACTAAATTTTATGAGAAGGATATTGATTTGCTTCTTTCAATACATAAGAAACCCACGGGTATTGCATATGTTTATTTAGAGCCATTTATGGAAATTGAAAAATACTATTCGGTTATAAAGAAATTCAGTGATGCTCAAATTTATCAGCATCTGTACACAAATGGAACTTTAGCTGCGGAAGAGACATTGAAAGCATTGGGAGAAGCCGGTCTTAACGAGATACGTTTTAACTTAGGGGCTTCTGAGTGTTCGGATAAGGTTATTGAAATGATTGGAACAGCAAAAAAGTATATTAAAAATGTAGGTATCGAAACTCCTATGACTCCTGAGTTTTTCGAAGATTTTTTAAAGAAGAAGCAAGCAATCCTTGAGACCAACCTTGATTTTATCAATTGCGCGGAATTGCATTTAAATGAGAATAACATATATAATTATTACGGTGAAAATATGTATATTTCCAGACATGGCTATATCTCACCGGTTTGGAGCAGGGAATTAACTCTGAAGTTCATGAAAATAGCCGACGAAGAAAATTGGGATTTAGCAGTCCATGATTGCTCAAACTACACAAAATTCGCCAGAGGCTTAAATTTGAGCAGCAAGGAGGGTATGTGGTTCGGAGCCAGCAATTATGCCTGTGAGTTTTCCAAGATTCCATACGAAGTATTTATACCCATACTGAATGATGATAATTTCAAATTTTTAAGTGAGGAAAAATTGCCCGAAGATTATAAACCAAAGATGATAGAGCTTTAAGGTGTCTTTTATATTAAACCTCCCGGAAGGAATGGCAACTTTTTCAATAATATTGATTTCAAAAATCATATATGATATAATTTATAAAATGAAATAAATGGAATTTTATGATAAAATTCAATTGTAAAAGGATTGAAATTTTGTTATTTTTATAGATGAAGAAAGTATTATTGAAAAGGTAAAAGCATGGAGGAAACTATGAATAACCGTGGAGGCTTAAATTTAGGTGATGAAATCCGTAATATTGTTCAGGATGCAGTGAGCAGTATGGATTTTAACAGACTGAACCGTGATATCAAAAATGTTGTCAGCGGTGCACTTGATGAGGCAAGAAGGTCAATTGCAGGAAATCGTGCAAATAATTATAAATGGAAAAACCAATCATGGAAGGCTGATGATTATCAGTATAGTCATGATAAGTTTTCACAGACGTGGAATTTTAATAATAATCAAGGATGGTATCAAAATTATAAGCCTGTTCCAAGGCTGGATAAAAATACTGTTCCGGTCGGAAAGGTTTCAGGCATATTGCTTACTGTATTTGGCTCAATAGGAAGCATTGTATTTTTAGTTGCATCATTTGTATTATCTATAATAGGATATAATCTTGGAATCAGCATAATGTATAAGATTATAAGCTTTGTGCTTCTGCCATTTTTTGCGGCAAGCATGGTTTTATTATTGAATGGAGGAAGAATTCGGAAGAGACTGAAGAGGTTCCAAAAGTATATAGCACAAATGCACAATCTTAATTATTTCATGATTAAGGATTTTTCTTCCGCTACAGGACGAAGCAGCAAATATATAGCTAGGGATTTGCAAAAAATGATTGATATCGGAATGTTTCCCGAAGGACATATAGACGAAAAACAGACCTGTTTTATGTTAAACAACGAAAGTTATGAGCAGTATCTTAAATTATTGGAAAATATGAGAATGAGGGAAATGGAGGAAAAGGCAAGGAGTAAAGAAGAGATTTTGCGTCAGGAACAGGAACGGAAAGATAAATTTAATAAGAAGGATACAATGGATCCTGAAATACGAAAAGCAATAAATGAAGGACGGCAATATGTTCAGAAAATCAGAAATGCAAATATTGAAATACCGGGAGAAGAAATCTCCCGCAAATTAGACAGACTTGAAGCAGTAACGGGGAAAATATTTGATTATGTGGAGTCTCGTCCTGAAAAGTTTCCTGAAATAAAGAAATTTGCAGAATACTTTTTGCCGACAACATTAAAATTGCTGGATGCCTACAGGGAATTTGACTACCAGCCTATCAAGGGCGAAAATATATCAACCGCAAAGAAAGAGATAGAAGATACCATGGATACAATTAATCTTGCATTTGAGAATTTGCTTGATGACCTGTTCCAGGATGCGGCAATGGATGTATCCACCGATATATCTGTATTGGAGACCATGCTTGCGCAGGAAGGATTATCACAAAAGAATATAAAATAAATTATAGGGGTAGAAAATAATGAATAATGAAGTGCCTAAATTAATACTTGAGCCTTTTAGCGAAGAAGCATCAGCTAAAGAGGAAATATACGGTGAAATTGCAAAAGAAGAAAGCAATCAGATTGAAAAGCCGTTATTTGATGATAGTACACTGACACCGCAAGAAAAAAAGATGATTGATGATTTTGTAAATCAAATTGACTTGACAAAATCCAATCAGATTCTTCAATATGGTGTGGGGGCTCAGAAGAAAATAGCAGATTTTTCAGAGTCCGCACTAAACAATGTGAAAACAAAAGATTTGGGTGAAATAGGCGAAATGCTTTCAAGTGTTGTAACGGAATTAAAAAGCTTTGACACTGATGAAGAAGAAAAAGGTTTTTTGGGTCTCTTCAAAAAATCATCAAATAAGCTTACCGCCATGAAGGCTAAATATGATAAGGCTGAGGTAAATATCAATAAAATCTGTGAGTCTCTTGAGGCAAATCAGATGCAGCTCCTGAAAGATATAGCAATGCTTGATAAAATGTATAATCTTAATAAAACATATTTTAAAGAGCTTTCTATGTATATATTGGCGGGTAAAAAGAAGCTATATAAAGTTCAAAAGGAAGAATTGCCTGCATTGATGGAAAAATCTGCCGCCAGTGGTCTGCCGGAGGATGCGCAGGCGGTTAATGATATGATTGCCATGTGCAACAGATTTGAGAAGAAGATTCATGATTTGGAGCTGACCAGAATGATATCAATTCAAATGGCACCGCAAATTCGTCTGGTTCAGGGAAATGATACAATCATGGCTGAAAAAATCCAGTCCACAGTTGTCAACACAATTCCTCTTTGGAAAGGTCAGATGGTTTTAGCCTTAGGGGTTACGCATTCAAGCCAGGCCGCAAAAGCTCAAAGGGAAGTGACAAATATGACCAATGAGCTATTAAGAAAAAATGCGGAAATACTTAAAACGGCAACAATAGATACGGCAAAAGAATCAGAGCGCGGAATTGTGGATATCGAGACACTTCGTATCACCAATGAGTCATTGATTTCAACACTCGATGAAGTGATGCGAATTCAGACAGAAGGCCGCCAGAAGAGGAAAGAAGCGGAAATTGAGTTGAGCAGAATAGAAAAGGAATTGAAAAGTAAGCTTTTAGAGATGAAAGCTTAATAAAAGAAATACAGATATCATTATTTATATTGGAAGGTGCTTTCATGGAGAAAGTTTACAAATATACAATTACGAATCAGGAAATATTTGAAAACATTTTTAAGGATGAAAAGATTCTCATGAATCATGTTGTTGTTCCGCCGGGCAAGGTATTTCCAAAGCACCCAACTGATGCAGCCGTATACGCGCTGATTACTCTGGGAGAGCTAAGCGTGGCAATTGAAGATAACGAACCTGAGACTTTTAAGGCAGGTCAGCTTATCAATATTCCCAAAGGTGTAATCTCCGAATTAGGAAACAGGTCAAATGAAATCTTAGAGCTGTTTGTTGTCAAGTATGAATATGATATATAGGAAACGTTTATAAGAACGGAGGCTGGTCTATGATTTGGAATGAAATGTTTGATGCCCGGCATATTCCCTCAGGTGAAGATATAGGGGAATACCTTGGCGCAGGAAAATCTGACTGGGATGAACTTACGGCATATATTGAAGAAGAATACCGGGTGAAGCCTAAAATAGAATACAGCACATGCTCTGCTCAGCCGGGATGGAACGTAAAGTATAAGAAAAGCAGCAAGTCCTTATGTACACTTTATCCGATGGATGGCTACTTTATTGCATTAGTAGTTGTGGGAGCAAAAGAAGAGGAAGAAGTAAAGGCTTGTATGGATTCAGGCTTATTTACCGCCTATGTTAAACAGCTTTATAATAAGACGGGTTATTCGGCTATGGGAAGATGGCTGATGATTGAAGTCAAAAACAAAGATATTATAAATGACATCAAGCAGTTAATTTCAATAAGATTAAGAGCACCGAGAGGGTAGTTATTTCTCGGTGCTCTTTTTGGCTGCTGCTTTAAATAAGTTTCAAACGTGAATCTTCTTTAAAACACTTTCTTGCAGGGTTTCCTTCAACGCGCCAAATCTGCTTTCGTTTTAAATCGTAGATTACAGACCAAACGGTATCTGCTCCCTGCTTGCGGTTGTACTGGCACGTAAAACCGTATTTTCCCGCAAGGACATCCCGGGCAAAAGCTACCGTATAGCCATCTTTATTTTGCTCTAAGGCGGTGTATACGGTCTGATAGCGCTCACCGGAACGCCAGTCATCAATACCGGGATTTCGATATGCCTTCATTTTTTCGGAATTGAAGTTATTGGCAGTGGCAACAAATTTTTCTCCGTCACGAGGGCGAATGACTGCTATCTCGCTTGGATTGCATTCCACAACAACAATCTCTCCGCTTTTATCTGCTATGGTAAAAGTCTGCGCGGATGCAACGGGCAGCCGGTGCAGGGCTGTCAATACTTCGCCGGTTGTTTTGCACTTTTCCAAAAAATATCGTGATAGCATTCCGGCATTTAGTCCGGGCTTTCGCAAATGAGGGTATACAAAGGTAATTCCAACGGCTAAACCGTGGATGTTTACACCATCCTCCATCTGTACAAAGGCGGTGGTGTTTCCATTGAAGGAGTAGCAATCTTTCAGGTTATACAGGCAGTTCATGTAAAGCTTCTCAAGGCTCACTAAAAAATCACTGTTCCGTGCAAAGATGATTTCGTCGTCTGTGCTGACAGCAAAACAAGTGCACTTGTTGTCAAGCTCGAAGCAATACATGGAAAACAGCAGTGCATGAAGCGTTTCTGTCGGCACCTTATTTCCATCGGCGATACCTTGTATTTCCTCCAAAACTTCAGGGAAATGTTTCCGGTATTCTATGACACATTCTTTTGCAAAGGCATATCTATCCTCTGTTAATTCAAAGGCAGGGCAATAGTCCAGCGACTTTCCTTTTTTTAGAAGCAAGCTTCCCCATTTATAACCGACATTATAGTGTGTTCCTACAAATCTTCCGTGGTACATTTTTAACTCTCCGTTCTTTATATTGAGAGTTGACGTCATCTCTTGAATTAAGCGTAACTGAATAAAAATTTTATGTCAAGAACTATATTAAATTCAAATTGCGTTAAGCTCTATGGAGGACTTTTACTTAATAGTCAAATTTTATGGAGCTTCCTCAATAGGCAAATATCAATAGAAATTTCCACCGTTAAAAGGAAAGCAGTATCGGATTTTATCCCGTACTGGCAGAGTGCAGATATTCATATCTGAATTTAGGTGGTACTATTATCATTGGGTTTTTCTTCAATTTTTATTGTAAGATCTAAGGCATCTAAATATCTTAATAAGTTTTTAAGTGTAGGGGAGTTGCCTTCAGTTTCAATCCTTGAAACAACTTGTTGTTTTAATCCGGAACGTTCTGCTACAATACTCTGAGATACACCTGACTCTTTTCTTTTATTAACAATTTCTTTTATAAGCTCATATTCTCTATCAGCTTGAAAATAAGCCTTTTTAAAATCCTCATTTTTTTCAATTCGTTCTTTCACTTCTTTTTGTACATCTACTTTTTTAAATGGCATAATCAAACACCTCTTTCATATAAACTTTTTACCAAGTTCTCTACCAAGCTCCTTGGCTCTTTTTATTGCCTTATTAAGTTCAAATTTCTCAGCTTTTCCTTTTTGTTTCTTGCATACATGAAGAATATAAAAATTGTTTTCATCAGCTATAACATACATAAATCTGTCTCTATAATTAAATTTTATTTCCCATAGTTTACCTATAAGATGTCGTGTGTTCAATAATTCGAGAGCATTTAAACCATCTTCTTCAATTGCTCGTTTAATTCTATAACCCTCTGAACTTTCCTGTGGTTCAAGTTTATCAAGATACTCATTTATCAAATCCTTTCCACCAGCAGTTATATAATCAAATACATTCATATCATTATCCTTAGTGACTAAATTATACATTAAATATGTTGTAATTTACATTATCATTATACAACAAATATGTTGTATAGTCAATTGAAATATTTTCAAATTATTGTTATAATCCATACTACATATTGACCTGTTAGGTAAATGACGTTATGGTTATTGCATTGACCTGATAGGCAAATAAGCTGAATAATAAAATAGATTATAGAAAGGTGATATTATGTTTTCAAAATTTTTAAGTTTAGAGCCTGAAAGACGGAATGCAATAATGAATGCTGCCCTCAGAGAGTTTGCCGTCAAGGGATTTGATGATGCATCAACCAATGTGATTGCTAAGGAGTATGGTATATCAAAACCTTTGATGTTCCACTATGTAAATAATAAAAAGGACTTTTTTATCTAAGAGAGTTGTCCAACGCGGCAGCTCTTTTTTAGTTGTACTCAGCATACATAAATATATAAGGGGTATTTTACTCTATGAATTATGGTTGATGGTAATAGACGGGAGAGTTTTTTCACCGAACTTTCTGCATAAATGATTACATCATCTTCTCCGTCAATAAAGAAAACAGGCATAATTTTGTATAGTCAGGGTTGTTAAATAGATATACATTTTCAAAATATATGATACAATTTAAGTGTAAGGAAGTTTTAGGAGTAAAGAGGAGGAGGTACATTTATGCCGTTAGAAATAATTTGTAATGATATAACAAAGGTTCATGTTGATGCGATTGTGAATGCAGCTAATTCATCTTTGCTTGGCGGCGGAGGTGTGGACGGAGCAATCCATAGAGCCGCAGGACCAGAACTGCTTTCTGAGTGCCGTACCCTTGGCGGATGCAGGACTGGAGAAACTAAAATAACAAAAGGGTACAAGCTGCCTGCAAAGTATGTAATCCACACGGTGGGACCGGTATGGCAAGGCGGTAAAAGCGGTGAGGAAAAACTATTGAAAGACTGCTATAAGAACTCACTTGCATTGGCAAGAGACTATAAATTAAAGAGTATTGCCTTTCCGCTCATATCTTCGGGAGTATTTGGTTATCCAAAGGAACAGGCATTAAAGACAGCAATTTTAGTTATTGGAGATTTTCTGTTAAATAATGAAATGATGGTATTTCTTGTTATATATGATAAGGTGACATTTATGTTATCTGAAAAACTGTTTTCATCTATTACGCAGCATATTGATGATAAGTAAATCAAATGGATGAAACTTTTTACAAAGGAATTAGAACACATAACAAAATAAAAGAAGGTGTTTCAAAATGAAAGATTTCGGCAGAGAAAATTTATATTTTTCTCTTTGTGGTATAAACTGCGGGTTATGCTCCATGCATATAGGTGGGCATTGTCCCGGATGCGGTGGCGGCGCCGGTAATCAATCATGCGCAATTGCCAAATGCAGCTTGTATCATGATAAGGTCGAATACTGTTTTCTTTGTCCCGAATACCCCTGCCAAAGGTATGAAGGCATAGAAGAATATGATTCATTTATTACGCATCAGCGTCAGCTAAGAGACAATGAAAAAGCACAGGTAATCGGCATAAACGCATATAACGAGGAACAAGCCAAAAAAGTCGAAATTCTTAAAATGCTGCTATCAGATTATAATGATGGGCGCAGAAAAACATTTTATTGTGTTGCAGTAAACCTTTTATCATTAGAGGATATAGAAAGTGTCTTAGTAGAAATTAAAAACAATAAATCTTGTAAGGACATCTCATTAAAAGATAAAGCAGAGCATATAGCTTCTCTGTTTCAAAATATAGCTTCCCGGAAAGGAATAATACTCAAGCTCCGGAAAAAGCCGGTAAAAAAGTAATTATGTTTGAATAATCAGAGTGCAAGGAAGATAAAGGGATGTTTTCCCATGCTTCTGTACAAATGTAACGCTTTATTATTACACTCATCTGCCATTAAAAATGATTTCTTTGCACCGTACTTTAAACTAATAATTTTACCATGGAAAAGTGTCCAAGATCTTTTCAGTAATGGTCTTGGTGTTTTCAAGTGTCTGCAAGCTTTCGGTAATCTCACTAAAAGCTTTACCGCCACTTAATTGGTCGAGAATTGCCTTTTTTGCCACTTCTCTTTGAAACTGCAACTCTTTTCGAATAGAGACCGCCTGCAAGGCAGTATTTGACTTGTCGGAAAGGATAATTTTTATTTCATCTGTACTGATATCGAGCCGCCGTAGTACAAGAATCTTTCTTAAATCTTCGACATTATTTTCGCTGTAATATCTATATCCGTTCTCCAAGATAGATGGCGAAACTAGTCCTTGTGATGTGTAGTATTCTATCGCTTTTTTTGTTAAGCCTGTAGTTTTGCTTACTTGATTTATTAACATATTTATCACCTCAATTACGCCTTAAACTAAGACCCAAAGTGATAGTCAAGTACTATTTTGAGAAAATATTCATAACCCTTGGTTCGAAACGGCTTGGTAAATTACTGTTTGTCATCAAGATTATAGTGGATTTTAAAGCAAAGTTCAATAATAATTGCATATTATGAAGGGAAGATTAATATTTCAAGAGCTGTTCATTCTCTTGGAACGCTTGGGGGCGGCAATCATTTTATTGAAGCGGATAAGGATGAAAGCGGCAATATTTATATTGTGGTACATTCAGGCTCCAGACATTTGGGGCTTGAGGTTGCTAATTTTTATCAGGAGCAGGCGTATAAATCATTGAATGGAAATACCGGCGCGGATATTAGGAAATTAATAGATGAATATAAGGCTGCAGGCAGAGAAAAAGAAATTCAGACTAAGGTTGATGAATACTTTTGTGCTATTACACTACTTTATTAAGAAAAGCCAGAAAACGCCGACGAAGGAAATAGAGCAAGCCCGAACCAACATAAAGGACTTTTTAGAAAGGATTGATGATAAATGAGCGTTAAAATAGGAAACACCAATTTTACAGAATTCAACGACCTGTATAATGACCCTAATATTGTTCTCCCCGCTGAACGTGCTAAAATTGATTTTGAAGTAGCGTTAATCGGAAAGCTGATTGAAGCCAGGGAAACGAAAGGCTTATCACAAAAGCAGTTGGCAGACCTGACCGGATTGAAGCAACCCGCTATAGCCAGACTGGAAAGTATGAAGGCTACACCGCAAATTGATACTCTCTTCAAAATTCTACAGCCTTTGGGCTACACCTTGGCTGTAGTGCCTGTGGAACCCCCACAGCAGCCGTAGGGACTGCACTCTGTGAACACAAGCCGCTTCGCCAAGCGGCTTTTCTGTTGCCTGTATAAAAGGAAAATATTACGGCTCAAATGTTTTCGATAACCTGCCGAAGGATGAAGTCGAAGAATTTAACAAAAATTTCCCTGTGCTTAAAAAGTTAGGTTCCCCGGGCAATGGGATTAGCATAATGGAATTATTTACATATAGCTATTGTGGAACATTATTTATATCGCATCGTCTAATATTGTGTAATGCATGCATAATTAAACAAATGGAAAGGGACACGCCTATACTTTAGGGTTAGTCTTTGAGGGTAAAAGGAATGTCCCCAGAAAAAGGAGAAATTAATGAAAAAAATAAATTTAATATTATTGGCGTTAGTTTTAGTAATAGGTCTTGCAGCATGCCAATCAAATGATGCGGGCACAAAACCGGTTGAAAATAATAATCTTGAGGGAAATCTTGAGAGCATTTTGGATAAAATATATGAAAAAGCCGAAATTAGTGATTCAATGAAGGATTTTATTAAAGGCGGATTACAAGTAGCAGAAATCACATCAGAAAATTCCGGTTATTATCTTGGCAAGGAAAATATGGAATTTGAAGAGGCAATAGCTTCCGAGCCTATGATAACATCATCTGCTTACTCTCTATGCTTGGTAAGAGTTAAGGAAGGCGCAGATATTGAAAAGATAAAAACAGATATTAAAGAAAATGTTGACCCGAGAAAGTGGATATGCGTAGGGGTAGACCCAAGTAATGTTATTGTTGACAATGTTGGGGATGTGGTAATTCTGATTATGAGCAATGAATCGGCAAGCTCTCTGCATGATGCATTTCTTCAATTAAAGGAAAAATAAAATGCTGTTTTCAAGTATCAGCTTTATATACTATTTTTTACCCATAGTCTTAATGCTGTACTTTTCAGTACCCTTTAAGTTTAAGAATTTTGTTTTATTGATTTTCAGCCTATTCTTCTACTTTTACGGGGAGCCTGTATATTCGGTTTTGATGCTTATATCAATCCTGTCGGGATATTTTCACGGATTATGGATTGACAGGTTAAGAAAGAGCAGATATGCGAAGTTGCCGCTTGTCTGCTCAATTGCTTTTAGTATAGGCATTCTGACATATTTCAAGTATGCAAACTTTTTAATTGAAAATATAATTTGGATATCCGGGTCGGAAATAAAGCCTTTAAAAACAGTGCTGCCTATCGGTATAAGTTTTTATACTTTTCAGATATTATCTTATACTATCGATGTTTACAAGGGCAATGCAAAGGTGCAGAAAAATTTCTTTAATTTTGCCGCTTATGTAACCTTGTTCCCGCAGCTTATAGCAGGACCTATAGTAAGATATACCACGGTTGAACAGGAATTATCGCAGCGCAACCATACGGTTGAAAATTTTGCATACGGAGTTAATCGTTTTATTTTCGGAATGTCTAAGAAAGTTCTAATTGCCAATACATTGGGGGAATTAGGAAATATATTTTCAAACTTGCATGATAGCACAATTTTATTTTATTGGATTGCCGCAGTATCTTTTATGCTCCAAATTTATTATGATTTTTCGGGCTATAGCGATATGGCTATCGGATTAGGACGTATATTCGGATTCCATTTTCTTGAAAACTTTAATTACCCTTACATTTCCAAAAGCATTTCCGAATTCTGGAGAAGATGGCACATATCCTTAGGCACATGGTTCAGAGATTATGTGTATATACCAATGGGCGGAAATCGCACAGGCACTGTTAAGTGGATTAGAAATGTTTTTGTGGTATGGTTTTTAACGGGCTTATGGCATGGTGCTGATTGGAACTTTATTATTTGGGGATTATATTTTGGAATTTTCTTAATTTTAGAAAAATATCTTCTCAATGATTTCCTGAACAAATTACCATCCGTTGCAAGGCAAATATATACTTTGTTCTTTGTGGCAATCAGTTTTGTAATTTTTAATACAAATAATATGACAGAATGTATTGAATATATTAAAGGAATGTTCGGTATTTTGGATATCCCATTTTCAAATGCCGAAACAAATTACTATTTAAAAAGTTATGGACTTACGCTTATCATTGCTGCTATCGGGTCTACTCCTTTAGCTATGGAGATTATAAGAAAGATAAGATGCAGTAAAAAAGGCAGAGCTTTTTTGAATATTTCAGAGCCTGTTGTTTTAATTTCATTGCTTTTGGTAATTACAGGCTATCTGATTGACGGCTCCTTTAATCCATTTTTGTATTTTAGGTTTTAATGAGGTGCGGCATGAAAAATAAATTTAAAAATATAGCGGTGTCATTTAGCTTTATTATAGTAATTTTTGGCTTTATGACAGCTAATATTATAGTGCCTGATAAGGAATTTTCCTACGGCGAAAGACGAAGACTCGCAGCAATACCCGGCTTCTCGGCAGATAAGCTGCTGAAGGGAGATTTATCCGATGAATATGAAAAATATATTTTAGACCAATTTGTTTTTCGCGATACTTTCAGAGGATTAAAGGCTTTCGGCAAATATTATTTATTTAATCAAAAAGACAATAATAATATTTATATTATAAACGGAAGAATTGAAAAAATGGAATACAGGCTGAATGAAAAATCCGTATTATATGCAGCTGAAAAGCTTAATGAAATATATGAAAAATACCTAGCCGATAAAAATGCAAACTATGCGATAATTCCGGACAAGGGTTATTATATGGCTGCTGAAAACGGCTATTTGACAATAGATTATGACAGATTGACAAAAATAATGAGCAGCAATATTAAAAACATAAAATATATTGATTTGGCTGATTCGTTAAGCATAGATGACTACTACAAAACAGATATTCATTGGAGGCAGGAAAATATTATTAAAATTGCTGACTTATTGCTGAATAAATTAGGAAATGACGTAAAGGCTTCCGATAATAAATATATCAGCAATAAGCTTTATCCGTTCTATGGCTCCTATTACGGGCAGGCAGCTCTTAAGCTGAAGCCGGATGAAATGTACTATTTAACAAATAAAACAATTGAGGATGCCGTTGTTTTCGATTATCAATCGAATGAATTCGGCAGGGTATATGCCACAGAGCTGTTCGGCGGGATGGATTCATATGACGTTTTTCTTTCCGGAGCAAAGCCCTTGGTTGCTGTTTATAATGAAAATTGTAAAAATAATAAGGAGCTTCTTTTGTTCCGCGATTCCTTCGGAAGCAGCATAGCCCCCTTATTGCTTGAGGGATACTCTAAAGTCACTTTAATTGATTTAAGATATATAGCAACTGATTTGCTGAGCAAATATATAGACTTTTCACAGGAGCAGGATGTACTGTTTTTATATAACACGAAAATTTTAAACAACAGCTCAATGCTTAAATAATCGGAAAAATGCTTGTAAATGCTTTCTATCTATCTGCACCGGTTCTTCGTAAATATTCTGTTCCTGCTGTCAGCATACCAAGGGAGCGACGGTCTTTATTGACTGCCGCTCCCTTGGTTATATACTTCTAAGGTATTAAATATGACCTTGGAAAACAAGAATCAGTAAAACACAGGTAATGATAATAAAAAAGGATACAAGCTTAGTGCCAATATTCATTTTACCCGTTGTTGCTGCTGCTGTTTCTTCAGAAACTAAGTGAGATTTGCTTAATGCTTTCTTAATAGGCTTATATAATAGCATTGTTATAGCTGCATTAAGACCGCCCTTCAGCAGATTGAAAGGTAAAAATGCCGGAATTAAAAGTTCTGCTACTGCTTCACGAGGCAGCCCCATATAAATGGGGGTGATGAAATAGTTCCAGAGAAGCATTACAGCGGTTGTAAGCAGCCAGCCTGCTATAAGTCCGATAATTGCCCTCATTATGGTGCGATTGTTTTTGTAAATGTATGAAGCGGTACAAGCGAATGAGCAAGAGGAAATAATATTCATAACTAATCCGACAAAGCCTGTATCACTTACCGTAAACATCTCAACAAAGGAAACTACTGCCGATATAGTAAGTGCCGACAGGGGTCCATATAAGAAACCGCCGATTGTGATAATAACGTCTTTGGGGTCGTACTTTAGAAACATTATGACAGGTATCCGCCCGACCACCATCACAATATAAGCAAGTGCGCTTAACATGGCGAGTACCGTTAGTTTTTTCGTTCTTGTCTGCATGCAAAATTCCTCCTAAGATAAAATATAACCTGAGATATGCATCCTCAGGGTTATAACTTAGATAAGTGGAACATTAACAACAATACAGCATATAGCTGCATATAAGTACTGCCACATCTTCTCCTATCCAGACTTTAACTGTCGGTTTTGGAATTACACCAAATCCTGAGCTTTCGCTCGGTCGCATATTGCGCTTGCGGACTTTACCGCCGATCGGGAATTTCACCCTGCCCCGAAGACATCATTATTCAATTGTTTAGATTATAGCACAATGCCGATATTATCGTCAATTAATTATCACGATAATAAAAAAATAGCCTCCTTTTGGTTGCGGTTGATACTATTGTAATGTTATAATTTGGATAGTTAAAGATATATAAGATAAAGGAGCGGGATAGAATAATGAATGATATATTGGAGTTTTCCGATAGAATGGCATTTCGCACATGGCTGGAGAATAACAGCACAAGCAGCGGCGGAGTATGGCTGCTTTTCGGCAAGAAAGGCGGACCGGTTACGCTCTCTGCTAATGACGCTTTGGAAGAGGCCTTATGCTTTGGTTGGATTGATGGTCAAATGCAAAGTCTTGACGATAAGACCTACAAAAAATACTTCTCTGTCCGCCGGGCAAATAGCAAGTGGTCGGATAAGAACAAGTCTTTAGTCGAACAGCTTGAACGGCAAGGCAAAATGACCGATTTCGGAAGAGCGAAAATTGAGGAAGCCAAGAAAAACGGTCAATGGGACAGACCCAAAGACCCGCCTGTTACGGATGAACAAACAGCGTTTTTACTTGATTTATTGAAAGAGCATGAGCCGGCATATACGAATTTTCTGGCAATGTCTCCATCTGTAAAAAAGACTTACACACGAGCATACTATGATGCAAAAACAGATGCCGGCCGCGCCGGTCGCATAGCGTGGATGATTGAAAGATTAAATAAGAACCTCAAACCGATGTAGAAATCAAAGCAAAACTGCAAAAGAGGGCGAAAAGGTTTGAAAATTAATTAAATCCGGCTCAACTCAATTTCTATTCAAAAAGAATTCATACACACCCTTGAAATAAATTATTAATTATGATACTTTAATCTAACTAAAAATATATTGAAGGTTGGATAATAAAATGGCATTGAAGCATAAGAGAAACTCCCTTATATTTCAAGGGAAAAACAAGAATAACAAATATTTTGAGGGATGGTATTTTAAACAGGTATCCTCCGACTTGAAAAATATAATCAGCATCATACCCGGGATTGCAAAAAACAATACAGATTCTCATTCCTTTATTCAGGTAATAATTTCACATGCTCTTGAAGGCAGAATACAGCTTAAAACCCAATATTACAGGTTTTTTGTCAATGACTTTAAATATACGGATGAACCGTTTTGCTTAACAATAGGTGATAATATATTTACCGACCAGGGTATGAAGCTCAATCTTTCAAATGATGAATATTCCATACAAGGCAGCATTAGTTTTTCCGGGTTTACTAAAATTAAAAGAAACATTTTTTCACCGGATGCAATGGGGTATTTTTCATACCTGCCCTTTATGGAGTGCTACCATGACATTATAAGCATGAACCATAAGCTAAAAGGTGTTTTGACGGTAAATAGAGAAGTTTTTGACTTGAATAACGGCAGAGGGTATATAGAGAAAGACTGGGGAACATCATTTCCAAAAGAATACATATGGCTTCAATCAAATCATTTCGGCGATACGGATGCAAGCATTATGTTTTCACTTGCCCACATACCGTTCTTAGGCTCCTCCTTTAAAGGTTTTATCTGCAACCTTACTTTTAACGGATGCGAGTACAGGTTTGCCACCTATAATAACAGCAAGGCTGTAAAAACTTCTTATTCGGGTAATTTTATAGAGCTTGCTGTAACTAAGGGAAAATATGCTCTTATGATTAAAGCGGAAATCTGCAGAGATTCGGGTGGACTAAAGGCACCGGTTAATGGGGCAATGGATAATATAATAAAGGAAGGTCTGACCGGGTTAGTTGATATTAGATTATTGAAGGATTCAAAGGTTTTGTTTGCAGGTAAAGGCAATCCATGCGCCATTGAATTGATATTCTCCTCGGGGTTATAAAGGAGAAGTAGTATATAAGGATAATGGAGGATCAATCTGCAGATCCTGGAACTGGCGCGAATCAGTAAGAACCATGCTTACCGAAAATACGAAAAATGCTTTTTTGTGTATTGAATCGGTTGATGAAAGACGAGCAGAAGACTTGGAGAATGCAATAAAGGATTTGGCAAAGCTGATTCAGGACAACTTGGGAGGTACATTGAAGCAAATAACAGAAAAATATTTGTTGAAGTAAAAGGTGTTACATTAGAAGAAAACGGTGTTGTAATGTTTCCCGATGCCCCTACAGAAAGGGGATTAAAGCATTTAAACGAGCTTTCGGAAAGTGTGGATGACGGATATGATGCTTATGTATGCTTTGTTATACAGATGAAAGATGTATTATATTTTACACCTAATTACAGAACTCATTATGAATTCGGAGAAGCATTGAAACGTATTACGAAAAAAGGTGTAAATTTGATTGCTTTAGACTGTGAAGTGACAAAAGACAGCATTACAGCCGGCAATTTAGTCGGAATTATTCTGTAGTGCAAAATAGCAAATGATAAACTAAGCGGCATTATGAGATGAGTTATAAAGCGGCATAAGGGGCAGCAGTGAAATTATGCGGTAAGGTGTACAAATAAAACCGTAGGAGCAAGGACATATAATCCAAAGTATAGAAGCGAAATAATTGGCAACAATAACCGCGGAGGTGTTTTTATGATATCACATAAATCGGTTATTACTTTCGGTATGGTTGCAATTCCAATAGCAATGTATACAGCTACACAGGACAATGACATTCACTTTAATCAGCTGCATAAGGAAGACAACAGCCGCATCAGATACAAGAAGACCTGCGGTCACTGCGGCAAGGAAATCAATTCTAAAGATATTGTTAAAGGATATGAATATGATAAGGACAAGTATGTAGTTATTACAGATGAGGAAATTGAGAAAATAAAAACAGAAAAAGAAAAATCCATTCAAATTCTGCATTTTGCGGAGTTAAACCAAATTTCTCCCGTTTACTATGAAAAAACCTATCAGGCCGCTCCTGAGGCAGGCGGTGAAAAAGCATTTGAGCTGCTGCGCTCTGCTTTAATGGCGGAGCAAAAGATTGCCGTCGGACGGACCGTAATGGGTACCAAAGACACTTTGATGGCGATAATCCCAAGAGAGGACGGCATACTTATTTCCACAATGTTCTATGCCGATGAAATCAAGGATTTGCAGAAACCATATACCAAGCCGGAAGTATCGGAGCAGGAGCTGAATATGGCAAAGCTGCTGATTAATTCCATGGACACTCCCTTTGACCCTTCAAAATACAAAGATGAATATCAGGCTAAACTTCGTGAGCTGATTGAAGCAAAAATTGCAGGAAAAGAAGTTGTGGCTACGGAAACTGAAAGTGCCGGCAAGGTTATCGACCTTATGGAGGCTCTTAAGGTCAGCGTAGAAAAAGCTAAGAAGGATAAGGAATCGGCTTAATCTTATGACTGTACAATTAAACGAATATAATGAAAAAAGAAATTTTGAAAAAACCTTGGAGCCGAAAGGAAGGACAGAAAATTCCGAAGAAAGCCTGAGATTTGTTGTACAGCATCATTTAGCCCGAAGTAAGCATTACGATTTGCGCTTGGAATGGAATGGTGTTCTTTTAAGCTGGGCAGTTCCAAAAGGTCCTTCCTATGATACGCATGACAAGAGATTAGCGGTTCATGTGGAGGACCACCCGTTGGAATACAGGGATTTTGAGGGTACTATTCCTAAGGGAGAGTACGGCGGCGGGGTGGTTATGCTTTGGGATGAAGGATATTGGGAGCCTTATGTTAATGTCGAAGAAGGACTTGATAAGGGAATGCTTAAATTCATTCTGAAAGGAAGACGATTAAAAGGCAAGTGGGCATTGATACGGTTAAAAGGAAAGATGGGCGAAACCAAGGATAATTGGCTTTTACTGAAAGAAAAAGATGAGTATGTCAAGACTGAAAACGGAATATCCGAATTTACCGTCAGCATCAGGACCGGACGAACCATGTCTGAAATTGAAGAAGGTCAAGATGAGAAAATTACCAAAAACCCATTCGGCATGGCAGAGGTACAGCTTGCAAAATTAGTCAGGACTATTCCCGAAGGCGAGGATTGGCTTTATGAACTGAAATACGACGGTTACAGAATATTGGCTTTTGTGGAAGGAAACAATGTACGGCTTGTAACAAGAAACGGGAATGATTTAACAAAGCGATTTTATGAAATAGCCTCGGTGCTTACGGACTTGGCTAAAGGAAGAGCCTTTGTTTTGGACGGCGAAATAGTTATTACCGATGATTCGGGCAGGACAGATTTTCAGGCTCTGCAGAATTATTTAAAAAATCAAAAATCACAAAACTTAACTTATATAGTTTTTGATATTCTTGCAATTGACGGAGAAGATATTCGAACACAGCCTTTAATCAAAAGAAAGGCAAAGCTTGAAGCTTTGTTGGAGGATGCACCCAATTTTCTATATTACAGCCGGCATGTGAAAGGAAACGGGAAAGAAAGCTTTGCTGCAGCGTGCGAATCAAATATGGAAGGCATAATCGGCAAAAAATCCGATTCAATTTACAGCGGAACAAGAAATGGTGACTGGATAAAGATGAAATGCGATAAAAGACAGGAATTTGTTATCGGAGGATATATTCTTTCCGATAAAAGAGTTAGTGGAGTAAGCTCCCTTCTCTTAGGTATTTACGAGAGGGAGGAATTAGTTTATGCAGGACGTGCAGGTACCGGGATATCTGAAAATGATATGAAGCTACTTGAGAAAAAGTTTGAAAATATAAAAAGGACGGAATCACCCTTTAAGCAAGTGCCTAAAATAAGGTCAAATGAAAGAATTACTTGGCTTGAACCTGAATTGGCGGCGGAAATTAAATTTGCCGAATGGACCAAGGAGAATCTTTTGAGGCAGGCAAGCTTCAAAGGGCTGCGTATAGACAAGAATCCTAAGGATATAAAAAGAGAGAACGCAGAGGATGCGGCAGAGTTTCAGCCGGTTGCCGGAGAAGAAAAATCAAGGTCAGCAAAATCAAGGGACCTTGTTATTGAAGGAGTAAAAATTTCAAATCCGGACAAGGTAATATTCAATGCTCCGGAAATTACAAAAGAAGATATGATTCGATATTATTTGAGGATTTCAGAGCGCATGCTGCCATATGTGAGACACAGAGTGCTTACTATTGTTCGGTGTCCCAAGGGTGTCTCGAAATCATGCTTTTATAAAAAGCATCCGGGTCCCGGCATCAAAGGAATTGTGACATTACCCGTTGTCAGTACCGGCAGTAGTGAAACAGAGGAATATTATTATATTGAAAATATAACCGGTCTTATATCCGAGGCGCAGATGGGTACATTGGAATTTCATATTTGGGGAAGCAGTGCCGATAAGCTTGAAATGCCGGATATGATGGTATTTGATTTAGACCCAGATGAAGGAATGGATTTAAGCAGAGTGCGTCAAGGTGCGGAGGATATTAAAAGTATCCTTGATGAGCTGTCTTTAGCTTCTTATCTTAAGACCAGCGGCGGCAAAGGATACCATGTTGTTGTGCCCCTGAAGCCTTTTGCGGATTGGGAAAGGTTTCGTGATTTTGCAAGGCAGGTTGCGGAAGTAATGGAGAATAAGTGGCCAGAGCGCTACACCGCCAATGTGAGAAAGGCTAATCGCAAAGGCAAAATATTTATCGACTGGATTCGAAACGCAAGAGGTGCTACAAGCATTGCTCCCTACTCTTTAAGAGCTAAAGAAGGAGCCAAAGTATCCATGCCCATCTCCTGGGACGAACTTTATACCGTTGCTCCCGACGGAATCAATATGGAGGATGCCCTTTTCAGAATTGAGGGAAATGACCCCTGGGAAGGTTTTTTCCGTAATAATCAGATGCTTAAATAGATGGAACCTACAGGCTGACTGTAGGTTCCATTACAGTTAATGTATTATTGTAAGTATCAAGATTTGTAACCGCACCTATAGGTATAGCCATTTTATAGACTCCGTGTCCTGAAGCTAAGTTGGTCATAAGCGGCTTTCCTAAGGGGACAATCACTTCATTTATTATGTCGTCATATGATTTTCCGTAATTTGCATAACACCCTGAGCATTCTCCCATTATAATTCCCGCACAATCTCTGAACTTGCCGGCATGCAGCAAGTGAGAAATCATTCTGTAAACACGGCTTGCCGCTTCGTGAGTTTCTTCAATAAATAAAATTCTGCCTGTAGTATCCACTTCAAAGGGCGTTCCCAAGGTATCAACAAAGGATGTAAGGTTTCCTCCGACAATAGTGCCTGTTACATTTCCCGGAACTCTGCTTATTAACGGCATTCCGGGCGGATTTTCGAGCGGTCTGGGTGAAGTTAACGATGATGTGGCCGCAAAAAACTGATTGAAGTTATATGGCGGGGTGGTAGGCCTGAAATCTATTAACAGCAAACTATGAAAGGTAATTAAGTCTGCCAATGTGTACAGGACATTCAATAAGACTGTTATATCGCTGTATCCCGTAATAATTTTCGGATTAAGCCTTATTTTGTCATAATCAAGATACGGAATGATATCCGAAACTCCCGTACCTCCTCTTGTAGGTATAATAGCTCTTACGTCAGGGTTCATAAACATATTCATTAAATCTGAGGCACGCTCCATAGGCGAAGCGGCAACAATACCGTCATCGGAATACACATGTTCGCCCACAATAACATTATAGCCCATAGATTGCAGGGTTTGTATTCTTGAGTCAATTGATTCCGCATCCCGCGGGCTGCCTAAGGTAACTATTCCTATGGTATCACCGGTTCGCAAGATAGGTGGTCTGATAGCCATTTATGCCCTCCTAAATAATATCCCTTTTTACTTAATTAGTATATGAAGAAATATTATGTTGGTTAACAATTATCTCACGCCGACTCTTTTTGTTCAAAATGTTTCCAATATATATGAAATAAAATAAACAGTATCGCTCCCTTTAATATTGAAGATAAGCTGATTGCCCACCACACTCCCGACAACCCCAGTATTGTCTTGCTTAGAATAAGAGCAGCCGGAATTCTTAAACCATTTAATACGGTTCCGTTTACTGTAGGCAAAAGTGTTTTTCCTAATCCGTTGAAGGCTCCTGTTGTGCCGATTTCAATTGTCATAAAAAATTGTGATAAGCCTAAAATTTTTAAATATTTAATTCCCTCTTTAATAGCGACGGGGTCGTCAGGAACAAATATTGAAAATAATATTTCAGAACCGAATATTAATATTAAGGTTGTAAGTATGCCGATTCCTCCCAATATTTGAATTCCCTGAACATACCCGTCCTTTATTCTTTTTACTTTCCCCGCACCGAAGTTTTGACCGATAAAGGCTGAAATTGCCGCAGAGAAACCATCGGCGGTCATCCATGTAATAGACTCGATTTGAGAGCCGATACTTTGAACAGCAATTGCCACAGGTCCGAAGCTTGCCAATATTTTAGTAATAACCATGGCTATTACCGAATGCAGACCTACCTGTGCAAATGGAGGGATGCCTATTTTAATTATATTTTTAATTGTTTTAATACATGGTTTATTAAATAATTTCACATGTGAATAAATAGTATTATATTTTTTCCCTATAATCAAAAATATAATTGTTACAAAAAATTGAGACAATATAGTAGCTAAGGCAGCACCCTTGATACCTAAAGTGGGCAGGGGTCCGAAACCGAATATAAATAAGGGGTCAATTATTATATTGGCAATAAGTCCGATTGTGTTTACCTTAAAAGGAGTTATGCTGTTTCCGGTACTGTTTAAAATTGTTGAGAAAACAGGATTCAAAAAATGAAATGTTATGCCCATGGCAATAATTGCTAAATACTCCACTGCCATTTCACTGACATTGGCTTCCTGAATGCTAAAGAATCCAATTATCTGCTGTCTGAAAATAAAAAGCAGTAAAGAGTATGATATTGCTATAATCAGATTAAGCTGAAATCCGTTGGAAACATATTTTTTTACACCCTCCAAATCTCCCTTACCATATAATTGTGCGACATTTACTCCTACTCCAACCTGCGCAATCATAATTAGGGCAGCGCCAAACCACAAAAAAAACCCTGCCGTTCCTGCGGCGGCAACTGCATCGGTACTCAGCCTTCCAAGCCACATTATATCGGTCAAGTTGTATGCTGTTTGTATAAATGAAGTTCCCATTATGGGAAGCGCCAATTTTACTAATGTTCTGCGTATTTTTCCTTCTGTAAGATTAATGTTATTAGTCATTTTATTTTCCTTATAATTTAATAGTAATAATCAGTTTATCTTATATTTTCATTTTATTCAAGAAAAAAGATGCCCTAACCCCATTTTTCTGAGTCCGCTTTAATTAATAAAAGATGAAAACAATAAAAAATATATCCTTAAATTAAAAAAAGAAGATATGGAAGCATTGGACAAGGAATATTACGAAACGATAGATAAATTGAAAAGGCTGAAAAGCAATTAGCCTTATCGGTTCAGAAATAAATACGTGCAGAGCTATTGCAATCAATAATAAAGAAAGCCCCCATAAATGCGTCAATAAAAAATAAGCAGGGGGCTTCTTGCTGTTTTCAATCCTTGTAAAGGCTTTTCAGAAGAATTATTTCCTTTCCGTGACCCTCCAAGTCGTTTGGAGTTTCCAAAAAGAATGGGAGTTTTTTTAACTTCGGATGGTTGATTATCCTTGAGAGAGCATCAATACCTATCTGTCCGTTTCCTATTGTTTCATGGCGGTCTTTGTGGCTTCCCATTGCGTTTTTGCTGTCATTCAAGTGAATGGCATGTAATTTGTCAAGACCTATAATTTCGTTAAACTCATTCAAAACGCCATCCAAGTTATTGACAATGTCGTATCCTCCGTCAAATATATGGCAGGTATCAAGACATACGCCTATCTTATCCTTAAGAGTGACATTATCGATAATCAGCTGCAGCTCTTCAAAAGTTTTCCCTATTTCTGTTCCCTTGCCGGACATTGTTTCCAAAAGAACCATTGTTGTTTGCTCGGGATACAATACTTTATTAAGCGCATCCGCTATATATTTAATTCCCGCATCAACCCCCTGTTTTACATGACTTCCCGGATGAAAGTTATATAAATTATTTGGCAGGTGCTCCATTCTTTTTAAATCATCCTCTAAAACTTCCAATGCAAATTCTCTCGTTCTTTCATCAGCAGAACTGATATTAAGGGTATATGGAGCATGACCTAATATTTTTGCAAAGTTATTCTTTTCCATTAATATTTTTAATTTTTCTATATCATTGATATCAATTTCTTTAGCCTTGCTACCTCGCGGATTTCGGGTAAAAAACTGAAATGTGTTTGCTCCGATTTTCAGAGCATCCCTGCCCATCGCTTCATATCCGTTGGAAACAGACAGGTGGCAACCTATATTAAACATATGTCCTCCTTAAAATCGTAAATGTTATGAATGCCGTGTCATTTTACGCTGCATTCAAATGACAAAACTTTAATTGGCTTCAATTATACTTATAACATACCACAAAAATATAAGCTTTAAGTTGGTATTTATATCCATTCGTGGCATGGGGCTGCTAATTAACTTTTGTTGGAAAATACGCTAAGAGTAAAAAGAACTTCCTATTATTTCATGATTCAAAGTGAAAATAATATGTTATACTTTATAAAAACGTTTAGGGGACATATATGAAGAAGACCAAGTTAAAGTATTTATTCATAATAGCAGCATTTATTATGTTATTATACATAGGACAAACTAATTCCGTATTGACCGAAGGATTTGTAAAATTATCGGATTCGGCAAATGATGAAGAAAGCATTGAAAAATCCCAACATATAATAGTAGGCTATTATCCTGCATGGAAGTCATATGAAGGATATACTCCCGATAAGATAGATGCAAGCAAATTGACCCATATTAATTATGCCTTTGCCAATATTGGACCGGATTACAGAATATCAATGGGTTATCCCGACAAGGACCCGGCAAACTTTGAAATGTTTAAAGAGCTTAAGAAAATTAATCCGGATTTGAAAATTCTTATTTCAGTAGGCGGATGGAATTGGTCGGGAAGATTTTCGGACATGGCAGTCACGGAGGAAAACCGAGCGAAATTTGCAGAGAGCTGTGTTGAATTTATTACGAAATACGGACTTGACGGAGTTGACTTAGATTGGGAATATCCTGTGGGAGGGGGACTTGAAACTAATTCGAAAAGTCCGAATGATAAACAGAACTTAACCTTGCTGCTGCAGAATATTCGTGAAAAATTGGATGCTCAGGGATTGAAGGATAATAAAAAGTATTTGCTTACCATAGCTGCCGGAGCGAGCAATTATTACATAAGTAACACAGAGGCGGATAAGATTCACAATTATTTGGACTTTATAAACTTGATGACCTATGACATAAACGGACCCTGGGATACATATTCTGATTTTAACTCACCCCTGTATAACGATAACGATACAATAAGCATTGATTCATGCGTTAAAGCATGGCTGAATGCAGGCTTGCCTGCGGACAAGCTAATCATGGGAATTCCGTTTTACGGATATAAATATGATGTATCGGGAACTTCTGAGGATGGTTTACGTCAAAAGCATATAGGGGGCAGTGCATTAAGCTACGAGACAATCGTAACAGATTATCTGAACAATCCCGAATATACAAGAAAATTCCATGAAAAATCCTTGGTGCCATGGCTTTACAACGGAAAAACATTTGTCAGCTATGATGACTCACAGTCTGTTGCATTGAAGGCTGAATATATCAGAGAGAAGAATTTAGGCGGTGCAATGGTTTGGGAATTAAGCCAGGATTCAAAGGGAACACTTTTGAATTCATTGTATGAGGGACTTACTTCCGTATCGTCAAATGATTATAGGGGTCACTGGGCAGAAGCTGTCATACAGAAGTGGCTTGATATGAAATATATAGCAGGATATCCGGACGGAACATTCAGACCGGAAGCATTTATAACAAGGGCGGAATTCGTTAAAATGGCAAATAATTTATTTAGATTCAGCGAAACTTCCGAAATTGCATTTGAAGATGTGAAGGAAGGCAGCTGGTACTATAAGGAAATACAAAAAGCATACAAGGCAGGCTATATAAAAGGTATTTCCTCCGCGGAATTTGCTCCCGATGATTATATTACAAGAGAGCAGTCGGCGGCAATCATATCGCGATTGCTTGATTTAGAAGGCAATAATACGGGGGCTGACATATTTTATGACAGCAGTCAAATCAGCGGCTGGGCTAAGGGAAGTGCGGGTGCCGCAGCAGCTAACAGCTTAATAATAGGTTATGAAGATAATACCTTCAGACCGCTTAATAATATAAAAAGAGCAGAAGCTGTTGCATTACTGGACAGAATATTGGAGTAGCATGCTGTTCGTCATTCTTGGATTAGCAAGGATATAGAAATTGTTATTTAAAGGTTAGCAGCTTTTTTACGCCGAGTATTGCTAATTATTAGGAAGTATACTACGATATTATTTATTATATTTTATTTCGATGAATGTTGGGGTATTAATCGAATGATAAAATATAATATAATATAAATACTATGTGTCACACTTAATGTGGTATAAAATTTAAAATGAGGGGATAATTTATGAACAAATTATGCAAAACCCGCATGCCATTTGCGGTTAAAAAAAGTATGGCAGCAATTCTTTCGTTGTTGATGATAATTTCATCATTCTTCCCTGTAAATCAGATTTATGCTGCGGATAATGGTGAAATGGTGCTTAAGTCGGTCAGTCATCCTGAAACGGCTGTAGAAGCTGTAATTGACGGGAACAATATAATATTTACTCTCCCGTTCGGATACAAATCAGAAACTTTGGATATTTCAGGCATTAAATGCAAATTGGATACTAATTTTAGATTAGCTGAAATATCATTTCCTTCGGATTCCGAAGCTAAAATAGGCGGTTCCTCGGTAATAATGGATGTAAATTATACCTATGCTTCCGGAAAGGATACTTCCACTAAGTTCGGTACACGCTATTATATCAGTGTAGAAAGCGGCAAGTCTCCTGCATTCGGAGGAACAATTTCAAAGACAACAACAATTAATAAAAATATTACTTTCAAGCTTTCCGATTTTGCCGATATCTATAAAAGCAATAACGGAGAAAAGATGGGGTTTATTTCAATAGGTGCATCAAGGAATACCGCGGGTATATTAAAATACAAAGGTGATGATTACAGACCGGATACACTTATCAGTGTTTCGGATATTGAAGCAGGCAGGCTTAGCTTCAAGCCCCTGAATGCTGGAGAAATTTCTTACACTGTAACTGCTTATGCAGATGATGAAAATAAAACCGATTGCGGGAAGGCATCGTTAAATATAAAAATTGAGTATCCGGTTGCCTCGGATATAAAATTTAACGGAGAGCAGGACAAAGTTCTGAAGTTAAATTCTTCCCGGTTCGTTGAAGCATGTAATATTATAGGAGGTACATTTGATTGTATAAGCTTCGATTCGCTTCCTTCATCTTCAAAGGGCAGACTTTATATCGATTATGCATCGTCAGCGTATTATGGCACTGCAGCTGCTACAGGCAGATATTATAACAGAACGGATATAGATAAAATGTCTTTTGTTCCCTATTCGGGTTATTTCGGAGAATTCAGCATACCATACAAGGGATATAACAGAGAGGGCGAAATATTCACAGGTGAAATGAAAATAACCGTAGCAGAAAATAAAATGATTATAGATACGATAGAATACTCTGCATATGAAAATACATTGATTAATATGGATGCAGATGATTTTAAAGACGTATGTTCATATGCGACGGGAAGAAGATTGAGTTATGTTAAATTTACCCTTCCTTCTGCGTCAAAGGGAAGCCTGTATTTAAACTATGGTTTGAACAGCCAATCCAAAGTATCGTCCTCTTCGAAGTATTATGAAGATGATTTGGAAAATATTTCATTTGCACCATATTCCAATTATACCGGAATCGTTGTAATCTCTTATGTCGGTTATAATGACAGGGGAGAAGCTTATGAAGGTGAAATTGAAATAGAAATAATTAAGATTGATGCTGATGCTACAACATATAAAACAGGAACCTATACTCCGCTGAGCTTTGATTCCGATGATCTTGCGGATGCATGCAGGAAGGCTACAGGCAGAAGATTGGATTATATTAAGTTTTCAGTACCTTCATCCTCATACGGTATCATGTATTACAAATATGGCTCTTCCAGATATGAGACCAAGGTATCCGACAGTACCAAGTATTATGTGTCTGACCTGGATGATATAACATTTGTCCCTAAATCATCTTATACGGGAGCTGTAGTTATTCCATATACGGGATATAATGTTGACGGCAAATCATATACCGGCGTGGTAAAAATTACTGTCGTAAAGGAAATTCCGGCTGCTGACACAATAAACATTTCAACAAAAGAGGATACGGCCGTTCACTTTGACGATGAAGATTTTAATGATGCATCCGAGGATTCCACAGGCGAGGAATTGGATTATGTAATATTCACATTACCTTCATCAAAATACGGCAAGCTTTATTATAATTATACATCTGCAAGCAAATATGACTCTGAGGTATCATCAAACAGGAAATATTATTATGATGACACTCCCTCGTTATACAGGATAACATTTGTACCTTACAGAGATTACCACGGAACAGTAACCATAAAATATACAGGTTATAATACAGACGGAGATGCATTTACAGGCTCAGTGGAGGTAGAAGTTATATCAATGCCTGAAACAGAAGGGTCTCAGCATTTCAAGGATGTAACGAAGGATTATTCGTGGGCTGCATTTCAGATAGATTATTTATATGAGCAGGATATAGTAAACGGAACAGGAGACAATTATTACGGACCGGCACAAAATATGACACGTGGAGATTTTATGCTTATGCTGTACAGAGCTCTGAATTTAAGGGCGACCGTTAAAGGAAATTTCAGCGATGTTCCGAAAGACAGCTACTATTATAAAGCGGTTGGCGTTGCTAAAGCGCTTGGTATAGCAAAGGGTTATGACGATAAGTTCATGCCCGGCGCAGGAATCACCAGAGAGGATGCCATGGTTCTTGTTGACAGGGCATTGACTATTGAAGGCAGAAGGTTATCTGCAGGAAAAGAAAGTGACTTATATGATTTTAAGGACAGAAAAACAGTATCCGATTATGCGTATACATCTGTTGCAACATTGGTTAAAGCAGGCATAATTCAGGGGAGCAACTCATATTTGAATCCAAAGTCTTTTATTTCAAGAGCCGAAATGGCAGTAATACTTTACAAGGTTCTTGAACTTAATTGATATCACTCGCTTTGATTACTCAAAATTCATCTGAGTTTTAGAATAATTAAGGGATATACATTATAGCGAAGATGAAAATAGATATTATAAAAAAGAGACTGTTTTCCCGCAAAAGGGGATAAACGGTCTCTTTTTTAATTTTTCAATTATATTAACGATTATGCTCAGCTTCTGCGTCAGCCTTAGTTTCATGAACCGTGCCGTGCGGATGCTGAGGCGGTGCATAAATAGAATATAACTTCATCGGCTTATTCCCTGTATTGATTAAGTTATGCCATTTTCCTGCCGGTACTATGAATATGAAATCCTCATAGACATCTTCTTCGAAATCGGGCATATCTTTACTGTCACCCATTTTTACAACTCCCTGACCTTCTTCGATTCGTAAGAATTGGTCAACATCCGGATGCATTTCTAAACCGATATCTTCTCCGACGCCTAAGCTCATTAAAGTGAGCTGTAAATTATCTCCTGTCCACAGTGCCGTGCGGAAAGCATTGTTTTGTTCCGCTGCCTCCTCAATATCGATTACGAATGGATTCGGACCGTAATCCTTTATTTCGATAAAACCTTTATCCCCGGGATACTGCAAATACCAGGGGTCATAAATATAGTTTTCCCGGTTATAGGGATATTGCGGATACATATTCATATAATCAGGGTTCATGGGATTGTTATAAAGGTATGGATTTGGATACATTCTGCGGAAATCATACATTCTGTCCCTGTTATACTGCGGTGTCATATTGTTTGGATATTGGTAGTTATTATTAGCGTTGTACATATTTTAAATTCCTTTCTGCAATTGTTAATATTATAATATGTTTTCGGTTTTACGGATGTGAATAGAATATAAAAACCATCTCATATAATTCGGCATATAATTCCGGATATTCATTAAAAAAAGGTTCTTGTTACCAAGAACCTCTGCCGCATCTGCCTCTTCCGAGACCCATCATGCCACTGCCGCCGTTACCAATTCCGCTGCCTTTGCCGAAAGTATTTCTCATAATTCCCAAGCCGCCGCCGTTTTCAAGGCAGTATTCCTGCATTTTTTCGATATATTTCAATATTTCATCGGCTTCTTCCTCACTGAGAATTCCATCATTAACTCTTTCGTCCAAAATGGCTTTTTTGTTTTCAAGCATTTCGTTTCTGAATTCTTCCAAGGCATCTTCATCATATTCTACAGGCGTTGCAGCCCCATAAACAGCAATTGTTCCTGCCAATATTGCCAAAAGTGCCAAGCTAACTATTAAAATTTTATTCAGCTTTTTCATATTTACCTCCTATCTTTTTATAATTAATATAACCGGTAATTGTGTCAAATTTATGTCTTTATTTTAAAAAAATTATGATTTATTTTTTGTAAAAACATAAAATTGCCACTTAATAATATCATATGGTATAATTACAAAAAGCAAAGAGGTGGTTATGTGGGAACAATGTTAATTGCGGATGATAATAGGCAAATAACATCCATATTGGAGGAATATGCAAAAAAAGAAGGCTATGAGGTGAAAATTGCTTATGACGGCAGAGCAGCTTTGGAAGCATTCAATAAATACAATCCTCATATAGTGCTGCTTGATGTTATGATGCCCGTAATGGATGGATTTGAAGTGTGCCGTGAAATAAGAAAAATTTCCAATGCTCCTGTCATTATGATTACGGCAAGAGGGGAGGACTTTGAGAGAATAATGGGACTTGACATAGGCGCGGATGATTATGTTGTAAAACCATTTTCACCGGCGGAAGTTATGGCAAGAGTAAGAGCGGTTATGCGAAGAATAACCGCCGGTGATATGAACAATCAGATATTGATATTTGATAATTTGAAAATAAACATGGAAAATTACACAGTTACAATTGGAAGCAGCAATGTTTCCTTAACTAAAAAAGAAATAGAGCTGCTATGGACATTGGCTTCCAATAAAAACAAGGTTTTTACAAGGGACAATCTCCTTAACAGCCTTTGGGGATATGATTACTACGGAGACTCAAGAACCGTTGATTCTCACATTAAAAGGCTCCGCTCCAAAATCGGCGGCTTTGACCATAAAAATTGGGATATTAAAACAATCTGGGGAGTAGGCTACAAGTTTGAGGTATATGATGAAAAATAAAATTACATTTAAATTGACAGTATATTTTTCAGCCGCATTAATTGTTTTTTCAATTATAATAGGCGGGATATTCATGAGCCTGTTTAAAAACAATGCAATACACATCCATAGAAAGGACCTTGAAAACCGTGCCTTGACTATTGCCGGCACAATCTCCGAACTGATGGACGGAACAAGATTAAACTCAGGTCAGGGCAGGGGAATGGGCGGCATGATGGGCATGCAAGGCGGAGTAGGTTTATATATGCGAAATTTGGATAACATTGCTATGGCTGATGCATGGATTGTTGACGAAGACTTGAATCTCTTAATAACGGGAACCATGTCGCGGATGAAGTATAATTATGCCGACTTACCCCAAAATGCCGACAAGGTTGTTAAAAGCGTGTTTACGGGTGAAACAACCTTCAGCGAAGACTTCAGCCGGCTTTTGGAAGCGCCTGCTTTGACCGTCGGCACTCCCATTATGTCCCATGGAAAAATAATAGGAGCACTTTTGATACATTCTCCCGTAGAAGGTATGAATGATGCAATTAATGAAGGATTTAGGATTTTGTTAATCAGCATTGCAATAGCATTAATTTTATCCATAGTATTATCTTCTGCTTTGGCATTGACATTTACAAAACCATTGAAAAAAATGAAAAATACGGCTGCTTTTCTTGCAAGCGGCAACTACAGCATAAAAACCGGAATAAGGCAAGATGACGAAATAGGCGAACTTGCAAAAACCATAGACCTGTTAAGCCGGCGATTAAGCGAAGCAAGTGAAGAAAGTGAAAGAGTTCAAAAACAGCGCCGTGATTTTATAACAAATATTTCTCACGAGCTAAGGACCCCCGTAACAGTAATCAGAGGCTCCCTTGAGGCGCTTTTCGACGGAGTTATTGAGGACCCTGTCCAGGTTAAGGAATACCATAAGCAGATGCTTAATGAAAGCAAAAGCCTTGAAAGATTGGTAAATGATTTTCTTGAGCTGTCAAGACTGCAAGATTCTGATTTTAAAATTGAAATGCAGAAACTGAATATTTGTGATGTCTTGAAGGATTCTTTAAGGAGCGCTTCAAATATGGCAACACAGAAAAATATAAAAATTGAATATAGTTTCGACAGAGATGTTTTTTTAACAGATGGAGACTATGGACGTCTTCGCCAGATGTTTTTGACAGTAATTGATAATGCAATTAAATTTTCCCATGAAAACAATAGTATTTATATAATTTTAAACAATAACCGGATAGTCATAAAGGATGAAGGTACAGGAATATCAAAAGAGGACTTTCCCTATATATTTGACAGATATTACAGCGTCAGGTCTGATGCAAACAAGACGGGAACAGGTCTTGGTCTTACCATTGCAAAGCAGATTGCCATAAGGCATAATATAAATCTATTTGCAGAAAGCAGGCTGAATGAAGGAACAAGTTTTGTATTTGAGTTTGGAAAGGATAATCTTTGAGTTTCCGCAAAAAGCAAACAATAAGATAAAAGAGAAATAAAAAAGAGAAA
>ENA-UOOM01000639-UOOM01000639.1-fermentation-metagenome-genome-assembly--contig:-NODE-639-length-38561-cov-176.557004_pt1 | contig 38561 bp, 33 predicted proteins | sample MGYA00245781_ERZ724031 | MGnify/ENA primary metagenome ERZ724031 (study PRJEB28704, sample SAMN03018317) | fermentation metagenome | biome: anthropogenic terrestrial biome; feature: soil... | reverse complement strand
TTCAAAATATTTGCTGATGTGTCATTTAATATTTGTTTGTAAATATAGGAAGAAGTTATTGGTAATATTTGAGAAAGAAATTAAGCAAATATTTCTAGACATAGCCAAAGAAAATGGCTTTGGTATTATTGAAAGTGATGGATATTTTGCTTGTAGTATAGGAAATGTGAGCAAAGAAGCTATAGAAAAGTACATTCAAGAGCAGGGATAAGTCTTCATCCACTACCCTAAAGGGATAGTGGTTTTTGGCTAAGACTTTATAAATTTTCACTACTTGGTGGGTGCAGTGCCTTTTGGGTTAGGACTAAAGGAGATAAGGGAAAAATCAATATAAAGGTTAACACCAATTATTATGAGAAAGATATAGATATAGAAGTGAAATAGGGATAGCTGTGGATCTGCAGGCAAGTGCAATAATACTTGCTCACAGATCCACAGCCTTTTTAAATTCGTCTGTTTTGCTGTGCCTTTGTCGGAATTTTATAACCGCCGCATTATATTTTGATACTTGGTAAAAAAGAGTTCTTGCAATATTTTTGCAAAGCTTTTTTTTATTAGAGTGCCAAGGATGCTGTGTTAAAACCCGTTTTTGTATTCTTTGATAATAATTTAAATTTTCATATATTTTGGGAAATTATCATTGACAACTTGGTCTATATGACATAGACTTATAATATAAGTTGATATTGTATAGACCAAGGAGGGTTATCATGAAGGAATATAAACTTACAGAAACTGAAGAAAAGTTTGCAGAATTAATCTGGCAAAGTGAGCCAATTGGCTCTGGCGATCTTGTAAAGCTATGTGAGAAAGAAATGAACTGGAAAAAGTCCACAACATATACGGTACTAAAAAAGTTATGTGAAAAGGGCATCTTTCAAAATGAAAATGCTGTAGTATCATCACTAATTTCAAAGGATGAATATTATGCCAAGCAAAGCATATGTTTTGTTGAGGATACCTTTGGAGGATCATTGCCTAAATTTCTTACTGCTTTTATAGGAGGGAGAAAATTAAGTAAACATCAAGCTGAGGAGTTGAAAAAGTTGATTGATGAGCACAAGGAACTTTAAATGGTTGCAAAGAATCATAACAAATCAGCACATATAGGTTGTTATGATAACTGTTTGGTGTTCCCAAGCCTAAGTGAGTGTAAGATTATGAAAATAATCCAGCATGATGAACTACAATTGTAAAATCATAAAAGTTAACAAAATAAAGAAAGGGGTATGGTTACGTTTTGTTATGATTTTTGTAACCAGGTGTAGTAATTGAGCGAACTATTTCTCTCTGTTTTAAATATGAGTCTAACAGCAAGCTATGTAATCCTTTTTGTGATACTTGTCAGACTATTACTTAAAAAAGCTCCAAAAGTTATCTCCTATGCCTTATGGGGTGTGGTTGCCTTTCGCCTTATAATCCCATTTTTCTTTGAAGGCATATTTAGTCTTATACCGCGGAATATGAATACTGTTCCAATCCCCCATGACATCATATATCAGCAAAGCCCGAAGATTAATAGCGGATTAGATGCAGTCGATTCCTTAGTAAACCAATCACTTCCTGCGCCGGCTATCGGGGATAGTGCAAATCCATTGCAGATTTATACAGAGATAGGTGCATATATCTGGGTTTTAGGCATAATAGCGTTGCTTGTTTATAGCCTTATATCTGTTTTACTCTTAAAAAGAAAGCTTAAAAGTGCAGAATTAATAGGGCAAAATATCTTTGAAGCTAAGAATTTGAAAACACCATTTGTACTTGGACTAATAAGACCAAAAATATATTTACCAGCTGGACTTAGCGCTTCCGAAAGAAGCTATATTTTGCTGCATGAACAGACTCATATCCATCGAAAAGACCATATTATAAAAATATTTGCTTTTTTGATATTGTCCATACATTGGTTTAATCCGCTTGTGTGGATTGCTTTCATGTTGATGAGTACGGATATGGAGCTATCCTGCGATGAAAGAGTTTTAAAGGAAATGAATGATGATATAAAAAAGCCTTATGCTAATTCGTTATTATCCCTTGCTGTCGGAAAGCATATCTTAAATGGCAGTCCCCTTGCATTTGGTGAAGGGAACGTAAAGGGGCGAATTAAAAACGTGTTAAACTATAAAAAACCTCCATTTTGGATTATTGTGCCAGCTCTAGTTGTTGTAGCTGTAGTAAGTATGGGGTTACTTACAAACCCTAAGAAACAGGAACCTATTTTAAATGAAAAAAATTCTGTATCCTATGAACTTATGCAATTTGTTAATGGCGAAGCTCAGTATAAAATGTCACCATTATCAGGTGATAATGCTCAGCTTGCCAAAGATGTAATTATGAATTATATAGCAAATTCAAATACATTTCCGAGTATTGATCTTAGTACTTTGGATGAGTATTATCTTATACGCGCAACTTATTCTAACGGCAAAACATCTGACTATTACACGTTTTTGTATGATGGTAAAGCCGCTATGCAGAGGGGTACAGACGTGGGTAAAGATGGTCGTTGCAGTTTCATAATGAATGATGAGCTTTATAAAAAACTTATTGAAATGGTAAACAGCAGTAAAACAGCAGCTGTTGGTACAGATACTTGATTCTTTTAGCAACTCTGAATTTAGATGTGCAAACATAACCTCAGTAACCGACCGTCAATCAGGAGATACATTCTTTTGGTTGGCGGTTTTTCTTTTGTTAATTGATTAAATTTAACAGCATATATATAATATTAATTAAAGATGCTTCGGATAAAGACTAATTTCGGATCTGTGATAGAAATGGCAGTATTTATTAAAGGACGATTTGAGGGAGGATCTATAGGAGGTATATATATATGGTACAAAAATAAAGTAAGGAGGTGTTTGTATGACCATAGAAGAAATCCTAGCTGGTGAATCCAAGAGTGTGGAGTTTAAAGAAACGGTGCCGGAGAAAAGCAACAAATATATGAAGACTGTGGTTGCTTTCGCAAATGGACATGGGGGTAAGCTGATATTTGGAATAAAGGATGACAATCATGAAGTGGTCGGAATAGATGATTTCTCAATTTTTAAAACGATGGATGCCATTACAAATGCAATTTCAGATAGCTGTGAACCTTTGATTATACCGGATGTAACATTGCAGACAATAAATAAGAAAACCATTATTGTAGTTGAAATCAGTGCGGGGAAACAACGCCCTTACTATATCAAATCCCTTGGTATGGAAAAAGGTATTTATGTTAGGGTGGCAGGAACTACCAGACTTGCTGATAACTGCATGATTAAAGAATTGATGTTTGAAGGTGCAAATCGGTGCTTTGATCAGACACCTTGTATTGGGTATGATGTTTCAGAGGAAGATATTAAAAACCTATGCAGTTCTTTAAGAAAAACTGCAATAGAAAATTGCAAAACAGATGCAGAAAAAGCAGAGGTAAAGGAAGTAACTGCTAATACTTTATTATCATGGGGTGTTTTAGCAGAAGAGAAAGGCGCACTGGTTCCGACAAACGCTTTTGCACTGCTTTCAGGGAACCCTATATTGCCAACAAAAATCCAGTGTGGGGTATTTAAGGGAACAACGCGAGCTGTATTTGTAGACCGCCGTGAGTTTACAGGGCCAATTCAAAGTCAAATAGAAGAAGCTTATAAATATGTACTTGGAAAGATTAATCTTGGAGCAAAAATCAGCGGATTGTATCGCCAAGATGAATATGAGCTGCCAATTGGAAGTATACGTGAAATAATTGCTAATGCTGTTACACATCGCAGTTATTTGGAGCCTGGTAACGTGCAGGTGGCTTTATATGATGACCGCTTGGAAGTCACTTCTCCGGGAATGCTGCTCACTGGTGTCACCATTAAAAAGATGCGTGAAGGATATTCAAAAGTGCGTAATCGTGCAATTGCCAGTGCATTCGCTTATATGAAAATTATAGAGCAATGGGGCAGTGGTATTCCACGTATATTTGAAGAATTTAAAAAATATGGTTTGAAAGAACCGGAGCTGATTGATTTGGATGGCGATTTCAGAGTGAATTTTTATCGGGTAGTATTGGATACCACCCAAACCACCCAAAGTTCCACCCAAACCACCCAATCCATACAATTGACGGACTTGGATAAGTCAGTGATTGAAATTATCACAAAGAATCCAGCAATTACACAGTCTGGGATTGCATTGGAGCTTGGCTGGGCAGTAAATAGGGTGAAATATTATATAAAAAAGCTAAGTGATAAAGGTATTTTAGAGCATATAGGAAGCAGTCGTAGTGGGACATGGAAGGTGCATTTAAAAGATGAGCAAATCAAAAAGTAAGGAGATGCCAGTATAGATACCAATAAAGTAATACAAGATTTAAATCGCCGCTTTGCCAGAATTTTATAATCGATGCATTATATTTTATATTTTGATACTTGGTAAAAAAGAGTCCTTGCAATATTCTTGCAAAGCTCTTTTTTTACAGGCTCTTTTAACTTTGTCGATAAAAATTAACAATATATTTAATCAACTTGATATTTTAATTATTTGCTAATAGAAAGAGAATACACAAAAATTATTTACACAGCCAAATTTTTGATGGCGATTTTTTTGCTAATCCTACACAGTCTGACATCCCCATATCTTTTGCTTATAGATTTCCTTCTAACCCAATGTTCTCTGCAACATCCCTCATACCTTTAATTGTTTCTTCAATGACTTTGCCCAAATCCATTCCCAACATTTCTGCTCCTTCTGCAATAACTTCTCTATTTACTCCTGCAGCAAATCTCTTGTCTTTCCACTTCTTCTTGACTGATTTTACTTCCAAATCCAATATACTTTTGCTAGGTCTCACAAGTGCAGTAGCTGTAATCAAACCTGTTAATTCATCGACTGTATACAACACTTTTTCCATTCTTTCTGTTGGTTCTACATTTGAGCAAAACTTCCATCCATGGCTTTCTATAGCATGGATATAGTCTTCAGGCCAATTTCTTTCAGCCAATATTTCTCTAACCTTTTTGCAATGCTCATTAGGGTACATTTCATAGTCAAGATCATGCATCAACCCTACAATTCCCCATTTTTCTTTATCTTCTTCTCCAAACAATTCTGCAAAATGCAGCATAACTGATTCAACAGCCAATGCATGATGTATAAGGCTATCACTTTTATTGTACTCTTTTAGAAGTTCAAATGCTTCTTCCCTACTTGGGACAACCTTTTCCATATAAAAGCCCTCTTTCGTTTATTATTAACAGCATCACTAAGTCCTGGTTTATTTTTTAAACTTTAGATAACTCAGCAAAGTTTGTCAAGTCCCTAGCACATATTTTTATGTATCCTTGATGACTTAAATCCATCTACATAATTTACATACAATCTTACTATTATTTTAACACATTATTTAGGCTGTATTTAAATATTATTAGCAGGTCGCCCTGCTACATAGTCTGAGATTGCATTGAAACTTGGCTGGACAGTAAATAGAGTGAAATATTATACGAAAAAGCTAAGTGATAAGGGTATTATTCACCTTGTTGGTGTATCTATGGGATGAAGATATAATATTAGTGCAGAATATTACTAACAAATATAATATAATAGATTGTAAGTAAGAAAATTACGACTATTTTAAAACAATGGGAATTGTTAATTGAATATTATAAGGAAGGTACTAAGACTATGGCTAAGACTTTTGATACATACTGATTGCCTCTGTCACTATTATACCGAATTCAGCATAAGACTGAAAATACTTGACAATATGCTCGTTTTTCATATCCGCTGCTACTTCACACAAATCGGTTTTCACCCAATCGGGGCATACGGCTGTAACCTTGATCCGTCGTGGGAAAAGTCCCCCAGCCGTAAGCTAATTTAGCAATTTATAAAGCATGTGTAGAGCCCTCACTGATTTTTCTCGCAAATTCTTCGGCGTGTTTTAAGTCTTCATCATTGGGGCGTCCCCTGTTGGCGAACAGAAATGAACCTTTGCACTGAAATGCCTCATCGGAAACCTTGATGCCCTTTGGTTCAAGAATCGTTTTTACTTCAGCAAGAGCGGATTTATTTCCCGCCGCGGTGCCAAAAACGACAATGTTCCGAACTTGGGAAGCAGAAAGTTTATCTAAGAATTTACGCAGGCTGCTGTCAATTTTTCCCGCATAAATGGAGCCGCCAACGAAAAGAGTATCAACCCCTTCTATATTTGCAGCTGAATCAACTGAAAACGCTTCGCATCCGGCTCCCTTGGCGATTGCCGCCGCGAGTTTTTCCGTATTTCCGCCTCTGGAGGCGTAAATAACCTTATTCACATCGATTCACCCCTTTCAATCGTGAAAAATTTAATTATATTAAATAATTATAATTCACTTTAAATATAAGTTCAATGGTTAGACGTAACTATCTCCACAGTACTTATTATTTCTTTAGTTAATGGTAGAAGGGGAATAATTATCAATAGAGGTGATTCAAGATATAAATTTTAAAAGAGCCTTCATAGATCCGTAAGAGAGTTTTTTATTTTAATAATTTTAAAGGATATTTAGATATTTCATAGAATTATAAAAGTATTATTTTGGTAACACTGGGATGACTTTAAAGATAAAAGTGTAATTTATAGAAAGGATAGATAATATGTACAAAGAAGAAATAGAAACAAAAGATTTAGTCTTAAAAAAGGCATCAATTAACGATTTAAATGATATGTATAAAAATATGTGGTCTCATGAGGAATCTGCAAAATATATGCTTTGGATACCTACAAAAAATATTGAAGAAGCTGAAGAAAGGATGAAAAGAACTATTGAATTTCAAAAAGATAAGATCGCATACTTAGTATATGAAAAAAAGAGTGTTCAAGCGATTGGATTTGCTGGGATGAAGGAAATAGAGGATAAGGTTTATGAGGATTGTGGGATTGGCATGGGATCAAAATTTGTTAAACATGGTTATGGAAAACAGATTTTAATGGCATTAGTTGAATATTGTTTTGAGGATTTAGGAGCAATAAAAATAATATGTTCCTGTAGGTCAGAAAATATAGCATCAAAGAAATTACAACAGTCTTGTGGCTTTCATTATACACATTCTCAGCTTATGGTTGACAAAAGAGATGGCTTAAAATACATGATTGATTTTTATGAATTAACTAGAAATGTGTAATTGATATTGTTAAAAGAGTTCTGATGCTTTCTAATATAGAACTTATAGGGGGCTTCATTGCAATACTGGTTCACAAATATTTGATATAGAGCTCCATGAGGATGCAGCTGAAATAATGACTTTTATGTATTAAAAATAAAAATTGAGGAAACAAGGAGTAATTTGATGGACGCTAATACTAAGAATCTACACAGAAAATTAAAAAGAATTTTAGCCGAAGATGGAACAGTGTTGTTTATTGGATCAGGTATTTCTATGTGGTCTGGCTTGCCAGGTTGGGGACAGCTATTAGATGAGATGGCAAATTTTGTGGAACAGAAAGGTAAAGATGCTGGCAACATTCGTTATTATAGCAATAGTAAACCATTATTAGCCGCTGACCTTGGATGTGAGGCACTAGGAGATAATGGATTAAAATTATTTATTCAATCAGCATGTAGAAAAGGTATTGCAGAGCCTGATATAATTCATCAACTTATTATTAATCTTGGTGTTTCATGTTATATTACTACCAATTATGACCAACTTTTGGAACAAGCATTGAAAGATAATGGGTTATTTAAGCGTTTTAAGGTGATAACAAATCAAGAGCCTGCGGAGTGTGCCGGATTACTTCTTTTTAATAAAAGAAATTTTATATTTAAACCTCATGGAGATATGGATAAGATAGAAAGTATCATTTTATCAGAGAGGCAGTATAATGATTTATATGAAAGTGGAAATAAATTTTATGCTTATCGGGCATTAGAAACATTACTAACGACTAGAAATGTAGTTTTTGTAGGATTTGGATTAACAGATCCTGATTTTATACGGATTATGGAAAAGGTAAGAAATGAATTTCACACAAATTTATATACGCATTATGCAATCATGCCGGATGTTTCGCAGATAATGAAAGAATATTGGTATAAAAATTATGGACTTGAAATATTAAGTTATGAAACAAAAGTAACTGAGAACGGTTGCGATTATAGTAATCTGTTAGAAGTTTTAGATTCATTAGCCACAAAGAACAGAAAACCAGTTAAGCCTAAGGTAATAATTAAAAATGAAAAGAAATTTAGAATTACAAAAAAACTTAGACAGGGTTTAAATAGATTTGTTTGGAATTCAATGCAGCAATTAAGAATTCCAGAGGGGCTGATATTTCCATTGATGGTAAGGGTACCTGATAAATATAAACGAAATTATGAGTATATATCTGTAGAGGACATCTTATCTAGTGATGTAAGGAAGTTTATTCTCACGGGAAATCCAGGTGTGGGTAAAACATATTTTTTAAAACGATATTGTATTGCTCAATTAAAGCATTTACGGAAATGGTGTGAAAGTGGGAAAACAGGAAGAATCCCTCAAATTCCAATCTATATAGATCTAAAAAATTATTGCGGGGGAAATAGCATTAAGACTTTAATAAAAGATCAATTTCCTGAAGAGATACCAATCTTGGAGTGGGTTAATGAAGGGAAAGCATTATTATTATTTGATTCATTTAATGAGGTTGAAAGGACATATTTAGAAAATGGTAGCTGCATTAGAGAAATTAGGGAGTATTCTTACAATTGTGATATTGTAATTGCTACCCGATTTAAAGATGCTTTAGATATTTATCTACCAGTATATCAGTTAGAAGAAGTAAAAGAAGAATATGTTATAGGATACTTGGAGAATCAAGGAATAGAAATTCCGCAGAACCAAGAAGAAATGGTTGTACATTTATTGCAGACTCCATTGATATTTTATTTATTAGTGCAAGGTAAAATAAAAATTGATAATAATACAACCCCCAAAAAAATCTATGAATCATATTTTAAATATCTCAACATTAAGATACAACAGGCATTAAATTTAAGAGTTGATATTATTTCCATCTTTAGTAGTTTTGCTTATCATATATTTGAAAATGGCGTAGAATCATTTTCTATAGAAGAAATAGAAGAGTTACTTGATAGAAAAGCAGAAGAGTTGAAAATAAAAGATAAAACAGCACTTATAAATTGGTTGATTGATGTAGAACGATTTTTGGTGCCCATATCACCAAATAACCTCTCTTTTTTTCATCAGTCAATTACAGAATTTTTGGCAGCTTATTTTTTTGCTAATCAGTTTAAAATAAATCCCAAAATTTTAAATAAAAACCTACAGAATTTAAAGTGAAATTACGTTTTGCTTTTTGCGGTTAGGTTTTTGGATAAAAATCAAGTCAAAAAGTATATTAATATACTTTTACAGGTAGATAGCCTTTTAGCAGTAGAAGCTTGTTCTTATATAGAGGGGAATTCTAACCAAATTGTTATGTCAATCTTACAATATATCCTAGAGAATTTAACGGGAAAAAATTTTGAATACTATATTGAATTATCAGAAGTCATGAAAAAGCTACCTGTAAATAGAACACATCAGGAAATTCTCCGTAAATTAATGGGTGACAAAGATATTGTAGGTGGGGCTGCAGCAAACTGTTTACTCCGAGCATGCGGAAATGATGTTAAAAATGAATTGTTGGAAGAAATGTTTCAAAATTGTACTAAGGATAAATACAATTATGTAAATTCAATAGGGGAATCTTTGAGTGAAAAGATTTCATTGGATGACTATAAAACTGTTGTTTTACGTTTGGGAGAAATCGATATATCTCAAAAGGAAGAATCTTTATCCTTTGGGTTTGATAATTTACCACGATATTTACCATTGAAACAAGTCGTAGAATTTTTTCAGCCAGTTTACAATTTGAATGTGCTTCAGAGGCAGGTATTTGTTGATATTTTATATAATTCTAAGTCACAAGAAGGCTTTGACATTTGTCTTAGCTTAATCACTCAAGGTTTGAAAGAAGCAGTTTTTCCGTTATATATGTATATGAGATTTAATAATAATATCAATCTAAATAATATTGATGAGTCTTTAATTAAAAATTTAACTTCTAAATTACAAACAGAAGATTGTAAATGGGTCGTTAATCTTATATATGAGCTGTATCAAAAATCTCAATCATTTGCAAGAGAAATCAGGGTTCGGTTAAGACAAAGCTATGGAATAGAAAAGCTAATATATTATTATGTAATTGGTAAAAATAGAACAAAATCTTTCTTTAGTCTTTATAGTAGTATGCTTTATTTTAAAGAATTGCCTGTGGAATTAATAGGAGCGTTTACTGAGGTTGATTGGAAAGAAGAAGCAGATTACATTATTGAATTCTTGATATATCAGAATAGATTAGATGATTTGGGTAATTTTTTAGAGGAATCATTTGATAATACAAGATTATATTATCTTTCAATAACGACATTTTTAAGGCTGGTAACCGCGATGGAAAAGATAGAACATGGGGATATAGATATAGATGATGAAGAATATATAAAGTATCAAGTAGGAGGTTTTATATCACAGCATGTAAATGAAGAAGATATATTAAACTTATATCATATTAGTAATGAAAAGGTTCAGTGTTTCTTCAACTTTTTTGTGCTAAATCATATTAAAAATTTAAAGTTAGAAGATTTTTCTGAAATAGAAATCCGTTCTATGCTTGAAGATATAAAACATTATAGCTACGAAGACATTGTCTATGATGACGAAATATTGCTTGCTAATATTTCCAGTGAAGAATTTGCAATCAATGTGTTAAGACCACTTTTAAATATAAAAAATGCTTGCTTAGAAAAAAATGTGAAGACAATTCTAAAAAAATCAGGAGAAAATCATTTAAAGAGATATATTGAATGGTAATACTTTACTTGATGTTTATTGTATACTTTAGAGAAATAAAGGGATATATAGAGTTTATAAAAAAGGAGGATTCATATGAAAAGAGAGGTTATTAAAGCTAAAAATCATGAGATAGTAGAGTATTGGTTTTCTAGAATTGACGAATGTGGATTAAGTGTAGATGCAGCTGAGGCTCATGAAAGGTGTTGGCGGTGCGGATGTAAGAGGACATTAGAAAGATGTCATATTGTCCCAGCATCTTTGGGAGGAAGCGATGATCCTTCAAATCTAGTTTTGCTTTGCCATAGGTGCCATTTGGATAGTCCCAATGTTGCTGATCCTGAAATTATGTGGGACTGGATTCGTGCATATGGGACTTCTTTTTATGATACGTTTTGGACAATACAAGGGATGAAAGAGTATGAATTTATTTACAACAGATCCTTGGAGGAAGAATTTAAAGCAAGAAATATAGAAGATATTAACGAGTTCAATAAAATTATTAAAGAAGAAATGCAAAAAACCACATATCATTTTGGAGATCCGCATTTAAATATAGCAACAATAGCTGGCGTCATTAGAATGGCTTTAAAAAGGTATGAAGAGATGTAAACATATTCTTACACCAAGGGGATACTAGAATACTTATGATATTTTTATTGTCTTCTCTATTGGTTATGTGGAATTTATTAGAATGAAATTTAGTTTTTAACTCGAAACTTTCTTATTATTGCTTTGCAGGTGTGGGCAGGGAAACAACGCCCTTACTATATCAAATCCCTTGGCATGGAAAAAGGTATTTATGTTAGGGTGGCAGGAACTACTAGACTTGCTGATAACTACATGATTAAAGAATTGATGTTTGAAGGCGCAAATCGGTGCTTTGATCAGACACCTTGTATTGGGTATGCTGTTTCATAGGAAGATATTAAAAACCTATGCAGTTCTTTGAGAAAAACTGCAATAGAAAATTGCAAAACAGATAGGTCAGAAAATATAGCATCAAAGAAATTGCAGCAGTCTTGTGGTTTTCATTATACACATTCTCAGCTTATGGCTGACAAAAGAGATGGCTTAAAACACATGATTGATTTTTATGAATTGACTAGGAATGTGTAATTGATAAATTTTAACTTGCAGAGTTAAAGTAGCATGATCCCAGCTTTAGTTAAATCATATCTTTTTTAAGGTGTTGAACAAGCGTATCATTATGCGAATTAAGGGAGGAGTTTCTATGGAACATTTATGCCCAAAGTGTAATACTGCATTAACAAAATGTATTGCAACAAGTACGACAGGGAAATTCTCAGCTATTAAACTGCCAGTGAAGTATTTTACAGCAAAAGAAAGTAGTGAGTTATTTCCATATGTATGTTCCACTTGTGGTTATACAGAATGGTATGTAGAAAAGCCAGAAAATTTCAAATAATTGTTTCATAATATTCTTAATATGTGAATAAAATCGATATATTTCTGCATACTGCTTACTGCAAGTTAGGGTAGACAAAATGCATCATAATAATTCAATAAGTTGGGTATACTTATAAATAATGTATAAAAAAGTAGCAAAGAGGGTATCGCATGAAAAGCAAGGTTAAGGTTCGTATTTTAATATCTATAGCTTTTTTAACTGCTTCATGCTTCATGTTGTGTTTACACATTAAAAAAGTAAATGAGAGTGCTGAAAAAGTTGCAGAGGTTGAAACTCCTGCAGAAGTTAAGCCTACGGTAAATATACCTACAATAGAAAATGTGGTAACTACTCTATGCTCAGATGAGCTTGAAGGAAGACGTGTTTTTTCGAAGGGTAATGAAAAGGCTGCGGAATATATAGCAAATATTTTTAAGAATATTGGATTAAATCCAGTGTTTGAAGATAGTTATTTTCAAGAATATAAACAAGAATTTAGCTATCCCACTGCAAAGGAAGGAAAAGAAAATTCAGGGAATTCATATGGCTCTTATAAAACAGTACACAATGTAGTGGGATATATTAGCGGCACTGATAGTGAAAAAGCAGTTGTAATATCAGCCCACTTTGACCATATTGGAATTAAAGATGGGAATATATATAGAGGAGCATTAGATAACGCTTCGGGTGTGGCAGCTTTGATTGAAATAGCTAAAAAATTAAAGGAAGCATCTGAGGTGTGTCCTTTTAAGACAAATATAATTTTTTGCGCTTTTAATGGTGAAGAGCAGTTATATAAAGGAAGTACTGCTTTTGTTGAACAGTCAAAATCTAAACCATGGTATAACAACATGTACAACATTAATATAGATTGTATTGGTGCTAAAGATGGTGGAAAGCTTGCATATGCAAATGCCGACGAATATTCGAAAAAGCTATATGATGATGTTAAAAGTATTATGAATAAGAATAATATAGATTTTGATGAAATAAGGAAAATGGTGGGAAGCGATCATAGGAGTTTCGAGCTTATTAAAAAGCCTAATATTTGTATTTGCCAAGAAAAAATGATAGGACTGACTCATAAACCTACAGATATTCCAGATATTTTAGATTATAAGCAAATAGAAAAAATAGCAGATGCTTTATGCGATTTTATTGAAAGTAACGATGGAATAGTATATTAAAAAAGCAAATCGCAGATATTTTAATTGTTACCTTTGAAACTCACCCTTAAACTTATTATTTTTTATTTTGCCTAACAGTTCATAAGTTTTCCAAACTGTTTAAGGGGCTTAAGAGTACATGAATTGTATCAAGCAAATAACTTGCTTTTATTCGTTTCTCCGTATATACTAAAGTAAAATTATCAAGTGGGGGATAAATATGCTTAATTATATTTCTGTACAGCAGGCAGCCGACAAATGGGGAATTTCAGAGCGCAGGATTCAGAAGCTCTGTGAGGAAGATAGGGTAACTGGAGCTGTTCGTTTTGGTCATGCATGGGCAATACCGAAAGATGCTGACAAGCCTGCAGATAAACGAGTAACAAGGGGTGCTAAAAATGGATAATAGAATTTTGCTTTTAGAAGATGATTTAAGTTTGATAGACGGGTTGCAATACTCATTGAGAAAAAATGGATTTGAGCTTGAAATTGCCCGTACTGTAAATGAGGCCATGGGGTTAATTACAAAAAATCAATATGATTTATTGTTGCTTGATGTTACTTTACCGGATGGAACAGGCTTTACGGTATGCGAGCAGGTGCGAAAAAGCGGCAATCAGGTCCCAATTATTTTTTTGACCGCTTTAGATGAGGAGGTCAATGTAATTCGCGGATTAGACAGCGGTGGGGATGATTATATTACAAAGCCTTTTAAGCTGGGTGAACTATGCTCACGTATTCGAGCACTGCTGCGTAGGGCCAAAGCCTCAAAGCCAACTCAATCATCCATACTTAATTGTGGAGATATCTCAATTGACCTGTTATATAGCCGTGTTTTACTTAAAGGAAAGCTTTTAGAATTAACAAGCGCCGAATATAGGCTGCTTTGCTTATTGGTTCGCAATGCCGGGCATATAGTTACACGAAACGCAATATTAGATGAAATGTGGGATGGAACTGGAGAGTTTGTAGATGATAACACACTTTCCGTTTATGTTCGCCGTCTGCGTGAAAAGGTGGAAAAGGATCCGTCACATCCTGAACATCTTATAACAGTACGGGGTTTTGGATACCAATGGAAAGAGGTGCTTAAATGAGTTTTTTAAGAGAAAAGCAGTCACGTCATTTTTTCTTCAGCCTTATAGCTCTTTCTATACTTTTACTTGGATTTGGCGGTTTATTTTGTGTAAAACAGACACAAACTGTGAAAGAAATGCTGCTGTTGCATGATAGTGCCACTGTCAGCTCTCTTTTGGAGAGTGGAGTATCTCCGGATGTGATTGCTTCTGCTGTTGCGAGCTCACAAGATAGCGGACAAGGGAAAAGTTTGCTCACAAAGCTTGGTTATACAGAAAAAACCGCTGCACGTTTCCTGCCATCTGTTTATAGATTTGAGTCAACCACATTTCGATCTGTTATTTTTGGTATATTGATCTTTATTAGTATACTCTTTACCTTATGTTTTGTCTTTTATGCAAAAAGAGAACAGCTGTACCATCAAGCATCAAAAATCATTCTTGCATTTTCGGAAGGTAATTTTACGACGCATTTACCGCGCTCTGACGAGGGTACCCTATATCAGCTGTTTGCTTATGTTGATAACCTTGCATCTGCACTACAGGCAAAGGGAGAAGCAGAATATAAGGCAAAGGAATTTTTGAAAAATACTATTTCTGATATTTCCCATCAGCTGAAAACTCCGCTGGCCGCACTTAATATGTACAACGAGATTATTTTGGAAGAACCAGATAACCCTGAGACCATTATTGAGTTTTCACGGAAAACAACAACAGCACTTGACCGTATGGAACAATTGATACAATCACTTCTGAAAATTACACGCCTTGATGCCGGAAGTGTTACATTTGAAAAAATGCCTCATCGGATTTCTGAAATTGTAGCAAAGGCCATTGAAAATCTGACTACACGGGCCAGCTGTGAAGAAAAACAAATAATCGTAAAAGGGCAGCAGGATGAAAAAATCACCTGTGATTTACAATGGACGAGCGAAGCTATTGGAAACATTATTAAGAATGCCTTGGATCACACTGATACTGGCGGTCACATCTGCATTTCTTGGGAACGCTCCCTTGCTATGGTGAGAATTTCAATTGCTGATGATGGGGTGGGGATTGCTCCAGAAGAGATACACCATATTTTCAAGCGCTTTTACCGAAGTAGTAATTCAAAGGATACACAAGGAGTGGGGCTTGGACTTTCATTGGCAAAATCCATTGTTGAAGGTCAAGGGGGAGTTATATCTGTCCAAAGCACCTTAAATTTCGGTACAACTTTCACCCTATCTTTCCTTACGGAAATGTAATTTATAATTTAAAATCATTAATGAACAAATAACAGTGGAGATAAGAAAAATATATGGAATAAACATAGAGTGAGCATTTATATGTTCTTAGGATTAAAATAAAGTGGTAGGGAGCGGTCTTGACCGTTCCGCCCCCCACGATTCCGTGCATCCCTTAGAGGAACGGTCAAGACCATTTCCTACAGCTTGTCTGGTATTTTAATCCTAAGAACATCTTTGTTTCTTATCGCAGCGGTGTATTAAATCTAAATTACGAATGAAAGTTACGAAAATGTAAGGTGGTATTCATCTTGATGTAAGCTCCATCTGTTATCTTTTAATGGAAGGAGGTAGTTAACTATGGAAATTTTAAAAGTTGAGAAACTTTGTAAAACATATGGGAAAGGAGAAACTCAGGTCAATGCTCTAAAGGATGTTTCCTTTACCATGCAAAAAGGCGAATTTGCAGCGGTGGTTGGTGAATCTGGCTCGGGCAAAAGCACTTTATTAAATTGTATAGGTGGTTTGGATAATCCGACTTCAGGCAAAGTATTTCTTGAGGGCAAGGATCTGTTCTCTATGAAGGAAGAAAATCGGACTGTTTTTAGGCGCAGAAATATTGGGTTTGTGTTTCAATCCTTTCAATTAGTACCGGAATTAACAGTGGAGCAAAATATTATTTTTCCTATTCTTTTGGATTATCAAAAGCCTGATCCTGCCTTGGTAAATGAGGTTTTACATGTTTTAGGGTTATCTGAACGCAAAAATCATCTGCCAAGTCAGCTTTCTGGCGGTCAACAGCAGCGTGTGGCAATTGGTCGTGCACTGATTACAAAGCCTATGTTGATTTTAGCCGATGAACCTACCGGCAATTTGGACAGTAAAAACAGTCAGGATGTGATTGATTTACTTGTGAAAGCGTCAAGACGTTATCAGCAAACTATTTTAATGATCACTCATAATTTGAACTTAACTTCTTCGGTAGATCGTGTCCTACGAGTAACTGACGGGGCTCTTACAGATTTAGGAGGGGTTAGGGAATGAAAAGTTATCTGGATCTCATCCCTATTTCTGCTAAGGTTCATAAAAAGCAAAACAGGATGACGATAATTTGCATTGTGCTTGCTGTTTTTCTGGTTACCGCTATTTTTAGTATGGCGGATATGGAGATGCGCAGCCAAAAGCTGCAGGCCATTAAAGGAAGCGGCAACTGGCATGTGATGTTTAACGGAATTGATGAGCAGACTGCGGCGATGATTGCCGCAAGGCCAGAGGTTAAAGCTTCTGGATGGTATACTTATCTTAGTGAAAAAGCCGAATATACCGTTTCAGGAAAATCCGTTAGTGTAGCAGGAGTGGATAAAAATGTATTTGAAGCTATGTCCCCCACGAAAATTACTGAGGGAATATACCCAACAAAAAAGAACGAGGTTGTCTTAGCTGAAAATGCGAAAAGCGGCCTTGGCATCAAAGTGGGCGATACAATCACATTGGAAGATTCGGGCTCAAAACCGGTATTGCTTTCTGTTGTGGGCTTTACTCAGGGAACTTCTAAACTGTTAAAACAGGATGCTTATGCTATGCTGTTTACGACAGAGGGATTTTGTTCAATAGTTCCCAAGGATTTGCGCACAAGTGAATATATGGTTCAGTTATCTGAGCACTGCAATATGCAAAAGGTAATTGCTGACATTGCACAAAAATATCAACTCACTGATAAGCAGGTTTTGCAGAATGGAAATCTGCTCGGGGTACTTGGTCAAAGCAATAACAGTTATATGCTTCAGCTTTATAGCGTTGCTGCTATCTTATTCATAGTGGTGCTGCTGGCTGGTATTTTGATGATTGCAAGCAGCCTTAACAGTAATGTCATGCAAAGGACGGAGTTTTTTGGCATGATGCGCTGCTTGGGAGCGACTAAGAAACAAATTATGCGGTTTGTTCGTTTGGAAGGACTGCAATGGTGTAAAACAGCAATTCCATTGGGGCTTGGCATAGGTATAGTAGTTGTCTGGGTGCTATGCGCGGTTCTAAGAGCTTTAGCTCCCGGTTACTTTGCCGAAATGCCGACTTTTGCAATCAGCTTAATTGGCATATTGTCAGGTATTGCAGTAGGTATTTTTACAGTTCTTTTAGCTGCCAAAGCTCCAGCAAAAAAGGCTGCACGTGTTTCCCCTTTGTCTGCGGTTTCAGGAAATGCTAGCTCTGTTCAGCCAGTCCGTACAGCGGCAAATACAACAATTTTTAAAATAGACACTGCCCTTGGCATACATCATGCAACATCAAGCAAAAAGAATTTTTTATTAATGGTTGGTTCCTTCTCCCTTAGCATAATCCTGTTTCTTTGCTTTTCAGCAACAGTTGATTTTATGCACCATGGAATTAAGCCGTTAAAACCATGGGCACCGGATATTTCTATTATAAGCCCCTACAATACCTGCTCTGTACCAAGCAGCCTTATTGAAAAGTTGAAAGATAATACAAAAGTAAAGCGGGTATTTGGCAGAATGTTCGCTTATAACATTCCAGTAAAAGTAAACGGACAAGATAGGGTTATTAACTTAATTTCTTATGAAGATTATCAATTTTCATGGGCAAAGGGCAGCCTTATAAATGGTTCTATTGACGATGTAAGGCAGAAAGATGATCAGGTATTGGCCACTTATAACTTCGAAAGCTCTTTACATGTCGGGGATACGCTTAAACTTAGCACAGGAAATGGAAAAAAAGAAGTCACAGTGGCAGGGCTGCTTTCTTACAGCCCATTTGACCAGATGAAGGGAGTAGAAACGGTTATCTGCTCTGAAGCGACTTTCAGGAAATTAACTGGCAAAACAAACTATACAGTTGTTGATATACAGCTTTTAAACAATGCAACAGATGATGATGTGAATGCTATACGCTCCTTAGCAGGCTCTAATATTAAGTTTTCCGATTGCCGTGAAGACAATCGTGAAGCAATAGGAGCTTTTTATTCAATGGCGTTGTTCATCTATGGTTTTCTGGTGGTTATTGCACTAATTACCATATTCAATATTATAAACAGTGTTTCTATGAGTGTTTCAGCCCGCATTAAACAGTATGGTGCAATGCGTGCCATCGGCATGAGTAACAAGCAGCTTGTAAAAATGGTTAAATCAGAAACTATTATGTATTCTGCAGTGGGGAGCATTGTGGGCTGCATTGTAGGGTTACCTCTGCATAAACTGTTATTTAAGGAGATGATAACCTCTTATTGGGGTGATCCATGGCAGATTCCGCTTGGAGCACTCGGAGTGATTGTGGCGATTGTTATTATCTCATCCATTTTTGCTGTACACGGTCCTGCAAAACGAATTTATAATATGTCTATTGTTGATACAATCAATGCACAGTAGAGTTCATGGTAAAAGCAGCTTCGTTTGTTCGGAGCTGTAAAGCTAAGGGCCTAAGCTGCTTGCATATTATGATAGTCTGATTACCATAATGATTGCGTATTAAACCTGCCGTTTTTGCGGCAGGTTTTCTTTTTACAAGTTAGCTTATTTTGTAAATATAAGATTTCTTGATAGATTTATTGAATGCCGTTGATATGAAAAAAATTTATTGGGGTAAAGTTTACAAAAGAGGACATCAAAAGCGAGGATTAAATTTACTCATCGTAGTATGATTTTTACAAGGAGGTGAAAGAATGGAGTGGCTAAAGAATTTGAGCAACGCAATTGATTACATTGAAGACAATTTAGCCGGTGAGATTTCTTATGATGAAGCCGCTAAAATTGCGTGTTGCTCCACCTATTATTTTCAGCGGATGTTTTCCTGTGTGACTGGTATTTCGCTGTCTGAATATATAAGGCGCCGAAGAATGACACAAGCAGCATTTGAATTGCAATCTACAGATATAAAGGTTTTGGACGTTGCACTTAAATACGGATATACTTCACCTACATCTTTTAACCGGGCATTTAAGAGTGTTCATGGGATTTCTCCTGCTGCTGCAAAGTCACAAGGAAGTGTGCTGAATGCGTACCCTCCTATTAAGTTTTCAATCAAAGTTACGGGAGGTAATGTTATGTCCTATAGGGTCGAAGAAAAAGAAGCTATGCGAATTGTGGGTATCCGTATTCCATTAACGTTGGATATGGAAGAAAACCAAAAAATTGTTCCACATTTCTGGAGCAAGACATTAAAAAGCAATCAATTCCCGGGAATTTGCAACCTGTCAAACCAGTCCCCGAAGGGTGTGCTTGGAGTTACCGCATGCCAAAGCTCCGATGAAATTTATTATTATATTGCAGCGTCAACTGATAAACCTACCCCGGATGGGATGCTTGAATATGAAATTCCGGCAGCCACATGGGTGATTTTTGAAAGTGACGGGCGTTTTAAAGAATCTATTCAAAGCATTTTCAGACGATTCCTCACTGAGTGGCTTCCATTCTCGGGATATACTTACGCAGAGCTGCCAGACATTGAAGTCTATCCGATTAGCAAAGAAAGACCGCAGGAAGGGCACTGTGAAGTGTGGATTGCGGTAAAAAAAGAAAGGGAGAATTGAACCGATGGAATACCAAATTGAAGTCAGAAATATTGAACCTATCCGCGTTGCTTTCCTACGCTACAAGGGGATTGCAACCGAAGCAAATAAGTTTTTTCCAAATGTTTTTAAGTCGATTCAGGGGAAAGCAAACGGTGCGCCGTTCTTCTGCTATTATGTAATGAACCCGGAAACGAAAATGGGCGAAATGGATTTATGTGTACCGACAGAAGAAACTCCTGTTGGGAACGGGATTGAAGTAAAAGAAATGCCCCATATCAAGGCTGTTTGCACTACACATACTGGCTCTTATGAAACCTTATATAAAGCCTACAGAGCAATCGACCAATATGCTGCAGAGCATAAACTACAATTGCAGCCACCATTTCGGGAAGTCTACATTAAAGGGCCTGGAATGTTTTTTAAGGGAAACCCGGATAAATATATTACGGAAATTTTGTTCCCGATCAAGGAGGAATAAAATGGCCATTATATACGTTAAAGATTTAGTGAAAAAGTATAAGAACGGGGTACAGGCATTAGATGGCCTTAATTTGACTGTAAATGAGGGGGAAATTTTTTCTCTTTTAGGGCAAAACGGTGCGGGAAAATCAACTCTTATCAATGTGCTGACCACCTATTTGCGCCCGACATCTGGTAGCGTAATCATGTTTGGGAAAGATATTTACCGTGAAACGGCTGCAATCCGCACGCAAATCTCCTGCGTAGCACAGCGGACATCTATTGATTCATACCTGTCTCTTACTGAAAACATGATGTTTCAAAGTAAACTTTATAAGGTGCCAAAACAGGAAGCACAAAAACGTATGAAAACATTAATTTCCTGCTTTGGGTTGGAACGATATTTGAAATACCCGGTTTCGTCTTATTCTGGTGGGATAAAGAGGAGGCTCGATATTGCACTCAATATGATGTCAAATCCAAAAGTGCTATTTTTGGACGAGCCGACTGTTGGTATGGATATACAATCCCGTATGGCAATGTGGGATATGATGAAAAAAATTAAAAACGATTTTGGAACCACGATTTTTTTGACAACCCACTACTTAGAGGAAGCCGACCAGTTAAGCGATACCATCTGCATTATGAAAGATGGGAAAGAGATCATTCAAGGTTCGCCGAACGCTCTTCGAGAATACTTGCATCAGGATATGCTTAAAATCAGCTTTTCATCAAAAGAAGAAGCAAAAAGCTGCTTTGAACAGTTAAAAAGCGTTATTGCTCTAAAGGAATCAGACTTGCGCGATGATAAAATTATCACCAGTTTAAAAAACGGATATAACGATTTAGAAAAAACAAACCGTTGGCTGTTGGAGCATAGTATTCATTTCTTAGGTATAGAAATTATGCAACCTACCTTGGAGGATGTTTTTATTAGGCTAACTGGTGAAGATGGAAAGGAGATCAGTTGATGGGGGTTTTTACTTTACTACATCGTGACATAAAGTGGCGTTTTCACAATGCTTTCACCATTGTGATTACAATTTTGCAGCCTATGCTTTGGCTGGTTTTGTATAGCGTCGTTGCCGGGCAGTCCATGCAGGGTATTGGAATCACAAACTATACTGCATTTATTCTTCCCGGACTTATTGTACTGGTAAGCTTTGGAACTTGCAGTAGCAGCGGCATTATGAATTATCTGATGAAAGCGGATGGTAGCTTTTACCGGGTGCTGATTGCCCCAGTTCAAAGAAGTTCAATTGTACTCGGTCAAGTACTTGAAGGTGTGATATGTACTTTCATTGAAGTTGCGATTATGTTCATTGTCAGCCTACTCTTTTCTGTAAAAATTGCATCCGGATTTATAGGATTGCTCATAATTATTTTGTTGGTATTTATGACAGCATTTTTTATGGCTGGACTTACTTATGCGATCAGCCTTTGCCTACCCAATGAAGTTATGTATGAAACTGTGATGAACGCAATTGTCCTACCAATCTTTTTTCTCAGTACAGCGTTATTCCCGGCAGATAAATTATCCGGTGGATTGGCAATTGCGGTTAATCTAAACCCATTTACTCATGTAATCAACGTATTGCGAGCTTTGATTTTGCATGGAAATATTGTTGCCCGCGATGTTATCCTTGCCCTTCTTTTACTGACGGTTATGTGCACTATCAGTTTTTCGTGGGCATTGCATAGATTAAAAAAGGAAACAAGCTTATAGCCATCGGGAATTTTGGGACAGATACTTGCTTCTTTATGGGAAAAGTGAACTTTCAATGGAAGAAAGGCATCAAGTAACTGCCCCAATTTTTCATGTTGTATAAATTGTGTTGCAAGAGTATTATTTTTATAATACCTATTGACTATTGCCTTGGGTGTTAGTTTATGATTCTTTTGAGGTGATAAATATGTTAATTAATGAAGTAAGTAAGATTGCAAATTTGACTAAAAAGGCTATTGAATATTACACGGAGCAAAAGTTGGTTTTGCCAGCTATTTTAGATAACGGATATAGAGATTTTAGCGAGAATGATGTGGAACGTTTAAAGAAAATTTCTGTTTTCCGTAAACTTGGACTAAGCACAGGAGAAATTAAGGCGGTGCTTGCTGATGAAACAAACAACACATTGCAAAAGATATCAGTACAAAAGGAATTAAATGTGCAAAGGGAACAGGTGAAAAAATCTATTATTGATAAGCTTAGTTATGGCCAAAGCTATGCTGAAATTAATGCGGAGCTTAAAGCTATTGAACAGAATGCAACTGTAACCGAAAAGTTATTGGAAGCATTTCCAGGATATTATGGTCGATTTATTTGCTTGCATTTTGCACGTTTTTTGAATGAACCTATTACTACTGCTGAGCAGCAATCTGCATATGCAGAAATCATAGCATTTCTGGATAATGTACCATCTTTGAACTTTCCTAAAGAATTACAATCATTTTTAATCAAAAGCACAAAGCATATCAGCACGGAAAATATTTGTAACATAATAGAGAACACAAAAGAATCTATTGAAAATCCCGATAGATTCTTGTCTGAAAACAAGGAAGTGTTAGAACAATACTTAGCATATAAGCAGTCTGAGGAATTTAAAAACTCCCCAGCTTACAAAATTCAAGCAATGCTTAAAGAGTTTAATAGTACAAGTGGTTATTATGATGTATTTATTCCTGCAATGAAAAAATTAAGTGCTTCTTATGCGGAGTATTATGAGCAAATGGAAGTTGCAAACGAAAAATTACTGTCACAATATCCTGATATTGCAAAATTGAATAAATAAAGCAAATGAGCATAATTGCTACTTAAAATTGAGGCATGTTGGGGCTGCCGCACTAAATAATTAGTGGGATGGTCCACTTTTTTTATTCAAAAAATACGATTCCCAAGCCCAAAAGGCTTGGGAAAAGGAACTTTTTATATTGAAAAAAGACTATATGTAATCTTTTTTTACGTTGCAGATTTAACTATTTCTGTGGTATTATACAGACAAGGTAATCGGTAAAAGCAGGGTGTGGTTGCCACCTCCATTTCACAAAAGAAAGGAGGTGGTGTGATATGAGTACATACCAAGCAATTCAAATAATGATTGCATTTGGAATGTTCACAGTATCACTAATCTCCTTGATTGTTAACTTAACCAAGGATAACAAAAAAGGAAAAAAATAATCACCCTGCCACCAACAGGATGATTATAATTTATTAATCGCTCTGTGGCAACCGCATCTTGCGGTGCTGGTTACCTTTATTTGTATTATACCATAAAAACCATAAAAGTAAACATCATTAATGAAGGCTATTATAATTGCTAAATGCACATAAAGAAGAAATGTTTCGTATACTTAACAAGGAGTTTTTAAGATAGGTCATCTATGAATTTGCTACATACTTGAGAAACCTCTGAGACATAATTTTATATGCCAGAATGAAATTATATTGATTTTTTAGAGAGCAAAGTTCATTTAAGGTAGTTATAATGAAAACAGTATAACATATAATTCCACTATAACTCAATTTATTGGAAATTAAACGATACAATGAGAAAGTTTTGGGACAGATACTCATTTCCTTGTGGGAAGAATGATGTGAAGTAACTGTCCCAATTTTTCATAATACAATGTAGGTGCCTGCCTCTTGACATTTGACATTTAAAATTATGAAATGCAAATGTTGATCGCAGTAAAAAGTTCTGATACAATCAATGCGCAGTAAAGCTCATGGTACAAGCAGCTTCGTTTATTTGGAGCTGCTTGTAGCTTATGAAATTTAAAATTGTGAGCTAAAATACCCCTAATTAAAAAGTCCACTTGCTGTCTAGTATGAAACCGGTATAAGCAAGCGGATTAAACTGCATCGGTAAATAGAGTTAAACTGTAAATAAAATATATTAATTTAATTACACTGTAAACCGATAACCAGCACCCCGAACCGTCTGAATATAGTGCGGATTGCTTGGATCATCTTCTATTTTATCTCGCAGGCGGTTAATGTGGACGGCAACAGTGGCGTTATCACCCATTGCGTCCATTCCCCAAATGCGCTCGTAGAGCGTTTCACGGCTGAACACCACGTCCACGTTGAGCACCAAAAATAGGAGCAGCTCGTATTCTTTATTTTTCAAATCAATTTCTTTTCCATTCACATAAACCCGATGGGTATCAGTGTTGATGCGGATATTGCCCACGTTAATCTGTGTTGGTATGGCCTTGCCCGTTTGCTTCAGGCGGGCGTACTGTGCCAGATGCGCCTTAACCCGTGCCACCAGAACGCTTGGCGAAAAAGGCTTTTCAATATAATCGTCTGCACCTAGCCCAAGTCCGCGTATCTTGTCAATGTCTTCCCGACGCGCCGTGACCATCAGAATCGGAATGTCCAGCGTCTCCCGCAGCTTTCGGCAGACGGTAAAGCCATCTATACCAGGAAGCATAAGGTCGAGCAGGATCAGATCAAAGTTTCCATGTAATGCTTTTTCAATGCCACTCTTGCCGTCTGGCGCGATTTCTACCTCAAAATGTTCAATTGCAAGGTAATCCCGCTCGATGGCAGCGATGGCAGTGTCATCTTCTATTATCAATATTCTTTCCATTGTTATTCCTCCTCCGCCTTTGGCAGCCAAATCACAATTTCTAGGCCACTATTTTCTCCAGATTTTGCCTCAATGGTTCCATTCATACGATGTACCGCATTGGCCGAAATGGCAAGGCCAAGACCACTGCCGCGATTTGGATTCTGCCGTGATGGATCGCTGCGGTAAAACACTTCAAACAGATGAGGCAAGGCATCCTGAGAAACGCCAGGGCCATCATCACAAAGAGACAGGCGATATCCGTCATTTTCCTCCAATAGTGAGATGCTCAGATTTCCAGTTGCCTTCGTTTTATATTTTAAGCTGTTCTCCATAATGTTTGTTAGCACACTTCGAAGCTGATCCGGGTCAGCCCACACTGTTGCTGGTACAAGAGTACCGATGGAGAGAATAAGCCCCTTTTCTTCGTACTCCGCACCCAGTGCCCGCACAAGCTGCCGCACCTCATCATCAAGCTGCAGAAGCTCCGGATTGTCAGGGTACTCGCCTAACTCCATTTTGGAGAACAAAAAAAGCTTTGACAGCATATGGTCAATATCCTCGGCCTTGCTTTTTATGATCTCCAGATACCCCCTTTGGGCCTCTGGTGTTTTAGCAACGCCATCCAAAAGTCCCTCCACATAAGCGCAAATGGAGGTTAGCGGGCTGCGCAGGTCATGTGAGACGCCGACAAGCAGTTCCTTGCGGCTTTGCTCATGCTGCTGTAACTGCTCAGCCGATGCTTCGAGCCTAGCAGCCATTTCGTTGAAGTCTGCACAGATAGGCGTAAACTCATCCTGCGATTTATATTCGAGGCGATACTTTAAGTTACCATCGCTAATCTGTCTCACACCGCTCCCGAGAATGTCAAGTGGGCCTTCAATCTTCTGAAACACGAATTTGGTGAGAAAACGGTTCGTGAACACAATGGAGAGAAAGATAGTCACTATCAGAATAACTGCTAGCAGCGCAATAGTAATCTTTAAAGTTCTATAGGACAGTTTCGAAGGGCTGGCGAAGATTGCAATGCGGTAAACGACACCGTTAATTTTACTCTGCTTGACATATAGCTCTCGATTCCCGTTAGAAACGAAGCTTTCATTACCCAATGTGTTTGCTGCTTCCATCAAGGACTTGTCAGCATCGATACTAAGTCCGTACTGATAAATACTCTTGCCTGAAGAATCTACAGACAGCGACATGGAGCCTTTATCAAGCATACGGCTAAGCTTTTCAAGCCCTTCCGGCTGGCCTGTATGAGGCATATCATTTAAAGTCTTTTCGACAATCATCGCGATGCTCCGGCTGGCTTTATAAAAATCCTCACTGTCCTGAAAACCGACTCCCACGCTGTGCGTAACTGAAAACCAAATTACGCCAATACACATAAGCGCAATGAGTGCGGTAATTGCTACTGGAACGAGAATCATTAGGATATTGGAAATAGCGAGTCTTTTTTTAATGGTCATATTTTTTGTAAGCATAGCTTTTATTTTCATATAATATACCACCTTGCCTAAATATATTCTAAATTATAGCATAAATTTTTCGCCTGATCTTAAACCCTACATAAACAATGTATAAATTGCCCTACAATTTATCCGATGGCTACCATCCGTAATTCCCTGCTTAACGCAGGAAATAACGGATGCTACGTCCCTGGATAAGTTCTTCTAAGACTCAGATGGAAAGAGGTATTCCTCATAAGTAAACTCCACCTGAGTCTAAGAATCACTTAATTTCTTATGCGGTTTATGAAGAGTTTAACTGGAGTTTATGTTGAGATGCTATGGTTGATTAATAAGAAAATAAGTTTGGTTATTAATGGAGGCAAAACATGGAGACACAAATACATGGTTTATCTACGCAGGAAGTAATGGGACGGAAAGAAAGAGGAGAATCAGGAAATAAGCCAAGCCCCATTACAAAGACCAAAGCGCAGATATTTAAAGAAAACATTTTTACATTATTTAATTTGCTCAATTTTATAATTGCAGCACTGCTTTTTGCTGTTGGCGCTTATTCTAACATGGCTTTTATTGTCATCATAATTATAAATATTGGGATCGGGATTGCGCAGGAACTAAAAGCGAAAAAACTTGTAGATAAGCTATCTATCTTAAACCGTCCCAAGGCAAAAGTGTTAAGAGATGACAAAGTGATTACCGTTGAGACAGAGGACATCGTTAAGGATGATGTGATGGTGCTTGAAAGCGGATATCAAATTTGCAATGATGGTATGGTGCTAGGTGGCATGGTGGAAGTCAATGAATCGCTGCTAACCGGCGAGAGTGATGCCGTTTTAAAGACAGAAGGCAGCAAGCTTTATTCCGGGAGTTTTGTAATTTCCGGAAAGTGTTATGCAAAAGTAACGCACGTAGGCAGTGAGAATTATGCGATGAAACTCACGGAGGAAGCAAAAAAAGCAAAGCAGGCATCGTCTGAATTGCTTGGATCTATGAACCGGGTAACCCGTTTTACAAGTTTTCTCATTGTACCGCTGGGAATTCTATTGCTTTTTGAAGCTGTGATGCTTAGGAATGTATCGGCTGCGGATGCTGTCGTATCTTCTTCGGCGGCACTTTTGGGGATGCTTCCAAAAGGTTTGGTGCTCCTGATTGACGTATCCCTTGCAACCGGTGTTATTCGTTTGGCAAAAATGAAAATCTTGGTTCAGAATATTTACTCTCTAGAAACACTGGCACATACAGATATTCTATGTCTTGATAAAACTGGGACAATCACAGATGGCAGGATGAAGGTCAAGGAAGCGTTTCCATTAACGAATTTACCGCATAAAGAGCTATCGCCGCTAATTCAGTCATATTTTGCTGCCAGCGATGATAACAATGCAACCTTTCAGGCGCTTCAAGAGTATTTTGGAGCTAATCCTGTGTACCAGCCAGTATACAAAATCCCATTTTCCTCGCTTCGCAAGTGGAGTTCGGTAAGTTTCAACTTTGGCACGGTGTTTGTTGGTGCGGCTGAGAAAATGATAAATACTCTGCCGGAGTCTGTAAAGCAGCAAATTGAACAAGGTTATCGTGCCATTGTAATCGGCTTTTACAACGGCATATGGCAAAATAAAAAGGAATTGCCAGATATGATTGAACCGCTATATGCCGTTATTTTGGCAGATAATATCCGAAAGAATACTGCGAAAACGCTGGAGTATTTTCATAAAGAAGGTGTGGATGTAAAAATCATTTCCGGTGATCATATTAAAACAGTATCAATGATTGCTCAGAAAGCGGGATTAAAAGACTGGGAAAACGCAGTTGATATGTCTGCCTTTGGAGAGGATGCGGATTATGACAGCCTCTGCCAGAAATATACCGTGTTTGCCCGGGTAACGCCAAAACAAAAGCAGCTGCTAGTGAAAGCCATGAAACGCAGGGGGCATCAGGTAGCCATGATCGGAGATGGTGTAAATGACTTGCTGGCACTTAGGGAGGCAGATTGTTCCATTGCTATAGCCGAAGGCAGCGATGCCAGCCGCCAGATTTCACAGATTGTATTACTAGATTCGGATTTTGCAAATCTGCCACAGGTGGTGATGGAAGGAAGAAAGGTGATTCATAATGTAACCAGGACGGCTGGTGTGTTCTTTATTAAAACGATATACTCCCTGCTTCTGTCCTGTTTCTGCCTGCTAATGAATATGCCTTTCCCATTTACTCCCATCCAGATTACGCTAGTTGATGCCTTTTTTGAAGGATATCCGTCTTTCCTGACAGTTTTTGAATCGGATACAAGGAAAATCCGAGGATCCTTTTTAAGGACAGCGCTTAGGAACGCAGCACCGTTTGCGCTGACGATTACAGCGGGAATCATATTTATCAGCCTTACTGCACCGTTTGATATAAAGCAAAGTCAGACAATCATGTACCTGCTTTTAATTATTGTATCAATGATGTCCGTTATAAAAAGTTGTATCCCATTTACAAAGCTGCGTATTTTTATTTGTGTGACGATGGTGCTGGGTGCTTTTGGTGCACTGCGAATACTTCCACAGCTATTTCAAATTTCTACTCTGACAGCGGTAATGCTGTCTTATATGGTCAAAGTATTTGCGGGGATGTTGTTTCTTTTGATGATTTTTACCTGTATTAAACGGACTATAGAAAAACATAAAGCAGCTGCTGTAAAAAGTTGCAGTAAGTTAAACGAAGAGAGGATAAAAAATGAATAAACGAAAAATGTGGTTTATAATAGTACCGATTATTTTATTTGCAATACTGGCTGTATGCGTTCAGACAGAGGTTTCTGTCCCGATTGAGGGATGGGCTTATAGCGAAGCAGTTAGGGATATGTCCCCTAATTTAACCATGGTGATGAAGGGTATCACTCACTTAGGTGATCCAATTGTTATTATTATATTTTGTTTGGTATTGCTTATTGTGCCAAAATTAAGGAAATCAATTGCTTTGCCAATTTATATGGCGATTATTTCATCCGGTGTATTTAATACTTTACTAAAGCACATATTTGCAAGAAACCGCCCGAATATTTTACAGCTCATAAGCGAATCGGGCTATAGCTTTCCCAGCGGCCATGCGATGAACAATGCTGCTCTTTATACCATGCTGATTTTGCTTATTTGGAAGTACGCTAAAAATAATTCTTTGAAGATAATACTATCGTCCATCTGTGTCATGCTTACAATTCTGATCGGATATAGCCGAGTTTATTTGGGAGTGCATTATGCTGGTGATGTTTTAGCTGGCTGGCTGCTTGGATTTGCATTATCGATGTTTGCCTATTTCATATGGGATGAAAAATTATCAAATAAAAGTTCAAAAAATACCCGCCAGTCAGAATGAAATTATTATTGATTTTTTAGAGAGCAAAGTTCATTAACAGGGAATTTAACCCTGTTTTTTTCTTGCCTAAAAGATGAAAGATTGTTAAATAAAAATTTAAGAAATGCCCATTAAATGCAAATTAAAATGAAATACTATTTTAATTTGCATTTAACGGGCATGATATTTCGACATATTTAGCCATATTATTACATGATTCGATTGACTTTTCCTAATAAGGTAGCTATTATTATAATTGTAAAGGAGTTGATCGGACGAGTTATGTCATATAGCAAAGAGTGTGAAAGTTATAACATATTTGTATGAATATACTGCCTACAGAGACAAAGATGACAACCCACGGAACAAATGCGTAATTATAAGGAAGATAGACTTGAAACTGCAGGTTGGTTGCCATTATCAGCAACGACATCGACAATGCCAAAGAGATAATACATATCTATCGGGAGGGGAGAAGGATCTTGTTGAGATTCGGTAGGGATTTTAGAAAGTATCTAAGAATCTAAAGTATCAAGTAGAAAACGGAAAGGAGGTGGAAAATATGTCTACTAATGAAAAAAAACAAAGCGGATTACAAAAAAGTCTGGCATTGATTTTCGTTTACACAGTAGCAACAGGTTCTATTTTTACTTATGTAAGTTATTGGGATTCTGTCTTTTACTCATACTGTGGTGCCGGTACATTCTTAGCGTTCGGTCTTATGACACTTGCAATTCTGCCAATTGCACTTGTGTATAGTGAGTTGTCTCCAATGTTTCATACAGCCGGAGGTGAATTGATTTATAATACGGTTGGTTTCAACAAACATATCGGCTTTTTATCATCTTGGCTGATTATGGCTGCATGGATTTCAGTTCCACCTGCTGTTGTTATGGCTATTGCTACTTTCATCAGCCGTACATTTGGTTTGGGATTAACTTTTAAAAATATCATGCTGATTGGTATTCTTATTTTGGTGTTGGTATTCATTATGAGTATGCAAGATATTCAGTTTCTTGTAAAAGCACAGGCGACATGCCTTTTTGCAAATATTGGTACAACCATAATTACAGGTATACTTCTGCTATTTTCGGGACATTGGAGTATTGCAAACATGTCAAATCTGTTTCAGACCAGTTTGAGTTCATCACATGGAATTCCTGGATGGATTATCGGTATGGCCTTGTTGATAACTCCGTTTTTTGGTTTTGAAACAGTGCCTCAAATGGTAGAAGAGGGTGACTTTCCAACTTCAGATACCAAGAAAGCGATATGCGGTTCTGTAATTACATGCGGAGTAATTTATATGTTCTTCTTCTTCTGCGTGGCTGGACTGGACTCTTTTAACAACTTACTGAAGGGTGATGCCAAAAACGGTTTTATGACAATTACTGCAATGAAGAATATTTTAGGCTGGAAAGTTTGGCCGTTAATTTACGGATGTATTTCTATTTTAATGGGCATGACTGCTTCAATTCTTGGTTTCTGGATGTCAACCGTTCGTATGATGTACTCTATGGGTAAAAAGAATTTCTTACCTGAAATTTTCACAAAGGTAAATAAACATCAGCAGCCAATTCTTCCAAATATTTTCCTGCTATGTTTAAGCTTAGTCTTCATTCTGATTCAGAATTCGACAACATTTATGAATGATTTCTTCAACTTGATGTCATTTGGATGTGCTTGTGCATATGCACTGACTGCAATCTCTGCTGTCAGAATTCATAAAAAGCATGGCGAATGGTATAAAGATAATAAGAATGTTGTTAAGGGTGGAAACTTCACACGTATATTAGCTGCAGTTATTATGGTTTTGATCGCATTTTTCTGTACCCTTGGTCAGAGTAAGGGTTCGTGGATTTCATTTGGTGTATACATGAGTTTTGGTGCAATAATTTGGCTGTGGATGGTACTTGTAAAATGGAAGAAATCAAAAGTAATCATCGAAACACCGGATGGGAATAAAGAATTTTAAATGTAAATTTCTAAAACGAGTTTAGTTTTTGTTCCAAAGGCTAAACTAAATTTTAAAAGTATGCTGATAGCATATACCACTTTTAATAAACTATAGATCCCATTAAATTAATGGGATCAGGCAATTTTTAAATGCCTAAAAAATAACATAAAAAGGAGAAATCAAAATGGCTAAATTAGATAATAAAGTAGCACTTATTACTGGTGCAGCAGCTGGACTTGGTGAAGGTATTGCAACAACCTATGCAAAGTACGGCGCAAAGATTTGTATGGTAGACCTTTCAAAGAATGTTGAAAAGACAGCAGAAAAAATTCGCAAGGAGTACAATGCAGAGATTATCACTTTTGTTGCCAACGTATCTGATAAGGAACAGATGAAGGCAGCAGCAGCTAAAACTGTTGAGAAATTCGGAGAAATCAATATTGTATGCTGCAATGCAGGTGTTTGCAAACTTGCACCATTTGAGGAAATGACAGATGAAATCCGTGATTTACACATTGATGTTAATATCAAGGGTGTATGGAATACATGCCAGGCAACTATCCCATACATGTTGAAAAACGGTGGCGGAAGCATTGTAATTGCTTCTTCTGTAACAGGTGATGTTGTAGCTGATGCAGGTGAAGCAGCCTATGCAATGTCCAAGGCAGCTTTAGTAGGTCTTACAAAGTGCCTTGCTGTTGAATATGCAAACAGAAATATTCGTGTTAACTGCACACAGCTTGGTTATGCAAGAACACCTATGGTTGAAAAGATGGCATTGGAGTCAAATCCAACAGACCCAGAAAGTGCAATCAATGATATTGCTAAGGGTGTTCCTCTTAAGAGACTGGCTAAACCAGTTGAGGTTGGTGAGTTGTTTGCATTCCTTGGAAGCGATGAATCCAGCTATATAACTGGTGATCAGATTGTGATCGATGGTGGCAGCACACTTCCTGAAACCGTAAGTATCGGTACAAACTAAAATCTAAGTTAACAAGATAATTAAACAGAAGCTGTATCAATTTTTCCCAATTGCTAAAGATCAGGAAAATTGATACAGCTCTTTTTTTTGCAGAATATTACGTATTTATGATGTATGAAGGGTGGGAAATTTCATGACCAAAAGCAATTCATCAGATAAGGGTCAATTAGTTGAAACAAAGCTATATCGCAGTTTGAAATTGATTTGTTTATTAATGTAAGGATGGGCGTTATTTTACCAAGGTCTTCATACCAACGCCATAATTAAATATAAAAGCAGATTTAAAAACAATAAAACTTTTGGATATCAATGTATAAATTTATTATAATAGGGTATAATAAAAATAGCAGTTTTCGGCATAACTGTTTCTACGCTTGCACACCTTTGGGTGTGCTTTTTTCTTGCCTAAAAATAGATTGAAGTGATAAATTCGAATAGGGTATAATGATATCAAGAACTGAGTTAACAGTTTGGACAAAATTTTATAAATTAATAAAGAAAACAAAAAATATTTAGTTTGACCATTATTATTTTGTGAAGGAGAATTTATAATGGAAAAAACGAAAAAGATGCTGCCTTATTTGATAATTATTATATTGGACTTTTATTTACTTCCGCTATTTATTAAAGATACGGGGACAGCTATGATGATGATGCTTGTAGTCATTCCTTTAATTTGTTTTGTTTGCTCAGGTGTGTATGGTATTAAGAATTCATTTAATTTGTATTATGCTTTACTTGTAGCAATTCTATTTGTTCCATCTATTTTCATTTTTTATAACTCAACTGCATGGGTCTATGTTTTGGGGTATGGGATAATTGCATTGGTAGGAAACGCAATTGGGATGATGTTTTATAAGCAGCCTAAAAGGGCATCTTAGATGTGAATATGCCACATCATTCTTATTAGAAGTGCTTGATAATCAGGTCAATTGAAAAACTAAATTCCACATTAAATCTCACAGGGGTGGGATTTATTTTTGCAATTAATATGCTTGATGCTCATTTTAAAATGTTGACTGCCTCGCTTGAGTAATGTTCGTAAATGAATATAATAGATGTTAATATTGTAGGATGAGTGTAAAATAATTCCACAAAAAGTATGTTTAGAATAGGGGGTTTATATGAATAAAAGTAAAGGGGAAATTAAAAAACAAGATTATAAACATGATCCTCATGACAATATTCATTGTCATGAGCTTGGTGAAACACATGAAACATGTATATCTCTGGTGCCTATTTTTAACCACTTAGAAAAAGAGCAAATGGACGAAATTATGGCTGTAACATATTCGGTTTCCTACAAAAAGGGAGAAAATATTTATTGCGCAGGAGACAAGGCAGATTCACTTTACATCGTAAGTAAGGGGAAAATTAAAATATACAGGCTTTCTGAATCCGGAAAAGAGCAGCTGCTAAGGATTTTGCACCCTGGAGATTTTACAGGTGAACTGGCTTTGTTCAGCGAAACTGTACATGAAGAATATGCAGAGGCAATGGAAGAAACCAATGTATGCACAATCAAGAACTCTGAATTGCAAGAGATTCTCTTGAAATATCCTTCTATTTCATTAAAGGTATTGGCTGAGTTTTCAAGTAGACTTGAGCAGTCAGAAAAACAGGCAACACTATTTGCAACTGAAAAGGTTGAAACAAGGATAGCGCTCTTTTTGGTTGAGTGTATGGATAATGAGAAGCAATCGATGGAAGTTGTACTGCCAATGAACAAGAAAGATATGGCTTCATATTTGGGAACGACACCGGAAACAATAAGCAGGAAATTGGCAGATTTAGAAGAGGCAGGATACATCAAGCAGATTTCAAATAAAAAAATTAAAATTCTAAATTTAGATGGACTTTTATCGGTTTAGCCAGCTATATGAATAAGCAAAATAAAAGGCTAGATTATAACGGGAACAATCCCCGAAAAATAGGTAGTGTAAAGTAGTTTATGAAAAAACAAAAATAAAAAATAGAGTATAGTTTGAACTTTAATAATCAGAAAAATATGAGGAGGATACGTTAATGAAAATTTCAAAGAAAGATGCATTGGCATGGTTTGAATTTTTTTCAACATTGCCAGTGGATGAGGAACTTATGACAAAACAACAAGAAATCGTTTACGCTACCTTTGCACAAATTGAGGCAGCAGTTGATCATAGAAATGATATGTTAATGTCGGAAATTAAAGGCTTGAAAACTTTGAGGAATAGAACTTTTTTTGTGGGAAATGAAAGCAAGTTTCCCAAGGGATGCCGTTCTTGTTTGCTGGGAACAGGCCTAGGTGCAATTAGGAAAACGAACAAATGCAACTTAAAGTGTAAGTTCTGTTATAATTATGGAGAGATGGAGGATATTCCTCCAATTGGCGAAGGTATGTGGGAAATCGGGGGCACAAAATTTTATGAGAAGGATATTGATTTACTTCTTTCCATCCAACAGAAACCCACTGGCATCTCCTATGTTTATTTAGAGCCATTCATGGAAATTGAAAAATACTATTCGATTATAAAGAGATTTAGTGATGCTCAAGTTTATCAACATTTATATACAAATGGCACCTTAGCTACGGAAGAAACATTGAAAGCATTAGGTGAAGCCGGCCTTGACGAGATACGTTTCAACCTTGGTGCATCTAATTGCTCAGACAAGGTTATTGAAAATATTGGGATAGCAAAAAAATATATTAAAAATGTAGGTATTGAAACTCCAATGACTCCTGAGTTTTTTAAAAGCTTTTTTGAGAAAAAGCAAGCAATCTTAGGGACAAAACTCGACTTTATCAATTGTGCAGAGCTGCATTTAAATGAGAATAACATAGGCAATTATTATGGCGAAAATATGTATATTTCAAGACATGGCTATATGTCCCCAATTTGGAGCAGGGAATTAACTTTAAAATTCATGAAAATAGCTGATGAAGAAAACTGGGATTTGGTAGTTCATGATTGCTCAAATTATACAAAGTTTGCCAGGGACTTGAATTTAGGCAGCAAAGAGGGCAGATGGTTCGGATCAAGTAATTATGGCTGTGAGTTTTCCGAGATACCATATGAAGCATTTTTACCAATATTGCGTGATGACAATTTCAAATTTCTAACTGAAGAGGAATTGCCTGACGGCTATAAACCGGGAGAGATGATTTTTTAGTTATTAGCATTCTGAATTTAGGAGAGCTGATGGTACTAACACCCAGTAACAATTTCATTCTGTGATATTTGTAGGACGATCTGAATTTGGGAGGTCGGAACGGTCAAGACCGTTCCCTACCTATAATCATATTATTAGGGACTTGCATTTATCATATTATGTGTAATGAGCAGGAATATTAGGAAATTTGGAGAAACATTGATAAGTAAGAAATTGTTGAGAAAAAGGACATACTAGTATGGTAGCTTTATAGGGGAGGTATAGTATGGAAGGTTTATTGGATGGTTTAAAGGAAAATGAGATAATTTCAAGCAAGAATATTAATGATATAAGGCAGTATATAGGGGAAAAATATCCTGAGATGCCTTCTAGTAAGAGATCGAATATACTGGCAAACTCCATAAAATCCATACTAACCAAGAATATACCTTCGATTAGCGGCATTGATAAAGGAAAAGTTAGTTTTGAAGTAATAAAGAGAGCAGTTTTGAAAAGTAGTTTTTCAATAAATGCATATGAGATATTTGAAAATTGTTTGCCTTTTTTTACAAATGGCAATGAAGAGTACATAAACTGCATTAATAGGTGGATAAACTCACATCAAAAAAATGCTGTTACAAAAGAACAGTTACAAAACTTTATGACAGGTAATGATAAAAATATACCAGATAAAGAATCAGATAACAAAGTTGATGCTGGATTATGCGAGGATGAGATAGTAACAGGTTGTTACGATGATGGTATAAGTACAGCGACTTTACAGGACGAAATAGTATGCACTCCCAAAGAAGGATTTAAATTTACCAACACATTTAAAATGTTTTATCCTAATGCTCAGTACAAAAAAGTATCAATAACTGTTTTGATAATGATAGGTATGCTGACTGCGACATTTAGTATTCATAATATTGCCACTAATAAAAAATTTAATATGCAGGTATCAAATCCATTAAGTGCTGGTAAGCAGGAAATGTATTCGGAGGTGTATGGGAATAAACTTCCGCCTGAACTTAGATATGTGGCCATTGATAAAAGTAAGCTAAAGAAATGGCTTATCAAAAAGGACTCAATTCTATCTGAAGAGCCATATATTTCTGCAATAACTGAAACAGCAAAGCAGTTTGATATAAATCCTCTTTTACTTTTTGCTATTACAGGGCAGGAACAGGCATATGTTCCTAAATCAGATAAGAATTCTAAAAATATTGCCAATAACCCTTTCAATGTATATGGGAGCTGGGAAGAATACAATACAGATATTTATGATTCATCAAGGATTGCATCTATGACAATTATTGATATAAGTAAGGACAGGCCACCTGATGCAGATCCAATACAATGGATAAACAAAAAATATGCAGAGGATGCTAATTGGTACATAGGTGTAACATCTATATTCAATCAGCTCAGCCGAGAAGTTGGCAGCAAATGAGGTTAAGCTGCGTAAAAAGGTTGCAAATGTTTTTTAACATTTTGCAGCCTTTTTATTTTTTTATTCGATGACTACCATCCGTAATGTTCCAAACGGATGCTACGCCCCATGTATATTAAAAAGTAGTCATAACATTTAGTATCTTTATGAAATATTACTTAGCTAACTATTGATTTTACTTTTTAAGTATGTTATATTTTAGTCAAGGGAACAATAAAGACTGTCACACTAAGAATAAATGCTGCAATATGTTGTGTTAATTTAAAATTTGCAAGCCAATGTATTGTATGTAATTTCTTATTGCGACAGTTCTAATATATAAAAAAAGGAGATGCTTGTCATGATAAAGACTACTTTTAAAGCAACTGCTAAAAAATTACCTGAAGGTTTACAGGTAGAGACAAACTCAAGAGGTTTTAAAATTATTATGGATGAACCGGAAGATCTTGGCGGCACTAATGCTTCTATGAACCCAATTGAGGCTGTTTTATGCGCACTTGGTGCATGCCAGGTTATCACAGCAACTGCACTTGCTCCTTCCCAAAACTTTAAATTTGAAGAATGCCATATAGAGCTTGAAGGTGATATGGATCAAAATGTAAGAAATGGCTTACAGGAGATTCGTTTTGTAATGCACTTTAAGACAAACGAGCCAAGGGAAAAGGTTGAATCATTTGTAAAATTGATAGAAAGCAAATGCCCTGTAGGTGACTGCTTATCGAACGGAGTAAAACTAGTATTATCAGGTGTTAAAATTGATTAATTAATACTTAAGGCAAAAGGAGCTTTATCCGATGGCTAGCATCCGTAATATTCAAACGGCTGCTACGCCCCTGGATCGGCTCTTCTAAGACTCAGTTGGAGAAGGGTATTCCTTATGAGAAGGCTCCATCTGAGTCTAAGAATCACCTTATCCGATGGCTAGCATCCGTAATATTCAAACGGCTGCTACGCCCCTGGATCGG
>ENA-UOOM01000637-UOOM01000637.1-fermentation-metagenome-genome-assembly--contig:-NODE-637-length-38634-cov-2402.043599_pt1 | contig 38634 bp, 44 predicted proteins | sample MGYA00245781_ERZ724031 | MGnify/ENA primary metagenome ERZ724031 (study PRJEB28704, sample SAMN03018317) | fermentation metagenome | biome: anthropogenic terrestrial biome; feature: soil... | reverse complement strand
GATTTGAAGCCATTTACCAGGGAACCCCCAGGGAAAGAGAAGGTAAAATCTTTAAACGGGAATGGTTCCTGGATGAAAGAGGAGAAATCCTCGGCAGTGTTCTTACTAATTCTCAACGATTACCAGACCCTCTTAATGAACTCAGGTACTGGGATTTCGCCGCCAGTGGTGAAGATGGGGATAATGTTGCAGCTACTAAGACTGGATATTACACTGATGATGAGGGTGTTAATAAGATGGTTGTACGGGGCCTATTACACGGCAAATACTCATCAAGTCAGGTCCTTAATCGTTTTGATACAGTGACAATCAAAGATGGTAAAAGCTGTAAAAGAATGGTGGAGCAAGAACCTGGCAGCATGGCGAAACTGTTAATAAAGAAATTCCGTCGAAGCAAAAAACAAAAAGGCTACCCCCGAATCAAACCCGACAAAGTAACCGATAGTAAATTAGACCGATCCTTTGACCTTGAAGTCATGGCAGAAACAGGGCGGTTAGAATTTGACACAGATAAACTATCAGTTAAGGAAATTAAGCTTATTATTTACGAATTAATTGAATTCACAGGAGAAGAAGGTGGAGAAGATAACATCACTGATACACTTACAGGATCTGCTAGGCATTGGGAACGACCAAGAAGGAAGGTTAAAGTATGAGTAAAAAGAGTCCAGACGCATTTATCGTTACAAAAAGCGACGGAGACTGGGACTTAATCAAAGCATCCGCTCTCAACCGATACGCTATTAAAAGCGAAGAGGGTAGTAAACAGATCGAGGGTGAAGGATGGGACTATAAAGAATTCTACGAACCACTCTATGATCCTCACCACCTACTAGAACTTCTTGAAGTGAACACATACCATGCTCAGTGCGTGGATGTAGTGGCCCGTGATAGTGCCGGGAACGGTTGGACAATCAACAACAAGGCAGATCAGACTGGAAGTGAAGGCGCAAAGAAAAGGGTAAAAACATTCGTTGAAGGATTATCACCTAACCTTAATAAACTCTTTTATCAGAGGACCTATGACCGCCGGGGCGTGGGCTACGGTGCCCTAGAAATAATCAGACAGGGACGAAGCAAAAGCCCAGCACAAAGATTAGACCATTTACCAAGTCAACATCTACGGCGTCATCGGGACGGTTTCCGGGTTAAACAGAAGATAGGGTTAAAAGAGGTTTGGTTTGTTATTTATGGTAAAAATAAGGTGGGCAGCAAACTTGTTGATGTCCACTGCGAGACCGGTGAAATATGCCCTTACAACAGCCTAAGGAAGGATGAGAGGGCCAATGAACTATTATGGCAGATGGACTACACCCCTAAAAGCAAATACTATGGATTAGCAAAGATCGTACCTGCAATCCCTGCAATACATGGTGACACTAGTCGGTCTATTTTTAACACGGCCTTTTTTAAGAATTATGGTATGCCTGCCTTTGCTGTAACTGTTAGTGGTGATTTTGAGGATTATGATAAAGAACCTGGTGATGAGGGTTATGATGAGACTGAAACCCTCCGATACAAGATTTCTAAGCAAATTAAAGAGGTAATGAAAAACCCACACTCTGCAGTTACTATATTAGTCCCCAGTGAAGGTGAAGAAGGAAATGTGGAAATCAAATTACAGCCGCTCTCTGTTGAAACAAAAGAAGCTTCTTTCCGTCTTTATCGAAAAGATAACCGGGATGAAGTAATAGCAGCCCACAGGGTACCGCCTTACCGTCTAGGGATCAATGAAACAGGCAGACTAGGGGGCAGCAACAGCCGAGACAGCACCGAGATATATAAAAACAGCATAGTTGAACCCATACAGACCGATGACGAAACTGACATCCAACAGTTGATTGAAGAAGTCTTCCCAGGAACACCCTTCAAGTTTGAGATGAATGAAATCGATGTCAGAGATGCAGCTGCAGATATGACCATCGCCAAGGATTTATTCGATCGGGCGGCGATGACCCCAAATGAACTTCGTAATCATTTTGGTGAGCGTTTCGGATTAAAAGAGAGTGATAATCCTTATTTGGATGAGTTTTACTTGCATGGTATTCCTCTCGATAATGTTTGGAGTGGGAGTAACAGTACAGATCCACCAGGCACTGACTCAGTGCTGGATGGCCTAGAGGATGAACTTATAGGAGAGCTTAATGATGTTGACAAAGAGCCAGATAGCCTTGAAGGTGCAGCAGGGAAAAACGCTTTTAACCGGCTTACAGACCGAATACGAGCTACGATTAGCAGCCGAAAAAGCACTAGCCAGTAAACTGCAACATATTTTCACAGCTGCTGAGAAGGCTACACTTAAGAAGTTCCTGGCTTTGTATGGTGATCCTGACATCCTAAGCTTCCAGGCACGGGAGATATTAGAGCCCTGGTATAAGATTGAAACAAAATATAATGACACGATTCTTTATGAAAACACTAAGGCACTCAGGAATGGCCGTATATCTACGTTGGATTTAATTAATTTACAGTTAAACCGTAGTGAACAGTACCGTTTATTTGATTTTTCACCCCGGATCTACACCAACCTCAAAATGCAGACTTTTGTCGCCTCACAGTATACCTTGGAACGGGTCCGGCAAAACATCACAGGCATATTAGCCCAGGGTTACCAGGAAGGACTTGGTATTAAAGATGTTGGTCGAAACCTTAATAAAGAATTTACCAAGCTTAAAGGCTTTGAAGCGAACCGCATAGCCCGAACCGAAATAAACAGCGCCCAGAATATGGGTAATTTTGAAACACTAATTGATTATGATATAAATTATCATCAGTGGTGGACTGGTCAAGATGCAAGAGTCCGAGATTCTCATAAAGAGATCCATGGCCAGATAACCAAGGTGGGATCAAAATTCAGTAATGGACTGATGCACCCAGGAGACCGCACAGGTTCAATTAAGGAATGGATTAATTGCAGATGTACCAATGTACCTTATTTAATGCCTCTTGGCTTTATGGCACCGCCAGGCATGGTTACTTTCCGTGAATCTGATATTATCCCTATTCCTGGAATGACAATAGACAAGCTACCGCTTGATTCTCATGGCCGTGTAGATGTTTCAAAGCTTAACTATGACCAATTCCGAAACCTTGAATTTAAATCAGTATCCGGTGAAAGCTGGACACCAAAAGAAGCCATGGACTACAGAAAGCAGTTCCCAGACCTTGAAGGAACAGACACCCTAAAAACAGTTATTTCAAGTGATGACCGTTATATGTTAGATGAATTATTTGGAAAACCATATAGAGATGATTTACCTGGTTATGATCCCTCTTTAGCTGATAAAATAGTGAAACAGGTAAGGAGTGGAGGAAAAGTCACAGTTTACAGGGCAAGTGATACTGGTGGAACATTGCCTGGAGCTTTTGTTAGTGAGACTAAAGCTTATGCTAAGTTCCATGGTGAAACCAGAATCCCTGGAGAAGACTGGAAATTATACAAAATGAAGGTTTATCCTGATGAGTTAATGTGGTATGGTGATCCTCATGAATTCCTTTACATTCCGCGAACTTCTAAAATAGCCTATAACCGTATTAAGACTGGAGAATTCAATAAAATAGTTAAAAAAGGAAGGTGATTGTATTTTGTATCTTGTTATTTGTTTAATTGTTATTGTCGTTTTAGTCTTTTTCTTGGTTAGCACGGTTTTGGAGAATTTACGGCTTAAAAATGAATTAAGGGCTTTTAAAGGTATGAACCGGAATTTACATAATCAGCTTCAGAAGTTTAATTCTTATTTTAAATCAAAAAATTAACCCAATTGGAGGTGAAATTATAACAAAAAACAAAACTGAACCCTTAGCCCCGGCTTTCATCGTAGAAAAACACAAAGACCACGTACTCTTCACAGGCACCGCAATGATACCCGATGAACCTGATTGTGACGGGGAAATCTTTACAGAAGATGAAGTCCGTAAATTCAGGGAAACCTACCACGAACACGGTGGAATCATAGACGAAGAGCACACATTCCTACAAAACGGAAAAAGCACCGGAGAACCTGTTGAAGACTATTTGCTCCCTGGAGCAACTAAGATGACTAATGTCTATGGTGAAGAGCGTGAATACCCAAAAGGTACGTGGGTTGTTAAAAGCAAGATAACCGACCCTGAATTGATGGTGAAGGCAGAGAAGGGCCAGATAGCGTACAGCCCAACGACAATAACAAGACAAAGAGCCATGGCACTTGCAGCCCAAAAAGGCAGGACATTAATGAGAGACGTACCTGATGGTGTAGTTTACACTTTGAGTCTTACGACTCACCCCTGCATCGATAATTCATGTAGTGTGGGTAAGTCTGCGGTGAAGTATGGTGTGTCAATTTCTAAACAGAATAAAAGTATACTTGAAAAGGCCCGGGACATCATTGATAGTTTGATAAGTCCCAAAGAGCCAGATAATGGAGGCGATAATGTGACTAAAAGCGAAGAAGATAAAGATAAGGAATTTGTGACTAAATCCGACCTGGAAGACTTCGGAGACGGTTTAGTCGAGAAGTTTAAGGAGGCAACCAAAGAGCCCCCTGAAGCCATAAAGTGCAATGAATGCGACCATGAACTCGGTGAGGATGATAAGTTCTGCAGTAAATGTGGAGACGAAATCACTACCGAGAAGTCTGCAAAGAAATCCAAAGAAAAAGAAGACAAAGAAGGCAAATCTAAAGCCATCAAAAACCATGACGACGGCAAAAAAGAGACTGCCTACAAATCCATTGAGGAATACGCAGGTCGTGACCTGAAAGGCAGACCTATAAAAGAGGAGAAAAAATAAGGAGATGATAATATGTCAGTAGCACACAAAGCACTATCTGATATAGTAAGTAATAAAGCATCAGCACTAGCCGTGCAAACCTTTAACAAAGCCATATTAAATCCCGAACAAGCGGGAAGATTTATAAGAGAAATAACACGTGAACAGGTAGTGCTGGCTGAGGCCAGTGTAATGAGTATGAAAAGCCATACTAAAAACCTGGATAGAGTAACACTTGATGGCCGTGTACTTCACAGTGGTTATGATGAGGATGGATTAACCAGGGAACTAGACGCTGATGAAAAGGTTAAATTCAAGACATGGCAGAATCAGCTGGTAGCAACTAAGTTAAAATCTCAGGCTGAAATTGAGGATGATGAACTCGAAGACAACATCGAAGGCAAAGCATTTGTAAACACCCTACTAGACCTCATTGCAGAAGGAATCAGCGATGATACTGAAGTATGGGCTTTAGGTGCAAACAGTGATGAAATAGAGATTGCAGATGATGATTTACTGGCAACAACCAAAGGGTGGTTACACCGCAGTGCATATAATGTCTACGACATAGAAGTAGCTGATGGTAAGGATGTTGAAGGACTATTTAAGGCTATGCTGGAATTAATACCAAAGAAATTCCTGGGTAATAGGAATAAATTCCGGTTTGGTGTACCATTTGAATATGAAGACCTATATAGGGATGAACTCGCCAGCCGTGGAACCAGTTTAGGTGATGAAACCATCCAAGGATTCAGACCCTTAACTTATCGTGGTATCCCTGTTAAACATGTGCCCAGTCTGGATGACACCACACTACAAGAATTAACAGGAAGTCCAGCTGCAATGCTCTACACCCCATCTAATCTTGCTATGGGTATTTACAGACAGATTGGAATGGAACCTGACAGGCATCCAGCTAAAGAAACAACTGAATGGGTTGTAACCATGCGTGGGGATGTGAACCTGGTTAATGAGTTCATGAATGTTTCAGCATTCCCTGACCTTGAGGATCCAGATACCGGTTCATCAGGTTCATCAGGATAATAAAACCTATTATCCCTCTTTTTTTAATGGAGTTGATCAAACATGCCATTGCCTGAATGGAAAAACTTAAAACCAGAACAGAAAACACCCCGTAGCCAGTATGAACTGATTAAAAAGGAATTAGACAAAATACAAAAACAGACAACTAAAAAAACAGGTAAACCAGTTGAAAAGACAATTAAAGCCACTGAACCACCAAAGGAAGCCCAAACAGTAAAAAAAACAGAGAAATGAATATACCCGAAATCATTCATGGTATATGGTTAGGGGGACGTATACCTCTTAAACTTAAGAACTATCGCCGGTCATGGAAACGATATCACCGGGACTGGGAATTCAAGCTTTGGACTGAGGATAACCTTCCTGAATTGGAGAATCAAACCCTTTATGATAAAGCGATAACCTATGCGGAAAAATCTGATGTAGTTCGTTTGGAAGTGCTTAAAGAGTTTGGTGGTGTTTATGCAGACATGGATTACAGCTGCATAAGAAATATCACCCCATTAATTGAGGATGCGGATTTCTTCATAGTTCAAGACGGTAAAATATGGAAAAAAAACCATCCCCGATATGGTATACCCTATTTAAACAACGCTTTCATAGGATGCACCCCTAATCACCGGCTTATTAAACTTTTAGTTGATAGTTTACCCGGATTTGCACTGGAAAACAAGGATTATCATGTTTGTTTCCGCACAGGCCCTGGATTTGTTTCTCAAATGCTTAAAGATGAAGATATCCTTCGATTAGAAAATTGGAAGATTAGACGAAAATACGCCAAACATCACTATGAAAACAGCTGGAAGGATATTGAACCACAACCCCAACTATGGCCCGGGGATTAAAGGAAATATAAAACTATGATTACCTTTAATGACTATAGCCGTGGTTTCTCTACTAAAACAGGGAAACGAGAAGCTGTGGGGTGGATTAAAGAGCACGTGCCCATGGATGCGAAGATCCTCGATGTTGGTTTTGGATGTGCAATATATGCTAGATTACTAAGGAAAAATGGTTATAAAAACATTGACGGAGTAGATGTCTATGAACAGGGTATTAAAGAGCTTAAACTGGAGCGCTATTATCGTCGCATATTTATTGATGATATTCTGGATTTCAGTTTTACTTATTATGATCTGATCATCCTGGGAGATGTCCTGGAACATTTGTCCTTGGAGGATGCCCAGGCACTACTCGGGGGATGGATCCGTAAAAACAAAATGAATCACCTATTAGTCAGCATCCCCTTCCAATTAAAACAGAGCAGTACACACGAAAACCCCCATGAAGAGCATCTACAACCAGAAGTAAATGCAGATTACATGAAGACTAATTATCCTTACCTGGAACTCTTATACTCAGCGGAAATGGAAGAAGTACCCGGTAAAACTATTAGCATCTACACTTGGAGGAGAACCTTATGACTTATTGCACAGTTGAAGAAGTTAAAGAGTTAACCCAAATACGACCCGATCAACTCGGCCTGGAAGCAGAAGACACCGATGGGCTTGACACCATCCTTAACAGGTGGATAGGCTACTGTACAAGCCTAATCGACGCCCACACCCACACCACATTTGAAGAAAGTGTTCCGGGGGCTGTATCTTTGGTTTGTCTAAGGGCTGTCGCAAATATGGTTGCTTTTAGCCAGACAAGGAAAAACACGCCTTTGATTAAGGTGAATGATTGGAAGGTTACGGTGTCGAGTAGTGATATACTTACCAGTGACTTAAGAAGAGATTTAAAGCCTTTTGTGGTGGATAAATCCAATAAAAGTGATAGTATTGACTTTTTTGCTATAACTGGTGACTAAACCATGGTGTCCATGGATGTTGAAATAGAACTCAAGAAGGGCGAACCTCAAGGCGCTATGGGTAAGATTGTTAAACGTGCCATCCAACTCAGCCGTATTGAGTTAAAGGGAAACCTACAACGAAACAGCCCCGTAGATGAAGGAAAAATGCAGGGTGGATGGTTCCTTGCGACGGTTCCTGCCCCCGGTGGTAAGGTTTACAGCAGTGCCAAGTACACATCCTATGTCAATGACGGAACAGGTATTTATGGCCCCAAGGGAAAGAAGATCGTACCCAAAACTAAAAAAGCCCTTAAATTCGTCTATAAAGGAAACGAAGTAGTGGTTAAATCAGTTAAAGGTATCAAGCCCCGCCGATTCGTCGAAAAATCTATCACACAGACTGAAAAACGTAGTGATGAATTCGTGATAAGAGCTACACTGGAAAACCAAGGAGACCTATAAAAATGACGGCACTACCATTAACCGAGGGACTGGCAGCACCGCCCAGGATAATAGAAAACTACTTAACAGTTGAAAAGACCGAAGATGGGATTCTTACCGACCTTCAACAGATCATACCCACCCACCAAACCGATATCGTTTTAAAACCATCAACAGTTTGGATACGTGAACATCCTACAGTAGTTGAAACAGGAAAAGACTATAATCTCTCAAATACCCAATATCTGATGACTCCCTATGAATTTATCTGCATAGAAACAGGTAAAACACCATCAGAAAGAGATAGTAAAGCTCGTAATCTAGCGACAAGAGTCGGAGCATCCATTATTAAAAACTTCAACCGAGTTAAAAGTGACCCTGATGATCCCGATCGAATGTTCCAAAACGTACGTTTCAACACTTTTATACCTGACGGAGCGGTGGAGATAGAGGGAAAGGCCGAGGATGTGCCGGCTGCTGCGTTGATTCTTGAGTTTGTGTATCCTATTCAGTGGATGTACTGTAGACGATTATAGAAAAATTAAATAAAAAGACTTTTTTGGAGGTTAATTAACCATGTCAGATGAAGTACAAAGAGTCGTAGGACTCATAGAAGAAACAAATTACGGAGTAGTACCCACAAGTGGGAGTCCGGCTGTAGATAGCGGTCCTGATTTCCACATGGAAATTGAGGACTCTAGCATAAAAATAGAGGGCGACCCACTTAAACTAGCAACAGGAAGCCGGGGAACAAAGATTGTAAGGCCTGGAACTTACCTACCCAGCCCTGAACATAGCGGTGTAGTTGATCTTAAACAGATAGGCCACTACCTGAAAGGTGTCCTGGGGGATTATGAATACACCGCTGGAACACCTGGAAGCCCCGGTACGGCGAATATTCATGAATTTTGGGGTGGAGAAAAACGTAAACTACCCAGCTTCACACTTTATGGCCACTTCGATGAATTCATAAAAAGATGCCAAGGTACCATAATCCAGTCCATCAGTATGGAAGTGTCCAATGAATTCCTGAAATTCACTGCAAAGTGCGTAAGTCAGAAGGACACTATGATTAAGGATATGCCCACTGCAGCTGAGCTGAAAACAATCGAAGGTATCGTGCCACTCGCTTTCTATGATGTTGCATTGGAGTTTGATGGTGCAGTACCACCTGGTATTGTCAGTAGCTTGAAATGGGAGGTCAGCAATGACATTAAAACCGACGATGCCTTTGGAATAGGTAACTCTCGTTTCATGCTCATAAAACCCACCGCAGGCGCAAGGACAAACACCTTAGAGATGGAGGTTTCCCTGGAACCCGAAACAGTCAAGTACATTGAAATGTTTGAATACGGAGAAGAGGGCGCATCTACCCCTAGTAATTGTAAGATTGCTAAAGTACCTATCAAGATTACCCTGGCCAGTATTTGTGATAATCCACTTGAAAAACTTACCATCTACTTCCCAGACTGCATGTCAACAGTTGAATACAGCGCATCTGGATCCGATGCAATTAAAATGAAACTAGCACCGGAAGCCCTGAAAACCACTAATGTGGAACTGGCTGATGGATTGACTGAGGTACAAGCGGATGTGTATTGTAAGTTGGAGAACTTAATTCCTGAGATTGTGCCTGGCGGCGTGGATATGATAGAATAAATTCCCTTTTTCCTTTTTTTTAGCATTAAATAGACTGAATTACCTAGGAGATAATTAGAATGGTAGCAAGTAAAGAATCAATATTAGAAAAAGCAAAAAAGCCACAACTAGTATTTATAAAGTCAATGGAAGATGAACTCCCTTTACGCCCGCTCAGTAAAAAAGAGGCCGTCGAAGTTGAGAAAATAGAATCCAAAGCATACGGAAAATTCGAGACAAACGAAAAAGCCAAGACCAAACGAGGAATGAGGCAAAAAAAGAACGCAAATGTTGAATCAGAACTCGAAACCAAAGGTACAATTGACCTTGCTAAAATGACAATAGCAAGTCAGGCAGGAAAAACAATGGCTATCTTCATTAGTATAAACAATGACCACCCCGATGCAGAGAAATGGACTAAAGAAGAAATCGAAGGCATGACTAACGATGATTTCGATGATGTTTTTGAGGCTGTGCGGGAGATTTCAGGTATTGGGATAGAAGAGGACGAGGACGAAGAGGACTTTCAAGACTGAACGCAATTGTACGATACAGGATATACAAAACGGGGTTAATCAACCCCAACTCATCTATTTAGACATCTTAGATGATGTGGTTCCTTTACGTCCAATATCCAAAGTAGAGGCCCGTAACATTAGTGAGGGAGACCCTATAGAACTCATCGTATTATCTCTTAATAATAACCATCCAGATGCAGATAAATGGACTTCAGAGGACGTAGAACGTTTAACAACACACCTAATTAAAGAGTTACTCCTGGAGATCCAGGATCTGTCTGGTTTTAACATCTCACAATTCAGCATCGACGCCTTGCTTAGGACTGATGAAGCACGTAATATTATATGGCTTGACTACTGTGGGTATCATTTAGCATCATCTCAAGCTGATTTAACAGGACCTCAAGAGTACTTTATCACCAAAGGAAGGTCTCAACTATATAAAGAGATGAATCAAGTCAAAAAATAGAAAAAAAACTTTCTCCTGGGAGGATCTATGCTATGGCTATAATGACGATAATCATAAAAGCAATCGACAAAGCATCTGAAGTTGCTGTTAAAGTTGGTAACGCCACTAAAGGGCAAATGGACAAAATAGCCCAAGCAACCGACAAGGCACGCCAAGCAGGGGACCGATTCACAGGGGCGGTTGTTAAAACAGGTCAAAGTGGAATGAGCGCATATGCTCAGCTAAGTAACGCACAGCAAGAGTATATCAACAAAGTCACCAAGGCTTCTGGACTCCTGGATAGGATGGGGTTATCGGGAACGCGAGCTGGAAATGCTATTTTAAAAGGTTTTGACCTTGTAAATAATGGAGTAAACCGAGTTAAGTCAGGTGTGGAAACTCTTAAACAGAAGATTGAAAGCACTACCGTCGGTAGTAAACTGATAACGGGATTTAACACGGTTAAAAATAAAGTAACCGAAGTTGTCCAGAAAATACGGACAGGATTCGCCCAGGCACTCGACAATGCAAAAAACAAAGTCGAAAGCCTGCAGAATAGTATGGGCGAACTCGGAATGGCAGTATCATCCGTTTTCGGAGCCCTCGGATTAGGTAGTATATACGAAGCTACTATCGGTTTAGCAATGGCCCGTGAACAAATGACAGCCCTTATGACCGCAACAATGGGCTCAAAAGATGCAGCGGTCGATTTCATTGGTTCATTAGATACGATGACCAACTCATCCTTGATATCTTTGAATGATCTTGGTAACGCAATGGCTAAGATTAAGATGTCAACGGGAATGACCAATGAGCAATTAAAGCTTATAAGCCCGACCGTAAACGATATAGGTCAAAGAGCTATCCTTATGGGTAAAAGTACCCAAGAAGCGCAGGATTTAATGGTCGCTTCCTTCCGTGGGCTTAACGGCGAATTTGATATGCTGAAGACCAACTTCGGCATAACAAGACAAGCCTTGTTAGACGCTGGTTGGTCTGGAGCGGCCGAGGATGTTGAAGGTTACAACGCCGCCCTTCAAAAAGTCCTTGAAAATGGGGGTTCAATGGATGAGATGCTTAAAACCACCCCCGGACAGATAGCCCTGGTTAAGAAAGCATTTAGCACCGCTGGAAGGGAGATCGGGGAAATATTTATCCCAGTGATTCAATCAGTTTTAGCTTTCATGTTGGAACTCAAAAAGACGAATCCTATTGTTTTTAAACTTATTATCGTATTCGGAGCTTTAATTTCAGCATTTGCTATGGCACTTCCGGTTTTAGGTAGTGTAATTGGTAGTTTCAAATCACTTCTTATTTTCCTTGGTATTCTGCAAAATACCAATAATGCAACTACACTAAGCACAATTAGGCAAACTGTGGCTGAAAAAGCCCGTGCGGTAGCACAAAGGGCTTCAGCGGCGGCTGGATGGATAGCGACCGCAGCACAAAACGCTTATACATTCGCAACGAGTGGTAATGTCATAGCAACCATACGAAGCACAATAGCTATGGTTGCTTATAGAGTGGCTATGATTGCGGGTGCTGCAGCCACATGGTTAGTAACTGCCGCACAAACTGCCTTAAATTTAGTTATGAGCATGAATCCAATAATGATCGTAGTTATAGCGATAATTGCATTAATTGCTGTGTTAGGATATTTATATTACAATAATGAAACAGTTAGGGCGGCTATAGATGGATTATGGCAATCAATACAACAGTTAGCCGGTTGGATTTGGGGCGGGCTTATAGCTGCATGGAATGCACTTACAAGTGCCCTGGCACCGGTTGGAGCTGCATTACAAAAATTAGGTGGGGCTATTCTTGACAGGTTAATACAGGCCTGGAATGGTTTAATGTCCATCCTTGCACCTGTTGGTGATGCTTTTGGTCAACTCTGGGCTGCTATTTCAGGGGGTGGTGCTGCAGGTGCTAATGATATATTTACTCAATTATGGGGTATCTTGCAACAGGTTTGGAGTGTTATTGTCCAGCTTGCAGAGATATTTTGGAGCACCTTCGGCCCAGCGATTATGATGGTCGCTGGTATTGTCCAGGACTTCTTTGGAGCTGCTCTGCAAACCGTTTTTGGCATCTTGGGTGCTATTATTGAGTATATAGCTACTTTAATTACTATCCTTGCTGATTTGATAGCGGGTAATATTACTTTTGAGGAGGCGATGGGAAAGGTTTGGAATGCAACCGGCACGTTGGTAATGCAGGTTCTCACTGCTATTATTACTGGTATTGGCCAGTTTGCAATTGAACTGGTACAAAAAGGGGTTACGGCGGCTCAGAACTTCCTTACTGGTATTATCACCTGGTTATCACAGCTACCAGGTAAAGCCTGGGCTTTACTTCTTTTAGTTATTGCTAAGGCTTTAGCTTGGAGAAATCAGATGATAGCCCGGGCGAAAGATGCGGGTACTAACTTTGTAAATAATGTAATCAACTTCCTTAAAACCTTACCAGGTAAAGCTTGGACTTGGTTCTTGAATACTTTGAGTAGGATTGTATCATTTGCAAGTCAAGCTTACAGTCGAGCAACCACAGTTGGAAGTAACATCATAAACGCTATAGCAAGTTACCTTTCCAGTTTACCAGGCCGGATGTATCAGTGGGGAGTTAACGCTATAAACAGCTTTATTAATGCTATAATAAACGCTATACCTGGACTGCGCAGCGCCCTTGACATGGTTGCCAGCTTATTCCCACATTCACCACCAAAAGAAGGACCACTGGCTACGATTACTACAGCAAACATGGAAGCCTATGGTGAATCCCTTGGTGAAGCCTTCGCAGCAGGAATCAATAATACCACTGGAGATATTTTCAGCAACCTAACACCTCCTGGACCTGTTGATATACCTGTCGCTACCTCTCCAGTGGCGGGTGCAGTGGCTGCTATGCCATCACAGAGTGTAACAACTACTATAGGTATGGATACCACTGGCCTTGCAGCGGGTAGTGGTCAGGCTCAAGCGATTGTTGCGGGTACTGTATCTTTTGCGAATGAACAGTACGGTCAGATGCAGCAAAATATTGGTAACACCTGGAACCAAATGGCAACCATCACCCAGACCGGTTTTAGTGGTATTCAAAGTAATATGCAAACCACTCTTAACCAAATTGTAGCGAATAATCAGGCTGGTTATCAAAGGATACAGGGTAACACCGCATCCACACTTACAGCGTTGTTGAATGATAACCGCACCAAATACAACAGTATACAAAAGAATATGAGCAGCACGCTCACCACAATAACGAATGATAACAAATCAAAGTACACGAGTATTCTGAATACCACAAAAAGCACTTTAGGCACTCTTCAATCCAAGACTAATCAGTCTATGGGTGAGGTTAAGAAATCCTGGAATGGAATGCGGACGAGTCTGATAAGCGCTGCTAGTCAGGTACGCAGTCAGACAACTAGTGAGATTAACCGTTTAAGTAGTAATATAGGTACATTCTACCGGAAAATAAGAAACCCTATCCTTTTCCTTGCAGGTCCAATGCCCTACCGGTACCAAAACCGGCCAATGAGCAGTTTACCTAGGGGTCGTTTTGCAGGACCTGGACCTGGATCTTCAGGATCTAGTAGTGAAATACGTAAGTTAGATAGTGCTCCAGCTATACCATGCCAGAACCCGTTAGATTGTTATTATGCTGGCTGGGACTATTCAGATCCTTGGTATCGGACGATAATGCAGTACGTGAATAATTATCGCCCGACTTTCGGTGACCTTGGAAATATGGGCCTCACGGTTGGTAGTTTCAAGAATAGCACATTCCCGATAATGGGAAATATGCAGGCATTTGACGCCGTAGCCAGGAAACTAATCGGTGGGACCCGATACTCATTTTACTTTAACAGCCGCGGGTCTCCATACCAAATGGCCCAGTCTGGAGCTTTCAACTGTTGGGATGGAGCTATGATCATGCTCGCCCTCGCCAATGCTTTCGGACTTCCTGGGTACATGGCTCATGGGTACTGGGGAGATATAGGACATGTATGGGCGGTAATTAATGGTAAAACTTACGATACAACCGCCTATCAGGGAGGGTATGGTTGGTCTTCACCTAAGGTTCACGCAGGGCCGGCGCCGTCGAGTTTCAGTACAACAACTGCTTCTGGTTCTAACGTTTCTGAGTTGGAAATACATGAAACCTTGGACTTAAACCTTACTTTACAGTTTGAAGACTTACCAGACAGTATTGATGAAGAATCCTTGAAATCATGGCTTATGAGTGTGATCAATGACAGTGAACTTGTCCGGAAACTAGTTAAAGACCGTGGTTTCCAGGAATGGCTTAAAATAGAGATGAAAAAGACTGAGATGAAAGATAAACGATTTGCTGGTTCATAAAAAAAAGGTGATTATATTATGGAATCTTTTACAAACAACCCCACGGAGTGGAGTATAACTGGGAATTTAATCGGAACATTGCTAGGAGAATTAACGGACTTATCAGGTTTCACCGGGAATCATAGTACTGTTAGTGCAGGTACTACTCGCGAGATCGACGGTAAAAACATTGCTTTTATGAAAGTAGATTACCAGGCCTAAAGGGAGATGAATATCAGTGACAACAGTAACTAAGTACCCCACAATCGTCGTGAACGATTCTAGCCTCGTCGCGGGTGAGGTGAACTGGAGCAGCCTCAATAATATCAAGGCAGCGGATGATACCGACGCACAATGCACCGTCCAGGGTGGAGGGACATTCACTGGTAGTAGGCAGGATGACCCCACATCTGCATCAACCAGTGGTAGTGGTGCGAATTGGTACGACCCGGGAGCCGCCGCAGATGGAAGTACTTACTACTATGCTGATGTTTACGCTGGAGGGGGTGAATGGAGCCGATATCTTCAACTACGTGGCATGAGCTTCAGCATACCCACCACCGCGGCGAATGGTGGTGCTAATGAAGTTTACAAGGTGAAAGTTGAGGCGGTATGTAGTGGTCAAGGAAATGGCAAGACTATGGAGGTCCGCCTGGTAACCACCTCCGGGTCAGTGTGTAGTCCTATCCAGAAAACCATGCCCAGCAGTAAGGCTACTTTGACTTTTGAGTATAGTAATGATGATTGGGGTTTACCCGCTGCTAGGAGTAATAGTACTGGTTTAGGGTTAAACATTCGCTGCAGAACCAATAATACCAATGCTGGTGTTTATTTTGTCCGCGTAACCGTCTATTACAAATCAGGTACTACAACAAGCAATCCCAACGGTATTTACGCTACTGATTTTGACTTTGACCTCAAAGATAACGCTAAAATAAACAATGTACGCGTGGAATGGGAGGAATACCTCCGAAACAACAGTGGGGGAACATCCAATACGCCCCGGATACCTGGGAAAGAAATCATACTATTGAAAGCGAATGATGGTGATCACGTTGCCAAAGAGAGTGTTATTGGAGTTCCTACCAACCGAACCGTCCGCACACTAACATTTACAACGGCGGATATGCCAGATGTCCGACGGTCGAATATTGAGGACCCTAATTTTGGGGTATATTTGAATTTAGATGCTAATACGAGCGTGAATCCCGGTAAGGTGTACCTTGATTTTCTACGACTCGTAGTGGATTACACTGACCCCACTTACGCGCTAGCAGCGACACTAACATCCGGTAAAATCATAGGTGAACAGGTAACCTATGTATTGACACTGCAGAATACAAATAATTGTCATCAAGGCGTGGATATACCAGTAAGTATTAGCATACCTGCCGGTTTAAGCGTAGCAAGCCAATCTGGTGATGGAACTTACAACACCGGGACGGGTAAATGGAACGCTGTACTTAATAGTCAAAAGAAAGCAACCCTCACCCTGGTATTAAATACAAGCGCATCAGGCAGTAAGACAATCACCGCATCGGTGGATGGTTTCTCTACCACGTTAAGCAAATCCACCACTATACTAGCACCAACCTATACCTTAACAAGCCCACGGGTACAAGAGATTGTCACTGAGACATATAATGTGACCTACACTATCACTGTTGGTGTGAATACTAGTGCGGTATCCTCTGTTGGGGTTAATATTCCCATCCCTGCCGGTGTCCAGTATGTGTCTAGTAGTGGTAATGGATCATATGATAGTGGAACGGGTGTTTGGACGGCTGAATTTATTAATAGAACCGCAACCCTTACCTTCACAGTGAAGGGGATTACCGTGGGTGTAATATCTCAAGTTATTACGTGTGGTGGGGCTAGTTTCACAAAAACCATTGAAGTCCTACCTGCTAATCTAACCGTTCCATACCATACTGAGAAGGATATGCCAGATGAAATACTCGCATACCTCCAGGATGGAGAAATCTACACAATCAGCTGTTGGGGCATAGTAACCGACACCGCACTTGAATATGTCTATCCCGGAGATAAAAACTTCGCATTCAGCATAATAAATGGTGTAAATGAGTATCTGAGCGATAAACCCACCGCACTAAACACAGTGACACGGATAAGCACTACTTTCATCTATAACGCAGACGCACCCATCAAACTAAGAGAATACGGCCAATGGCTTGAGATAAACCCTCAAAACGCCAGTGTTGAGTTTGGAGGATACGCCATATACCATGAACCACAATTAGAAGATAATCCTAACCTCCTAGCAGGAACAACAAATAGGGAGAATGTGAGTACCGGTTCAGATACTACAGAAGACATAAGTGGAGCGGCTAATTACGGTGGTGCAATTGTAGAATCAAGTACTGAGTGGGCTGGTGAAGGAGAGAGAAGTTGGCATATAACCATGCCCGGCTCAAATATAACAGAAGCAGTATACTTCTTAATGAATTTAGCTGATAAAATCCCCGTTATTGCAGGAGAAAACAGAACAACCCTCCTAAAAATCACAGGCAGCGGAACATTCGAAATACAAATCACCGGCAGAGACACAGTAGGGACAACCACCGCAGACTCAAAGACAGTGACGGTAACCGCGTCAGAAACCCCCCAGTACATCCTTATAGATTATCTGCCCACAAAACCAGAAACGGCATTCTATGATATCGAAATCTGGCAAATAAGCACTCCTAACACTGTAGACATATACATAGACCAAATCAAAGCCTACGAGAAGAATCCATTAGAAAATATAGCCCACCGAATAGACTATGAGCTTCCAGCTATGCTATTCAACAACCCAAACCTTTTATTAGGTGATGGTGATTATGCAGAAACCACGTTAATACCTGGTCGCCAGGATGGTGTGTTATTCCCCGAACTCCTTTTCGGAGGCCTTGAAGAGGACAGTGAAGTCATCATCAAGGGGATTGAAATCAGTGGGGACCTTGAGGTCAGTAATGATATCAGTATAATGGCAACCCTACGCCATGGGGCAGAGAGTGTATCTCAGTCAATACCTGTCACAGCAAGTAGTACAGACTTCAAAATCGGCGGAGAACGTGACAAATGGGGACTAAACAAGATATCGCTCAGTGATTTAACGTTCATTTTATCTCCCATCGCAGTGAGTGTATTTAATGTCATTGTTAGACTACGGAACATAGCAATCACCATCCATTACATGTTCGATGAAACAGGTGGGAACCCTGGCTTCACCGTTGACGGAATACACAGCCGAGAATACAGTATATTCACCAGTCCTGAAGAAGACAGGCCAGAAGGATTAAATATTGATTTACAGACGAGCAAACTCGCTATGAGTGATGGTGATAAAGTAGGAGTGATGACCGTCACTGGGAAAGAAATAAGCCTTAAATTCCAGTTGATAGGTGATACAGACAGTGAGATACTGGGAAAAATCAAAGAAGCTACAACATGGCTCACACCCACCAGGGATGGCGGTAAAAAACCAGTTACCAAGGAACTTTGTTTCGATGGTGATAACAGGATCTATGATGTTATACTAGCAGATAGTATCAAAGTCGATAAAAGCAAAGGTGCTGTTTGGTACTGCACTGCTAAATTCTTATTACCCTCCGGTACAGCACGGCTACCGAAAGACCCAACCGGTAGTACTGGACGGAATAACGGTATCACACCGATTAAACCGGTTTTAACAGTGCTTTGTGATGGATCAAGTGAAATTTTTATCACAGAGTTCTACACCGCCCAATACATGAAAATAGAGCACCAATTCATAGCTGGAACAGTCCTAACAATCGACATACAGAACAGGACAATCCTCGACCAGGATGGAACGGACTGGATGAGTAGTGTAAGCTTTGACAGTTACCTCATCACTATACTTGAGAAGAGCAATTATGACTTCAGCGGTAGTACAGGGGTAACAATTCAAAAAGTTGAATTTGAGGAGGCCTACTAAGTATGGCTGATCATTCACTTGAAATACTAGTCCTAACGGGTGATGAGAAATACGCAGGCTTCCTCGACCCGGACGTAACTGATATCACTGAGATAAACAAGTATGGGGGTTTAAGGGAACTGGTAATTGAACATCCCATGGGTGATGATAGTCAAAACTATGAAGAAATACTCATACAAGGTAATAAGATTTGGCGTAATGAGACTGAAGACCAAAAAGCATGTTTATACATCCTCAATGATGATCTCGATAAAGATCAATACACTAACACATTAACCATAACTGCAGAGGAGGTCCTTGTAGAGCTCAACGATGCAGGTGTCATGGAGAAATCAACAACGATAACACAGACTGTCAATGGTGCTAACTTGACTAACTGGTTTGGTGATTATTTTACAATTGGAACTGTGGAATCTGCTATTTTAAAGTCATCAATTCTCTGGCAGGGTACCGTGAACCGGATGAAACTGCTCCGATTTATTGAAGAAGAAACAGGGAATACATTTGTAACTCGGTATGAGAAAGACCCAAACAGCAATATAATTCATCGTTATCTTGACCTACTACAAAACCCTGGAACAGTACACACTATACCACTTGAAGTAGGTGAGAATATTGAAAACATCACCGAAAACACGAATGAAAGCGACACATTCAACGCCGTAGCACCACAAATCAGCGAACAGGAAAGCACCGGCAGCGTTGACATGCCTAAAATCGCGGATGTGATGAGTCAGTACAAATCCCTCGCCGTGAACGTAGGACAAAGTATCCCTATGTATTATGAAAAAGACAGCCAAGGCACTATAGTAAGCACTACATACTGGAATGCACCATACAAAAAGGACGCTGGCTCCTGGGAAGTTTACCTAGCCCCCGAACAAATCAACGCAAACTATGATAAAATATACAGGAAAGAAGCCAGTATAACCCATGGACGTAAAGTTAACATAGTTGAAACAAGCGAAACTGATAAGTATATGATATACAACCTCTGTGCATTGAAACTAATGGATAAAAAAGACGTTGTCATCGGAACAGAGACAAAAATCATCACCATACCGGGACTACCTGGATCTGATGTACCCTATAACGTGGGTGATACGGTCTATATCAGGACACGTACCGGCGGCCTCGTTTCAGCGAGGATTGAGGAAACAAAAAAGAACCCACGTAATCCTGGGCAATCTGATATTAAAATAGGGAATATACTTACCCGGACAACCGCAAGCAGGAGTGACATAAACCGCCCCGCAGGCATAGACAGTTACACCTTAAGCCAGATATTCGGGGAAATCTCGGATGTATCTGAGAGCATACCTGGAGTGGCGGATGGTAGGATTAATTCGTTATGCCCCGGAATAGCAGACACCCGAATAAATGCTCTTGCACCGGGGATTGTTAGTAATAAATTATCTGAATCAATTATTTTTAACGGTTCGGGAACTGTAAATAAAGCGACTATTTCAGATCTTGATGGGAGTTCTCAGAAAGTCTATAAAGTGCAGGGGAGGTATTATGTTATTGCTGCGACTGGTACTCCGCAGTTATATATCCAATTAAACGGTGATATTGGTACTAATTATGATAATGAAAGGTTAAGTGTAAGTGAGGGGGTAGTAACGGCCTTGAGTAATGATAATAGTACTCATATCTCTTTATCGGCTGGGGGTGTTGCTACAAATCCAGTAATCATCCTCTTTGATATTACTGTTCTCAATAATAATGGGGGTACACAGGGAGTTCAAGCCCATGTTACCATTAGAGATTACACAACAGGTTCAGTAAGGATGTGTATAACTACCGGAGTTAGAAAAGTCAGCGAACATATCAATAAAATACAGATAGGGGTTGCAGGAAGTGTAACAGAGTGCAATTACAATTTCAAGGTAACAACACCACCAATACCTTAAAATAGGCATTATTATCCTCTAAATTCTGATTTTTTTTGAATTATATTTAAAATTCCTTGTTTTATCAATCAACAAGGCTTTTGGAGATAAGAAAACATGACAAAAGTAGTAATATACAACGGCACAGGCGCCGGCCTGTATTAAGCTTATTTTTAATATTTAAAGAAGGAAAAATGGAGTGATTAGAAAATGCCTATACGGATTAATACGAAATTTGAACAAGTATTCTATAATCTCTACGGCTACAGCAAAGCCGTTTGGGGATATAATATAGCTGAAGACAACGTGGATGGTCCGCAGACACAGAAGGTCCGGAAGTCCTTTCAGAAAATCCAGAAAATAGTTGATGATGGTAAAACAGGGCCTCAGACACAAAAACAGATAAAAAAGGTTATACAAGAAGATTTAAACCGTAAAGGGATTAGTAAGCTTGCCATTGGTGTTAATCTAGCTGTGGATGGTGTTGATGGACCCGTCACAGATAAGGTTATATTGAAATTACAAAGTCTTAAGGGTTTGAAACAGGACAAAATCCTGGGAATCGTTACCTTAACAGCTTTGGCTTATTATAACAGTACAGGAACTAATATTAGTACTACGGGCTGGGCAAGGATTATTTACACACGTGACAGTCAGGATACCAGTTATACTTGTGGTCCTTCAAGCCTGCGAATGGCGTTCAGCGTCTACGGGTTAAATATAAGCGAAGACTGGCTAAGAATAAAAGCAGGCTCAACAAAAGATAACGGTACTACTATTGAGAACATGATAGCGGCAGTTAAAGCTGTTAATAGTGCGTACGGTACGAAATTCACAAGTAAAAACGAGACATTCAAGGACTGGGAAACACTCAGGAACTATCTTAAACGTGGTTATCTGGTGATACTCAGGGTAGAAAGCTGGCTCACCAAAGGGGGTGAGCACTACGTGTTGTTAGCAGGGATTAATCTGGACACGGGAGATGTAGAACTAGGAGATCCTAGTAAGCAGGGGTTCCGGTTAACAACCACCAATGAGTTAAGGGAAAAGATACGGAAGGTTAATGTGGCTTCTGTTATTGTAATAAGTAAATAAACTTCTTTTTTTCAACCTGTGACAAATCGTAACGGTTTTGATTTGTAAAGATACATTATGTCAAGCAATGCTCACATCTGCACCTATTGTAAGGGGTCGGGGTTCTTACCCATCAGGATACGTAGATTTAAACGTTTACACGACAGTGAACTCTACGAACAAACCCGACCATGCCCACACTGTGTAGACGGAATCGTGAACGAGGTTTGATATTTAAAAATAACTAGTTTTAGCTATATGTTTTCAGGGTTTTTATAGTTTTTTATGAAATCCATAAATGCAGTTTTTCAGCCTTATAGCTCCATGATGGTTGTCTTGTTTCCTCTGATACTGCTTTGGAGTGCTCTATTGAGTAATACTTTTTAGTTACTGCCTTTGAAAAAAGTATTACCGTTTAGCTGATGCTGGAAGGCTGAAAGGAGAAACCAGGCATTCTAAGGGGAGATATAGGTAGAAAAGCAATTATAGCAACCGCCATGGCTGCCAGTTTCTGGGTTACTGCCTGGAGAAGGCTGCATTTGCTCATATTTTTTAGGCAAAAAATAAGACTAAAAAGTGGTTAAAAGGAGCATTCTCAGGGGTTTCCAGGGGATTTTGAGCATTGGGTTTTCAAAAGTTGTGGTTTTAGGTGCTCCTAACTTATGACCACAAAGTTTATATACTATTGGCAACTACCCTTATATAGAAATACATCAACTGTATTTCTAACCCAACCGAGATTTTAGAGGTAATAAAAATGAACAAAACAACCTGGAAAATATTAGGAAAAGACGTGGAAATGTTTGGAGAACCTGGAAACTACTTTGTAAACCGACCAGATGTAGCATTAGAATTAGGATTATTTGCAGGCATGGAATCAGAAGAACAAGCCAACCGATTAGCCAAAAAAACAGGAATCAACGGACAATGGGTAGAACAAGCAAGTTTCATGGATACCAATGATATTTTAAAAGAATACAAAATGTTATGTAGAAAATTAAACAAACCCCAAAATTTAACAGAATACCAAATAACCATAGGAACAGCCAGATTAAAAGAATTAGATTATGAAATCGGTAAAAGGATGTTTAACAATCCAGCAATTGATAGTATGGTTGTTAGATGGCAAAAAGAAAATAATGTAGTTAAACCCAAAGGGATTTAATTATTACTTTTTTTTAAATTTTTTTTATTATTTGGATGGTGAAAACTATGGAAAAAATCAATATAGACAATGAAAAACAGATAATTACTATGGAATCGGAAAGCCTGGAAATTACAATTAAAGTTAAGGATTCCACGCATTACACCGATAAGTGTAATGCTAAGATGGCTTCCATCTTTTTAAAATTAGATGTTGAAAACTTAATCCATAAACTTACTTATGGAGATGGATATAATACAGCATCAAGCTTTAAGGAATCAATCAGAAAAATGTTTAACATGGTGAGATAATGCCGGAAGATATACAAGTTAGCTTTACAGCTGAAATCCAAAGAGATGGAAGGATTCAATTGCCTTCTAACATTAGAAATAAGCTTGATTTGAATAAAGGAGATGTTCTACAATTAACTATTGATAAAAAGCTTTAATTTCTTATTTTTTTTTATTCTTTTTTTCTGGATGTACTACATCTATTTTTTTTATGGTTTCAGCCTGGCAACCTTCCAGGCTGGGATCTATTTTTTTTTATATAAAATTGTAAAAGTTATCATAAATACACTGTTTACCCTATATGAATTGACACTTTTATGTATAAGTCATAGAAAAAGCCCTAATTAAGGTTTAAAGCCTTATCCATGGTGCTATATGATAAAGTTTGAAACTTCTTTTAGCATCGAGAAAGGCAGGAAAAGCCCCGTTTAGAAAGTATTACTGAGTAATACTTTTTTTAAGCCTTTAGAAGCCTTATTTAAGAAACAAGCCATATCCTTCCTTGATTAAGGCCCTGTAAATGTAGGAAATTGAAGATAAAAAAAGTAGGGTGGAGTTATATGTCCACCCTACAGTATTTGCTAATTATAGTAGTGATGAAGTAGCTGCGTCCAAAAATTTCTATATAGTTAAAGATAAGGATGAGAAAGTCGCTAAAATTTTAGCAGCTTGGTTTAACAGTACATTATTCTTTTGTATATTAACACTTCTTGGTAGAAAAATTTCAAATACCTGGACCCGGCTTTTAAGAAATGATTACTTGGAAATACCATTAATCAATGTCGATACATTGAATGAAAATAAAATTAAAGATTTATGTGAAATATTTGACGAAATTTCTGACCAAAAATTAGATCCATTTTGGGATCAATTAGATGAGTCCTTTAGATTTAAGCTAGATCTAGCTGTGTTAAAAGCATTAGGTATAAAAAATCCAGAAGAAAAAGTTAAAAAGATGTATAAAATATTGAAGGACACTAATAACTAATTATACAACTTTTTATAAGAAAACATTTATATTCCATCCATACAAAAAAAGTCAGTGATGGATTTAAAAGATGATGAAAAATTAATCGAATTTTTCCTTGAACGCGAAAGCAAACCCAAAACACAGACACAATACTACGTTCACCTTAATTACTTTATAAAACATGCTGGAGATGATGGATTTTGACGTCATCTCCTGTTTTTTTAAACGAAAAATTCTCCGGGTTAGTTAATAATAGAATTGATATTTATTCTGATTTTTTGAGGGATAATGAGATATTTAATTGTCCTTTATCATCTATTTCACAATCCCAAACGACTATATCTCCTTTTTTTGCAGATAACCAATCTACAAGTGGTTTGGGGATGGTAGTCATTAAAGACTGGTGGGAAATACCTATTTTAGTTTCATATTTCATTTTCATACCTTTTTGTATTTTTTTGAATCTATACTTATATTCTTTTTTTTGTATATATATATGTTCTTATTTGTGTAAGTATAATTGTATAGATAGATTTATATACTACTTCTTACACAGCACTATTGTAAGTACATTTGTACTTACAATGAGGGCTTTTTTTACTTTGCCCTCTGTTTCCCTCTATAGGGAAACAACAGGAAACAGAGGTGTATTTGAATGACAGAGTGTGGATTTATAGACGAAAGTGAATTTGAAAAGGTCGCTGCAGAAGCCACGGCACATATGAAAGGAACCGAACCTGAACGGTTGATGTGTATCTATACGATTCATAGTTTTTGCAATGGTTGTGGTGATTGTGCAGATGACCTGCAAGGAGCGGATTTAGGATGAATGTTAGAGAAACGCTGAGTTTAACCCTAACAGTCTTTGAAGTTGCTGTTATCTCTTTTCTGACTACTGCAACGATAATGTACACTTTCTTCAGGGGGGATCTGAAGAATGGCAGGTAAAAAGGAACGGGAAATACGGGAACTTTTCCGGGAAACCTGCGGTCGCACTTGTCAGTTCAAACCTGATGCAATACTTCGTTTAAAACAGTTGAAAGGCGAAATAACAAGGGAAGAAGCTGAAAGGATTATTAAAACGGCTCATGCTAATGGTTCGCTGAAGATTTACTTGGAAGATGTTGAGGCGGTGATAGGATGAATCCAAGTGAAAATATCCCGGAGGTCTGCAATTGTGGGACATTAAACAACCTTCAATTGATGAGTATTGGCTCTAACAAGGATATGGAGATTTATATTTACTTAGGAGACTGTGAAGTTTGTGGGAAAACATTACGACAGGAACGCCGGGAGTGGGCGTATTAATAACTAAAAAAGATGGAGAGGTGATTAATTGTGGAGAATAGTAAAATACAGCACTGGAAAAAAAACAATTTCAAATGGCATGAAAGCAAACAGGTTGAAGAAAACAAGAGCATGAAACAACAGTTTAAACGGGCAATGACACGCCTAAAAGAGTCTGTACGGTTTGACTTGGAAGAAGAAGAATATGAGGAGAGTGATTAAATATGGCTGGATTGGAACAACCAAACACCGGGGGAGAGGCGAATCCTGTTTTTATCTTACAGGTCGCTTTTATTATTAGTTCTATCGTTGTCTTGGCTTGCCTAGCCTTCGGAGGGATTATAGGATGAACGTGGTTAATTTCAACAGTGACGATCTGGAGGTTGCCCTGGCACTTGCCCTGGCGGGTGTGTGTTTGTGTGGGGGGATAATGTTTGGTGTTTATGGTGTTTATTTACTCATCACCGCTCTAATAGGTGGTGGGCTATAGATTCCCTTTTTTTGGCAGGATAGGATTTGATAGGAGATGTCAAAACTAAAAAAAATCAACCCCTTGTTAGAAAATCAATAATATATATTCTCTGTTATTGTAAATGGCACTCTTATAAATCCCCTGAACCCAAAAGTGGGAAATTTAAAGATTTGAGGTGAAAAAGAAAATGGCTGAAACAAAAAGCGATGCTGTAACGGATATAGATGATTTGCTTACAGCGTATAATGAAGTACAGAAAGAGTTAACGGAAGCCCGCCGGTGCTGGAGGGAAGAGTTCGACAAAAGAAAAGCACTCCAGAAACAGTTCGACAGCCTCGGACAGGGAACAGGATTCCTAGACGTTGAAAAACTCAGTGAAGACCTCTACACCGCTGAAAAATACGAATACACTCGACAAGAGAAAATAACCGCCCTATCGGATGAGTTGTACCGGGCGAAAGCTGAAGGAAAATATAAGATTAATAACCTTGTTTTAGGTTACCTAAACGATAAAGAAGGTATGAAAGAAGCTGGTTACACACGTAAACCAGACTATGAGAAATATCTACGAAACGAACTCTTAACAGAGGATATAAAGGAGATTGAAGACGGTTACAAGAAACTTACAGAGAAGATCGAACAGTTGAAACAGGACAGCAAAGCAGCTGCAATTGATATGAAAAAACTGAAACGTGATTATCAAAACCGGCTTGTGTTTGCGGAAATCAACAACCGACCAACCGTACCGTGTGAATGTGAAGAAAACGACAAACCGGCTTTTAAAAGCCCGGAAGAAACGATAAAGGTGATATAAATGAGCACACTAAAGGATAAAATGGCTGAAAAAAAAGCTGAAGCGATAGAAGTAGAAAGCGACAACATAGACTTCATAGGAACCGAAACCGACCCCGAAACCGGAGAAGAAGTCGAAAAATTCGTATGGAACCCCTTCAAAGTAGGTCATGAAATAGAAGGCCTCGTCCTGGGAACTGAAGAGCGAAAATACGGAGACCAACTCCTGATCGTAGTCGATGATGGGAGACAGGTACTTCTACCTGCACACACTGATTTAAAAGGAAAAATTAAGGGTGTATATCAGTTTGATTATGTTTTCTGCGAAGTAGAACGACTAATACCAAACAGTAATCCTCAATACAGTGATAAAATCATCTACAAACTAACAATAATCCCCTCTGATGAAGTGCCTGATGAATACAAAAAAGAATACAGTGAGGGACTGGAATGAGCGACGAAATACAAAACCAAGACGAACAATGCGATAACTTACCCCTCCAAGTAGAAAGCCCCTTACCAGTGGATGTAGACGGTGCTTTAGAGTGGTGGGATGATTATCAACGCCTTACAAAAGAATTGTTAACCGATGACGATTACCAGGACGGGGAATTCAAGAAAAAATCAGCATGGAGAAAATACGGAACTGCATTTCAAATCACAGTAAAAAAAGTATCAAAAGACATACTCCGAGATGACCAGGGGAGAGTTATCACTGCTGAATGGGAAGTTGAAGCCATAGCCCCGAACGGACGCAGCATTCCTGGCTATGGAGCTTGCAGTATCTGGGATAAATCACACGAACTTGATAAAGTGGATAAAAATGAGCGTGTGACTTGTAAAGGGCCTTGTAACGGTCGTAAACACTTTGATAAACCAGAGCATGATATACCTTCGACAGCATTTACAAGGGCTTTTAATCGTGCTATTTCTGATATGATCGGGGCTGGTGAAGTCAGTGCAGAGGAAATGAGCCTAACCACCACAAAAACAGTTAAAAAGGGTAATGGTAGAACAGGGAAGGTCAAAGCAAGACAAAGACCCGGGGCAAACCTTAAACAGGAAATGGCAAGTAAGAAAACCCCTTCAAAGTTAAATGATGAAGATGCTGTAAACGATATAATAAACAACGCAGTAGACGCAGACTTCAAAGAAAAAAAGAAACCCAGTCCTACCAAGCAAACCAAAACAACTGATGAACCTGAAACCGTAAACATGGCCAGCGTAGACCTCACTAAAATCAAAGGAATCAACCAGGAACTGGATAAATGGATACACACAGTCGAAGACGTTGGGGCGAACAAGGATGAAGTCATAGAGGCCTGTCAGGACCTCCTCGGTGAGGATAAAATCACTCAAGACGAAGTCGGTAAGGTTAAAGAAGCATTAGGAGGGGACTAACATCTGTAACGGAATTGCCATACTTGTCTATGAGAAAAACGGCCGATTAAAAGGACTCTGCAACGGAGAAAAACATCATGATGTACTCTGCAGGGAAGACGAAGACCTGCGGCTGGGAAAGATTGAGCCTTACAGGTTTGAACTTTATTATCCTGCGAATATTGTTTTTGACCGTGGAGCTTCATCTCTGCCTCTAGCTGATGGTTTGTTTGGTGAACAACCACCGGAGAAGGTTTTTGACGTGGCTTTTGAGGTGGGTAAGCCTTGGTTTTTCAAGCATAAACTTGATCAGTTGTATGCTGCTAACCTCGAAGATGCTAACCTCGAAGATGCTAACCTCGAAGATGCTAACCTCATAGGTGCTAACCTCGAAGGTGCTAACCTCAGACGTGCTGACCTCATGGGTGCTAACCTCGAAGGTGCTAACCTCATGGGTGCTAACCTCATAGGTGCTAACCTCGAAGATGCTGACCTCAGACGTGCTAACCTCATAGGTGCTAACCTCGAAGGTGCTAACCTCAGACGTGCTAACCTCGAAGACATCATCACCAACAAATACACGGTTATGCTGAAAATCTAAGGGTTCATCCCTTTTTATTTAATTATTTTACAAGGAGGGGGTGATGCTCTTAATAACCGAAAACACCAACAGTGAAATGTCAGATGGACGATTTATTAAAGAAAAAGATGCAAAACACATTAAAAAACTGTTAAACAAAGTATTTAAATTTAATAATCAAAAAGCCAGTTTAATTCTGGCTCAAGAATTATACAAAGAGTACATCAATTTAGACAGTGCAAGTAATCTTTTTGAGGGACTAAAGGGGGATATTGACACCCTTAAAAAAGTCTATTACCAATACGCAACCACCAAAGAAACAATAGGTGAAATACTTATAGAATCAGGAGAAACACCGGAAGACGCCCCTTTGATAGAAGAAGAAATTCTTAGAAGAATTTCAGTACCTAAACACCTTGGATCATTAAGCGAAAGGATAGAAGACAGCGTTTACATAGTTATAGATCCAGAAAAAAGTGAAACCTTCAAAGAGATAATCACCTACACTCGAAAGGGCGACGAAAATCATAATGATATTAAAATAATTGATGCAGCCCTCAAAGAATTAATAGTTTATGATAATCCTGTTGCAGAGGAAACACGACAATTCAAATCAGTGTGGAGTACAAGATTAAGACCATATCCCCTCACAATTGGGCCTGATACAGCCCCAGAAATTGCTGCAAAACTCAGTGAATCGGGGTATATTATCAAGAAAAGAGAAGGTGAGGACGCTGTTAAAATCTCATTCAACATCTTCATCAAAAAACAATTAGCAGAGATGAAAACAGAAATAGAAAGTCCTGGTTTCTATTTCAACGATAAAGAAGAATTACAATCAATTAAATATGAAGTCAAAGATGAAGTAACAAAAAAAGAACTTCAACAAGCTATAAAAACCCTTGAAGACTTTGCAAGTTATTTCCCAAACCAAAAAGTACAATTAGCCACTGTTTTAAAATGGGGCCTTATAAGTCCGTTTATTTTTGCAATTAAACAAAAAGGAGGGTGGGTAAGAAAACCCTTCTGTTATGGTAATGCTGGAACTGGAAAATCAACTTTTGGGAAAATGGTACTTTATATTTGGGGCGAACCTAACAGCGATAGCAACATGATCCCTGGAAGTGGATTTGATACTGAAGCTAGGATAGGGGACCGGCTTAAACAATTTACATTCCCGATACTAATTGATGAACCGGGAGCTTTGTTTGAAAGGAAAGGCCCTTCTGAAATGATAAAAACAGCCATCGAGCAAACAACCAGCCGGGGGAAATATATAGGCCGACGATACCGGACCATCCCCGCTTATGCCAGTTTTATGTTCACATCTAATTACAAATATCCTAATGAAGACGCTTTTAATCGTCGTTTTATGCCTATTCCTTTTTATCGTAGTGAACGGAAAACTCCAGAGCAAAAAGAGAAGTTTGATAAACACTTCAAATTCGATAACATCAAACAATGCACACTACACGATCTTAAACCATTAGGCCAGTACATGGCAATTGAAATCTTAAACAACCCTAAACTACTTGATATTACTTGGCAGGAGCTAACCAATGACCTCATTACTAGGATGTATGTAGAAGCTGGTAAAATACCTCCAGATTGGATCCTGGAATGGATTGAAATTGAAAGTATGGTGGATCTTGATGAACTTTACAAAGAAAATATCAGGAACTTTTTAGTTGAGGAAATTAATCGGGCTTTTGGTAGTATCCAAATTATGGATGATGAAGGGAAGCCTAAAAAAGATTATAGTAGTAAATTCGATGTTAAAGGGCCTAAAGACTTCAAAGGAATTGTTTGGAGCGTTTTGAATCACAGGCGGCTTTCATGGGCTTTGCTTGGTGCTGATGATACTGTTTATATTACTACTGGTTTTCTTAATGCTTTAAAGAAAAGAGAATGTATTAATGAGTCCCTTCCATCTCTTGGTGATTTATTGGGCTGGAAATATAGTAAGGGGACTATTAAAAGTGCTGGTTTTAGTGGTTCTCATCTCAGAGTTAATCGAGTTAAATTCACTGAGTTCATTTTCCCGTTCTGTGAAGAGGGAGGTCATTGTAAATGAATAGTTTTCCATCAACCCTAATAATGCTCCATCAACCTTCGAGTATGGTTGATGGTCGGAGCATTCTGGGGGTTTTGTTTGGTCTGAATATGGATAAGGTTGCTTTTTCATTTTCATCAACCATTTTCTATGGAAGGGACGTTATACTGGGAAAAAAAGTTGTGAAAAGTAAGGTTGATGGGGTTGATAAGGTTGATGAATAAGGAGGTTGATGGGGTTGATACGGTTGATGAGTTCCACGAATTAAATCCACTTGAAAAAATGTGGTGGATACGATACGCTAAACTCAAAACAGTATGGGAAGAAATCTATCCTGAAAAGGAATTTCCAGCAGAACTACCAGACGGCCCAATATTAACCAAACCATGGAAAGATCCTTTTAATCCTTTAAATGACCAAATAATAAAGGCAGAAAATATTATTGAAAAACAGATGGTGGACTGGGAAAGAATACAAGTAAGTAATGGCCTTATATTCTGTAATTTTCATGATATAGAAAGTTGTAGTGATTGTAAATATCGTTTTAAATGTGAAATAAAAGGATGATAAAATGAGTGAGTTAGAAAGGTTAATGAAAGAAGCCCCTAAAACAGTTGATGAGGGGATAGAAGAATGCAAAGCAGGAATATGGGCTTGTCTGGTGTGGGTTAATAAAGATAATGAGAAGACAGAGGAAATTTTCAAAGACCTGTACAGTTGGTTAGATCTACAGTATGATAGACACGTTCAACATCAACAGGAAAAGGGACGGTGACAGGTGATGAATTATGATACAAAAGAAGTAATTTACAGGATAGAAACAGAATTAGACATTGATTTAGATGAAATAAAGGTTTAGGTGTGATTTGAAAAGGTTGAGGTGTAAAAAAATGAAGTTGTCGGATTGTATCTGTAGAAAAAATATTAGAAGGGGGACAAAATGGAAGAAACTCTGCAAGAATTTCTAGAAGTTATCAAAGGATTTAAATCAGTGGATATGGATAGGACTAATGTTATATTTGAATTTAAAAAGAAATTAAGAGTTAAAATAGAAATAAACAAGTTTACTTGTGTTGATAGAGCTTTTATGAGAAGAATACCTTTTGATTACCAAATTGAAGGGGATTACCTAATACTATTCCTGGAGGCATGATATGGGGATGAGTAGGTATTGGGAGAAACATCAACAACCTGGTAAAGCCATCGGTAAGCCTACCTTGGAGCGTAACCAGGAATAACAAATGATTTACTGAATTATTATTATCGATGGGGAAAGTGGAGGGAGTTATAACGAAGGAAAGAAAATGTCCAATATGTGGGGAAACATTCAAAATAGAACACCCTAACCAAAGGTACTGCCAAGCCAAATGCAAAATAACGGCAAGGAAAAGAAGTATAGAACTCACAAGACAAAGAAATCAAGAAAAACAAAACAGAAAAAGAAAATTAAGAAAAAAAATAACCTACGAAGCCATAGGCAATGAATACAAACGCAGGGGCAACTTAATGAACCAATACCACACCGGAAAAGGCACAAGCAACCTAAACGAACACCCTAACCCCGACACTAATAAAGAAGAAGTATTAATAATGAATGAAATGAAACGACTAAAACTTGAAGACTGTTCTAAACTGATCAACACTAAAGGTAAGGAAGCAATCTAAAAAATATAGTTCCCTGGTGGTTCATGAGGCGGTATGAAAAAGACATTGAATATCTCGAACAGATCCTCAAACAACGATGCCCCTACTGTGATTACTCGCTCCAAAAACCATACAAATCCAAACGGGAATGTGGACGCTGTGATTTCATATTACACGGCAACCCCCAACTTACAGCGTACAAAGAAATAGAAGAGCCTTTTGATTGGACTGTAAAAGAGGATGAATGCCCCGAATGTCAATCGAAAGATTTGCACTTTGAAACTGATGAAAAAGAATTAGTCTGCCAGGCCTGTGGATTAGTCTTGAAGAGTTTACACCATTATACCGGGCGGATAAGGGTTGATTATCCATTCGGCCATTTCTTTGATGTTAGTCACCTAGAATAATATTTATTTCATTGTCATCCTATGACAACCATTTTTTGCACCTCCTATGCAAAAAACCACTTTGAGGGGAGAGAAATCACCTGTTAAAATCAGACTATTTTAGGATTGAAATATTTTTTACCTCAAATGTATTTCTCCCCCCTCAAAAAAAACCTTAACTCTTCTAGAAGACTGTATATTAATTGACTAAAAAATATTTAATATTAAGGGTATCAATTTTAAATATAAAATAAAATTTTATTTAAATAAGCAATTACCCTTTAATAAGTACATTAAATAGAAAATAACTTAGAAAAATACAGTTAAATACCTGATTTGTTCATTCGGAGGAATTATCTAAATGGCATATGCTATAGACCTATTTTGTGGTGCTGGAGGCATGAGCGAGGGAATCCTTCAAGCAGGTTTCAATATATTATTTTCAAGTGATATTAATGAATCAGTCGAGAAAACCTATGTAAATAGGCATAAACAATTAGGTTTACGGCATGGAGTGGAGACATATTACTATCGGGCAGATATTAAAGATTTAAACGGCGAGATAATCTATGATAAAATCTCAAAACTTAAAATATTTGAAGGGCACTCTATCCCACACATTGACGCAATATTTGGTGGTCCACCGTGCCAAGGGTTCAGCAGAGCCGGGAGGCGTAATTGTGATGACCCAAGGAATGTGTTGTTTAGGGAATATCTACGAGTTATTAATGAAGTTCAGCCAAGTTATGTTGTTTTAGAAAATGTTGTGGGAATCTCTGATACTCGTTTACCAGAATATAAAGGCGTAACTGGTGTTCAGTATGAAAATGGGTTTACTGTGCCCGAGATTTTAAAAAAGGAATTCAAATTAATAGGATACGATATGTTAAAACCGCATGTACTGAATGCAGCAGACTTCGGGGTCCCTCAAAGAAGAAATCGATTTATAACAATTGCACATAAGGAAGGAACAAAAGAACCAACTTACCCAAAACCAACCCATCAAGAAAAAGACATGGTCACGGTTAAGGAAGCCATTGGGGATTTAATTAGAGATAAGAACATTAAAAAAAGAATAAATCCGTCCCTTACTGAATACCAATTGATGTCTAAAAACGGTAGGACTCCTGATAAGGATGGAAACCCTTTAGCTAACAATAAAATCAAAAATAGTGAGACATCTAAACATTTACCCATCATCGTAGAAAGATTTTCACTCTATAGAGAAGGTGAAGATGGTAAAAAACTAAAACAGAGGATAATCACTGAAGGAATAGACCTTTCAGATAAACCACACTTAACTGATTATTTAACAGATAATACTCCTTTTTCAAGGGAAGAAATCCTTCAGAGCTTTAAAAATGGAGAAGTAAATGATGAAATTCTCCAATTATTATTAACAAAAAAGAATATCAGGACAAGATTGGATAGAAATAAGCCTTCACCAACAATAATGACCCTTCCAGACGATTACATATCCCCTTTTGAAGATCGAATATTCACCGTAAGAGAATCGGCGCGAATACAATCGTTTGATGATAGTTTTGAATTCTTAGGGAAACGAACAACTGGTGGAATGCGGAGAAGGGTTGAAGTACCACAATATTCTCAGGTGGGAAATGCTGTACCTCCCCTATTAGCTAAAGCGATCGCATCAGAAATTTTAAAAGTTATCTAAAGATTGCTGTATTTTGTTTATTTAAACTCACAGGGCTTAACAAAAGAATTAATCCCTGTTTTATTAACAAATAATGAGTGATTTTTTATGGCCTGGAAACTATACGAAGGAGATTGTTTTGATTTCTTCCCAGAAATAGATGATAAATCTATTGATATGGTCATTTGCGATCTTCCTTACGGGGTGACCAGTTGTCGGTGGGATACCCCATTACCATTAGATAAATTATGGTTTGAGTATAAACGGATAATTAAAGATAATGGTGCTATTGTTTTAACAGCATCACAACCATTTACAACTAAATTAATTAGTTCTAATTACGACATGTTTCGATATAATTGGGTTTGGGATAAAATACGAAAAACCAGACACTTATTAGCCAAAAAAATGCCTTTAAAACGATACGAAGATGTTTTAATATTTGCTAAAACATCTCCTAACTATTTTCCACAAATGATTAAAGGAGAACCACATACAAGAGGCCCTTGGGGGACTGAAAAAGAAAAAGGGCATGGGTATGGTATAATTGAAAATAGACAATATATTTCTGATGAATATTACCCTGATGATATTATTAAATTTAGGCAAGTATTAACAGCCCTCCATCCTACCCAGAAACCAGTGGCACTCTTCGAATACCTTATAAAAACCTACACAAACGAAGGAGACTTGGTACTTGATAATTGTGCCGGTTCTGGTACTACTGGTGTTGCATGTGAAAACACTGGACGGAATAGTATCCTTATAGAGAAGGAACCAGAATACTGTCAAATAATTAAAGACAGAATGGCAACAGTACAAGAACTACAATTAGAGGCAAGGAAACAGAAAACATTGAATGAGTTTAATAGGCAGGCAACTCTTGACATGCCAGCAAAATGATAAAAAGGATTATTATTAAATGGTGATTAATTATGTCATGGAAGTTGTATGAGGGTGATTGTTTAGAAGTTATGCCCACCCTTCCAGATGATACTTTTGATTTAATCATATTGGATCCTCCTTATAATATTGGTAAGGATACATGGGATAAGTTCCCAAGCCATGATGAATATTTAATTTTTATTGAAAAGGTTTTAAAAGAATCTGAGCGTGTTTTAAAGGATAATGGCAGTCTTTATTTATGGCATAATCAGTTCCCAGTGTTATCAGATTTTCAATGGTTGATAAAAGAAAAAACAGACTTAATATTCAAACAACTAATTACATGGAACAAGCGGTTTGAAGGTGCATCCAATAAAGGTTTTTTAGATGGTTATGTTGAATTAACTGGTTTACGTAATTTTCAGAAAATGGCTGAGTATTGTTTGTTTTATACTTTTCAAGATGAAACAGGACTAAATCAAGTTTTAAAACAAGACGGGTTTTACAATTTAATGGATTATTTTAAACAAGAGCGTGAGAAGTTAGGATGGAATTATAACGAATGTGATGAATTTTTAGGAATTAAAGCATCTTATTGTTATTGGGATAAACCAACAACTCATCCATATAGAATACCAGAAGAAAAACATTATTTAAAATTACAATCTACTGGATTCTTTAAACGTGAATATGAAGACTTACGTCGTGAATATGAAGATTTAAGAAGGGAATATGAAGATTTAAGATACACCTTCAATAACCAAAAAACCCATCACAGCATCTGGAATTATAAAATACCTAAAAAAATAGGGCATATAACTCCAAAACCAGTTAAACTATCCGAAAACATTATTAAACATTCATCTAACATTAATGACACCATACTAATCCCATTCGCTGGCAGTGGTAGTGAAATGATTGCATCAACCAATCTAAACCGTAACGTAATAGGAATCGAACAAAACCCACAATACTGCCAGATAATCAAAGACAGATTATCGGAATTGAACATTGAAGAACAACCCCATGAGGGGCAGAAAGTTTTAACAGAATTTTAATTTTCATATTTTTTTTGATGCACCTTTATGGAAAGGTGCGGAGGCGGTATAATTTTAAACAATTTTTAAGGAGATGATTAGAACATGGCAGCAATACCAAACAAAGAAAGAATAATATCAGCCCTACTACTCGCCAGCGTAATAGGAATAACAGGAGCAGAACCACAAATAACAGCCTTACTAGGAGAATACGGCTCAATAGCTAGTGTGATCGGGGTAATATTCTTCATAGCACTAAGAGAGTTCATCAAAGAACTAGGACTACAAAAAGGCGACCTAAACAACACCGAAAAATAAAACATTTAGAGAGGGGCGGGACGGATGGACCAAAATGAACAAATGCAAGCGTTACAAATACCACAAAAGAATGGGATATGCAGTGCACACCCCCTCCTAATACAAGAGCTCCGAGACATCAACACTAAACTAGACCAACTCACCACCAACGACACAAAACAAGAAGCAAAAAAAGAAATAATCAAAGAATGGACCGACAGAGGAATAGGTGCCTGTTTTGTATTAATACCACTCATAATTTTTGAATTAATTAAATACTTCACACCATTATAAAACCGAACAAAAAACCGAACAGGAGTTCGACCATGGCAAAATACAACTGGGAAACAATCAAACGACAATACATCCAAGGCATCAAAAAAGACGACGGAACCAAAACCTACCCCAGCTACGAAGACCTATCAACACTACACGGCCCCAGCAAATCAACCATAAGCAGCCACAGTTCCAACGATCCAGACGGACCATGGGACGAACAACGCGAACGCTATCTCAAGAAAGTCGAACAAAAAGTTGAAGAAAAGAAGTCCGAGATTGAAGCTGAAAACATTGTTGAAGATGATTTGCAATGTGAATCTTTGGGACGTAAGCTTATTAAAATTATAGGCAAGAAGTTAGACTTATTAGAAAAGAAATTGGATGCTGATGAATGGGTTTCTGGTATTGAGATATTGAATACCAGTAGTGCTGCTAGGAATGCCCAGGAGATCATTAAAACTAGCCAGGGTGAAGCTGCTAATATTCAACAGATACAAGGCAAAATTGAAGGCCGGTATAGTGTGACTATGTCTTTGATTTGTAGTGATGAGCATATTGAACATGAAAAACGTGTTTTAAATGACGTCGGCAAAGCCCAGGGAATCACCGATTGATGAAAGATTTCCCCTTGGCCCTGGCACGTTTGCCCTGGAAGCTAGTAATGGTCGGTGGAGGGCTTTCAGGCATCTTGTTATTGTTATTGAATTATTAATGTATTTGGTTCAGGGTCGCCTGAATCGTTTGATGGTTTTCATGCCTCCAAGGCATGGTAAATCATGGCTTATTTCTAAGTATTTCCTTGTTTGGTTTCTGGGTAGTTTTCCAGACCTTAGAATCATTTTAACTACCCATACACATACTTTTAGTGCTAAGTGGGGTAGAATAGCAAAGAATCTCCTGGAAAAGTATGGTAGGAAGTTGTTTGTTAAAGAAGTCCAATATGAAGATGAAAATGGAGAAACACATAGAACTCTCCAGCCTAATCAGATTGAACTGGATAAAGCCAGCAATGCCTCATATAGATGGGATATTGCAGACCATGATGGCGGCTTATTCACCTCCGGAACAGGCGGTGCAATCCTAGGAGAAGGGGCAAATGGATTAATCATTGATGACCCTTCTAAGGGATTTAAGAAAGTAAATAGTAAAACCCATCAACAGGAATTAAATGATTGGTTCTACACTGAAGCCCAAACCAGGCTAGACAAAGACATGGACACTGGGAGAAATCCCTGGATAATCTACATAGCCCAACGATTAGGAGTTAAAGACCTAGCAGGGCAAATACTCCATGGATTAACAGAGGATGACCCTGGAGAACCCCATATCACAGCCAGTGAAGCTCTGGAAATACTGAGAAGTGGGGGAGATATAGAACCTGGAACATGGGTAGTGCTCAATCTACCTGCTATTGCAGAAGAAGAAGACATCCTAGGCAGACAACCTGGAGAAGCCCTATGCAGACCAATCAAAAATGAAGATGACCTGGAAAAAATAAGGCAATCCATGGGTTCTTTCCGATTTGAAGCCATTTACCAGGGAACCCCCAGGGAAAGAGAAGGTAAAATCTTTAA
>ENA-UOOM01000635-UOOM01000635.1-fermentation-metagenome-genome-assembly--contig:-NODE-635-length-38641-cov-4.981936_pt1 | contig 38641 bp, 32 predicted proteins | sample MGYA00245781_ERZ724031 | MGnify/ENA primary metagenome ERZ724031 (study PRJEB28704, sample SAMN03018317) | fermentation metagenome | biome: anthropogenic terrestrial biome; feature: soil; material... | reverse complement strand
GGTTCACTGGAGCTTTTCTTTAGCTCCGTTTTTTCATAGGATACTTTACAGTACCATGCCATCTCTATAGCCTGTTCCACTGTATCATATACCTTTAAAATCCGATAAAGACCAGACATCTCTAAAATTCTAGCCAGCTGCGAATTGATATTGGCTATGGAAAACTGTCCGCCTCGTTTGTGGATGGTTTTATATCGTCCCATAAAGACACCTATCCCGGAACTGTCCATGAAATGGAGATGTCTTAAGTTCAGTATCATGTGTCGGATGGAAGGATCATCCAGCAGTCTATCCAGGGCATCTCTAACCTCTGCGGAATGGTGGTGATCCAATTCCCCAGACAGCCCAACTATTAAAATGTCACCTTTCCTTTTGTTGTCCGTCAGCAAATCCACTGCCTCCTCTACCCTATAGATTCCAATATTTGTATCACTAACTTATTCTTCATTGTTGGAAAATATCCTCCCACGAAAAAAGAGGCTTTATAGCCACCTTTGACGATAAAAATAAAAAACCCCACGATTTTTGTCGTGAGGTTACTTATGCGAAGTCAAAACTGGCCATTTATACTTCCACTTCCTGGATCTCAACACGGATATCCTGTCGCTGGTTCAAGTCCTTCAATATTTTATTTTCATCCAGCCAATCCCTGTATTTTCTTCTTTCATCCTCAGTTAGAATCACCTTGTCCAGTATGTCTCTGCCGGTTAATTGGGTTGGGCTTACCAAAGTCTGCATAATAGGCTTGTTCTCTAGAACAGTAAGTACTGCATAAACATATTTCATTCTACTGACTCCCTTTAATAGATAATAACACCTACCAGTTTACAACATAATTATGCAAAATTCAATGAAAATACTCACATATCGACAAGAAAAACCAGGTTTAAGCCCAGCCCCGCAGCTTTGTTGCATTTGCTACGCGATTGACAGCGATGACATATGCGGCATCTCGCATGTATAGCTGCTTTTCTGCAGAAAGCTTGTATACAGCTCGAAATGCATTTGTTATAATGCGCTCCAGCTTTTCAAGTACTTCAGCTTTATCCCAGAAATAGTTCATATTACCTTGTACCTGCTCAAAATAACTGCAGGTTACACCGCCTGCATTACATAGAAAATCTGGCAAAAGAGTTATTCCACTCTTCTGAATAAGCGTGTCGCAATCAGGGGTAGTCGGACCATTTGCCGCTTCACAGATAATCTTTACCTTTGAGGATATTCTTGGAAAGACTGCTGGGGTGATTTGATTTTCCAGGGCTGCAGGTATTAGAATATCAACATCCTGTTTAATCCAATCATCACCAGGCAACAGCTCATATCCTAATTCAAGAGCCTTTTCCTTATTGATGCTGCCAAATGAATCCTTAATGCTTGCAAGCTCTTCTATATCGCATCCTCTCTCTTTTTTGAAGGTGAAGGCCTTGGATTCAGCTTGAATCCAGCAGGATACTGCTATTATTTTACCACCAAGCTGGGTATACATTCGTGCTGCATACTCTGCTACATTGCCAAAACCTTGAATGCTGGCAGTAGTAGATTCAATTGAAATATCAATTTCTCGCAGATATTCCTTCAACACATAGATCACACCATATCCAGTTGCTTCTGTGCGACCTAAGGATCCACCCATCCCAACTGGTTTGCCTGTAACCATGCTTGGGTAATATCCACCTGTAATGACCTCATATTCATCAAGCATCCAGAGCATATGCTGGCTATTTGTCATAACGTCTGGTGCTGGCACATCCAAGTTTGGCCCTAACTGACCTGCCAACTGTCTAACATATCCGCGGCACAATCTTTCCTGTTCGGATTGTGAAAGGTTATGAGGATCGCAAATTACTCCGCCTTTTGCTCCACCCAAAGGGATATCCACTACAGAACACTTCCATGTCATCCACATGGATAATGCACGCACTGTATCAGCGGTTTCATGAGGATGAAAACGAATCCCGCCTTTTGCCGGACCTCGTGCATCATTGTGTTTAAAACGAAAAGCTTTAAATACTTTCGTTGTGCCGTCATCCATCTTAACAGGTATGGTAAAATGAATTTCTTTCATGGGCTGACGTAACAGTTCTCGAATTCCATTATCCAGTTCAAGAATCAAGGCTGCATTATCAAATTGTTCCTGGGCAATTTCAAATGGGTTGTAGTTTTTTTCGGACATACTAGACCTCCTGTTTTTACTCAGTGTTTTCTTTATCTAGTAATTATATTCCCATATATATGATTAGTCAATTGCAACAAAGCCAATGGATTAGCGTTTTTTTGAAGAAAAGCGGTCTAATGTGCTTGGTTTTGCATCTAAAACCACAAAAAAAAGCAGCACATTTGCTGCTTGGATGTTTCTCTCGAGTGCAATTCCTGCATCTTGCAGATTTTTCTAATAAACCGGGTTATAGTCCGTATAAAATCCTGTGTTATTTCCAGAATAACAGCCTGTAATATTTTCTGAAATATATCCATATTCGTAAGCTGGATTATATAGACTTCCATATCTATATGGCCTTCGTCTTCGTCGAAACAACTCGCTTATAAGAATAATCGCTATTAAATCTCTCAGCAAGGGTCTTCTTCGTAATTGATTGGCATCGACTTGTTCAGTTCTTACATCAGCATAGTGTTCCAAATCAGGCATAGCCCTGATGCAGGAATCGTAGCAATCATCTACCATACTTTCCACCTGTGCTTCTGATGGATAATGCATGTATGGATTATCCATTCGGTCGCAGGTTCGGTGAACATATGGATAAATCCTGTAATAAATATCTGGATACATAATAGTATGAACCATTCCATTATCAATACAAGGCTCCATAGATGGATACATATAGCCATACCTATCATGGTACTCAACCGGAACCATGAAATCCCGAGCAGGAGTCATGCCCCAGCCATCATAATTCATTTAAACGCCTCCTTCATACTTATTGACATAGTCGATATCGTTAATCGTTTGGAGATATCCTCTTTTCCATCATATGATGAAGGTAGGTCAATCGTTCACCCAGCTTTCGCAAATGCTATGATTTGATCCAAATCTTTCTCATCCAAAGTCTCATGAATCAGCAAGCTTTCTGCAAGAGCTTTCAAAATTTTTCTGTTTTCCCAAAGCAATTCCTTTACTTCCTTATACAATTCATCCATACTTACTTTGCATTCTTCCAACACATCATCTTGAACCTGCTGGAATCCATTATTATACAGGACATCATAATTCAATAACCCGGATTTCCTGTTCATACCCAGACGTCTGACAATATTGAGAAGCGTCCCCGTTGCTTTTTCCAAATCGTTGGATGCTCCGGTAGTGATATTTTGTTCACCAAAAATCAGCTCTTCAGCACCACGACCGGCTAAAGCGATTTTTATGCTGTTTTCCAAATCCTTTTTCTTATGGTACATACGCTCCGGTGGTATATTCATGCTAAAACCACCTGCCCCTTTTGTACTGGGAATGATAGTAATCCGGGAAACCTTGTTCTCAGGAGCAAGCAAGCGGGTCATCAGAGCGTGCCCCGATTCATGATAGGCAGTAATCTTGCGGTCTTCATCTGAAATAGTGCTTCTGTCCTTCTTTTCAGATCCGGCTATTACAGTATAAAAAGCTCTTTCAATGTCCTCAACCTGAATACTATCGACACTTCGACGAGCAGCCTGTATAGCTGCTTCATTCAACAGGTTTTCCAGCTTGGCTCCGCTAAAATAAACAGTCTGACGAGCAAGCTTTGTTAAATCAACGTTCTTGTCCAAAGGTTTATTTTTTGCATGATGCTCCAATATCTTTAATCGACTCTGAATGTCTGGCAATTGTATTTCAATGTGGCGGTCAAAACGCCCTGGTCGCAGCAAAGCTTCATCTATAGAGTCCATTCTATTAGTTGCAGCAATAACTACTATCCCTTCGTTATCCTCAAAGCCGGACATCTCAGAAAGCAGCGCATTTAGCGTTTGATCCCGTTCATCATTACCCCCGCCATCAAGTCCTCCATCTCTTTTCTTACCTAAAGCGTCAATTTCATCAATAAATATTACGCATTTTCCATAGCATCTGGCTTTTTTGAACAGATCACGTATACGGCTTGCTCCGACTCCTACATACATCTGCACAAAGTCCGAACCTGAAACAGCTATAAACGGCACTCCTGATTCCCCTGCAACTGCTTTGGCCATAAGGGTTTTACCGGTTCCCGGTGAACCATAGAATATTATACCTCTGGGTAATCGAGCTCCATACTGAGCATATTTTTCAGGATTTTTTATAAAATCTACTATCTCCTGTATACTCTCTTTGGCTTCATCATTACCAGCTACATCAGCAAATCCAGTATTTACATTTTCAGGCAGGATCGCAGAAAATATAGACTTTCCAGACATACCCTGTTTTTGTTTGGATACATTTCGTTTGGCATAAACTAGCAGTACCCCAATCATGCCAAGGCTTAAAACCATGCTGACAAGCTGTTCGCCTTGCATCAAGCGACTTTTTTCTTCTACAGCAATGTCCTGAACCAGTAAAAATTCTTTCAAGCTGTCTATACGGGGATTGTCGGTGACGAAGACCAGCCCTCCATTATATTCTCCTATTATCTGATCAGAAGAATTATCCAGATAGACTTTCTCCACGACGCCTTCTTCCACAGCCTCCAAAAATTGATTGTAGCTGATTTGCTCCGGTTCAGGTGAAGGACTTAATAAAATACTTAAAACAACAATTATGATGATAAGAAATGCTCCAATGACATATTTTTTTTCAAACTTTTTCATCCATCTCACCTCTATTCGTGATATCTACATATTGAGAAATAATATTAACACTTATCTTTTCCAGTTATTATATGTTCAGCTAAAACCCCAGTAAGCTGTTATTGTATCCAGTTCCATAGTCCAAGATTATCTGATGCTGTTTTGTTCTAGTTTACATAATGTATCAGATTCACCCTAATTATACAATATAAACACACTTAAGTCCACTTGGAATACACCGGTACTTTATGTAAACTAGTTACTATTCTATGATGATGGATGGATATGTGGCAGGATCCAACGGTTTAGTATGATGATGAATGGGTAAAATATAAAGGTATGTAAAGTTATGATGCTGATTATCTCCATATTATGGAAAAATAATAATATGAGTATAATTACAGGTTTGCAGATTTGTATTAATCACAGGGGAGTGAAAAAATGCCAAGCTCTACTCCAAAAAGAATGGATAAACATAAAAACTCCAAAGGAAAAAAGAAAGGTGGTTCCATCTGGAAAAAAATATTGGCAATCATTGGTATTCTTGCTGCTATAATGGTGATAGCAGTAGGTATCTATTTATTTACCATATTGGGATCATTGGGCAACTTGGATCCTGAGAGTATTGTTAAATACGATCAAACCTCCTTGGTTTATGACAGCCATGATAATCTGATCTCCAGTATACATGGAATTGAAAACAGGATATATGTACCATTGAATCAAATTCCAAAGCATGTACAAGAAGCCTTCATTGCCGTTGAGGACGTGCGTTTTCGCACCCACCCGGGCTTTGATGTACGCAGGATGTTCGGATCATTGCTGCAAAATATTAAAGCAAAAGATATTGTAGCTGGAGCAAGCACGATTACTCAACAGTTGGTTAGAAATACAGTACTGTCCCAGGAGCAAACCATAGACAGGAAGGTAAAGGAAATCATTCTTGCGTGGCAGCTGGAGCAAAAGTATTCCAAAGATCAAATACTGGAAATGTATCTAAATGTAATTTATTTTGCAGAAGGAGCTTATGGTATTGAAGCTGCATCCAAGACCTATTTTGGAAAAACAGCAAGTGAATTGTCAGTTTCCGAAGGGGCTTTACTGGTTGGCATCATCAATAATCCCCATCGAAATTCTCCTTTTATTAATGAAAAGCGCTCTTTGGAGAAAAAGGATCAGTCAATCGAAATCATGGTAAAAAACGGTTACCTAAATGCTGAAGAAGGAGAAAAGGCTAAAAATGAGGATATCACATTTGCCAAGGACGTAAAGCCTGCTTATATCCATGGCTATTTTATGGATATGGTATTGGAGGAAGCAGCTGCCCTGATGAATGTGAAGCTGGATGACCTCTATACAGGCGGATATCGTATTTATACTACTATGGACAAGGAATTGCAGGAATATGCAGAGCAATTATATGCTCGGGAAGACCTTTTCCCTAAAAGCCCAGCTTCGGGTGAAACCAGTGAATCTGCCTTGGTAGTCATGGATACTGATACTGGAGAACTACAAACAGTTATGGGTGGAAGATCGTATCCAAAAGGTCAAAGATATGTGTTAAACAGGGTGGAAACGAGGCGATCGCCTGGCTCTGCAATAAAGCCTTTGGTAGTATATGTCCCTGCGGTAGAGATATTTGACTATACTCCTGTTACCTTTATAGATGATGCTCCAATTACGATTAATAATTGGACACCTCGTAATGCAGGCGGGAGATTTCATGGTATTGTCACCTTGCGAACTGCTTTATCCAAATCATATAACATACCTGCGGTGAAGACGCTGGATGAAATTGGCATAAGTAATGGTATATCCATGGCAGAAAAGATGGGGATCACATTTACAGAGAATGATCATTACAATATAGCACTTGCTCTGGGGGGAATGGAAGAAGGAACGACCCCCCTGGAAATGGCTCGGGCGTTTGCTTCCTTAGGTGACCGAGGCAGTTATAAAGAGGAAACTGCCATCCGCCGTATTGATGACTCCCATGGGAAAACTCTATACCGGAGCCGTATTGAAAAAGAGCAGATCTTCTCTGAGGAAACAGCATTTTTAGTAAACAGTATACTTCAGACTGCAGCAGACACTGGCACTGCCTGCAGACTCCAGGGTATGCAGCTTGCAGCCAAAACCGGTACTGTACAGCTGCCGCCTGATATTGATGAATTCGCTGATATCAATGGTAATAATGATGCCTGGGTTGTTGCCTATAATCCAGAGTATACCGTTGTTGTCTGGATGGGTTTTGATAAGCGAACTATAGAAAATTACCTGCCTTCGGATGCATCGGGCTCAAGCTATCCCACAGAAATCGCCAGGGAAGTATTTCTGTATCTATATGAGGGAAAAGAAAAACCAAGCTTTCAAAAACCAATAGGGATATCAGAAGTGAAGCTGGATAAAAAGTCTCTGGAAGAGCAATATCGGGTTCTGTTGGCTTCTGCATTAACACCCGATGAATATGTTGTCACCGAATACTTCAAGAGAGGTGCTGAACCTACGGAGCAATCAGATTATTGGGTGGTTCCCAGTGCTCCTTATAATTTCAGAGTAAGCTTAAATGAAAATGAAAACCCTGTTATATCATTTGTTCCAAGGGAAAGCTTTGCTGTCTACAATATTATAAGAACCACTGGCGAAGGCGGACAGGCAAGTCTTGTAAATCAGATAAGAAATGGAACATTGGATCCTGTACAATGGACAGATACACAGGTATCACCGGGTGAAACCTTTGGTTACTATGTCATACCTGTACATCCGGAAATGAAGCTAGGCGGCGAAGCTGTACAAGGTCCGCGAACCGATGTCATATACATTGATATTCCCGCTAAACCGCTACCTGGTCAGGATATATGGGATAATATTTGGGATTGGCTGAATCCACGCAACAGGCAAGATGATGATAATGATACTGATACTGATACTAATACTGACAATAATGATGATATGAATGAGGGATCACCTGAAGGTCCGGAAGGGGACCCTCAGGATGATACAGATGCAGACACAGCACCTCCGGCCGCATAATGTAAAGACCATTTAGGACTATATACCAACTGCATAAGACAACCGTGTAAAATGATGATATACCAACTGCATAAGACACCATGTAAAATGATGTTATACCAGCTGTACAATCATATAGCTGCTTAATTATTTCTAACTTAATTCCGCCAACTTTGCTTCTATTGTCTCGCGACTAATGGTGCTTAGCTTTGTTATATTACAGTCCAGTGCTTTCTCATAATATTCCCGGGCTTCTTCTGTCTGTCTGCGCTCTTGGTGTATAACTCCAACATGGTAAAGAGCATCCAGCAAATCATCTTTTTCCTCCAGGGCTTTTTTGAAATAGGTTAATGCATTATCTGTGTCTCCCATGCGATAATAAGTTTGTCCTAGATTGTCCAGTATTACAGCATCGGTATCATCATAATCCAAAGCTTCCAAATTGAATTTTAAGGCTTCTTCATTGTCTCCTTTTTCAACAAGGAAATAGCCCAGTGTTTCGTAGGTTCTGGTATTCTTTAGTTTTTCATGCATCTCTGTAATCCTGTCAATGGCAGCATCCATATCCCCTGTTTTCCAATAAGCCATTGAGAGATTAATTTTGGCATTTATTTTTACTTTTTCCTTGCGGGGAAAGAAGATCAATATCTTGTTGAATATATTTATTGCCTTTTCGAAATTTCCTTCTCGCATAAGCAATACCCCATATGCCATCTGAAAGTTTGGATTGCTTACATCCATTTGTTCAGCCTTTTCATACCATTTAAGAGCTTTGTCATACTTGCCCCTGGAATGATTGTAGTATCCTGCAAACCCACAAATATTACCGATTAACCCCATTGTTTATTGCTCCTCTCCAATTTTCTTATCAAACGTCTTCTTCTTTTTAGTAGATCTTCTAGTAAATTCGAAGAAGTTTTTCGCATCTTTGCCATTTGAATTGCTTTGTCTGTACAATCCAAGGCATTTTGAAAATCCTTACTCTTATGTTCAAAATATTTTGCCATCTCGATGAATGGAAACAGCAGCATACTTCCTTGTTCATCTGCTAGGTCAAGCCATAAATCCATGGCTTCTTCGGGGCCCACATGTCTTTTTTTCATGTAGGCAATCCTTTTCTTCGCTTCTATTTTAAGAGAACGATTTGGAGCAGAGCGAATACATGCCTCATAACACTCAGCTGCTTCCATTATTCTATCATTTCTCTCTAGTTCCCTGGCTATTCCCAATAATTCAGAAGCGTCCCCATTGCCAATTGGGTCTAAAAACAATTTGCTTATTTGCAGTAACAAAGCAGACATGGCTGCGATATCCCATTCATTATGTCTGATGATACGCTCCATCTCATTAGTTTCTCGAGTATCCAAATAATCAAGATAAGCTTTTGGTATCATAAATCCTGGGATGTCGTCTTGTCTAACGTTACCGAGAATATTTTCCTCTATTGATGATAGTGAACAGCTTTCCAAACAATTGCCCCAAATTCGTCTGGAAACATGCAGTAAATCTAAATGTGCATTCTCCCAATGTAGAGGTTTCAGCCTGGAATATATTAAACGACTCTCCATCAAGGGCCAATCAAAGGATTTACCATTAAAGGTGACTAGTACCCGGTAGTTTTCCAAGATATCTAAGACGGATTTCAGCATTGGATATTCTTCATCAAAATCCCTCATGAGATATTGTTCCACTACCAGGCCTTCTTCAGTGATAAAACCCAGTCCGATTAAAAAGGCGTAGGTTCCTAACCCTCCGGATAAGCCTGTTGTCTCAGTGTCAAGAAAAACAATGTCCTTAGGGGTAAAGTCTCGATCCTGCCGAGTCCACCATTGGGAATCCGTGAAATCCAAGGTGGATAGCTTGGTAAGAGATGTTGAGCCGTAGTAGGCATCGGTTCCGTAAAGGCTGCGTTTTTTCACGAAGGTTCCTTCTGAACTATGGATAATCTGGCCATCAAAATCCACACTACTCTCTTCGCCTATGGGTTCATTATTTCGCGATGTATTCTCCAATACACTTGTATTGGGTTGCTTATTCGAAGGGGAGCTGGATGACAGTGTCTTGAGCTTGCCCTTCAGGTTGGGTATCATCTAAAATCCCTCCCAATATTTTTTGCGCTAAAACCTTACCTTTATCCGTTACTTCTGCTGCTGGTCCGACACAAGCAGGACAGCCACTTTCACAAAAGCAATCCGATATGACCTCCAGGGATTTTTGAGACAATTCGCTGTGTAGTTCATACAAGCGTTGACTGAACCCGATTCCACCCGGACAGCTGTCATAAATATAGATGGTTGGCTTTTGGGTAAAGGGAGATTTTACGTGATAAACCACATGGATATCCCGAGGGTCGCACATTAGATAAAGAGGCGCAATATGGCCTAATACATTGGCAATTCCCATTAAGCCGTTCTGCAAATCATCCTGACTGGCAATATCTGCTGGAATTTCACTTAAAGCCATCCAGTAGGAAGTTGTCTGGAGTTCCAGTTCTGGAAGGTTTACCGGACCCCAACCCAGATTTTCATGTGTATCAAATTTAATCTTTTTGAACATGGTTACCATGGAAGTTACCATAACATCTCCCCAGCTTTTTTCTGTACCCTTTTCATCTGAAGATTGGAACACATCCAACACCTTCATTGTAACAGCCAAATTAGCATCTGTGTAATAATCTACATCTACTTTTCTGACATAGGCCTTCTTTTCTTCAAAATCCAGTTTCTCTACCTGATATTGAATTCCTTCATGAAGATAAATTGCTTCTTCGTGCAAGAGTTGTGGTGCGCTAAATCGATCTGTTTCTCCAATTACACGATGATCAGGTAAAGTGCAATCGATGATTATAAAGTTTTCGTTAGCAGCAGAACGTAGACTAATAGCATTGGACGGGAAACTTTCAGCTGTCCAGTGCCAACGATTGCCCACATGTCGAAGTATTTTGTTTTCTTCAAGATACTCTAGAATTTGATCCGTACCGTCTACCCCAAAACTTTCGCCGTCTTCAAATGGCAGCTCAAAGGCAGCACACTTGATGTGAGACATGAGAATGTATAGGTTGTTGAGATTAATTAGTCCATGCTCGGGACTGGCCTCTAGAAAGAACTCCGGATGCTGTATGATGTATTGATCCATAGGGTTGCTGCTGGCTACTATTATGGCTATAGCGGTACCATTTCTTCGACCGGCGCGACCAGCCTGTTGCCAGGTGCTGGCTATGGTGCCAGGGTAACCACACATAATGCATACTTGAAGTTGACCTATGTCAACCCCCAATTCCAGAGCATTTGTGCTGACTACACCTAAAATTTCTCCAGATCGAAGACCTTTTTCAATTTCCCGCCTTTGCTTGGGAAGATAGCCACCTCTGTATCCTCTTATACGATTTGAGTTGCCAAGCTTGTCCTTCACCAATTGTTTCAAATAGGTGACAAGCACCTCAACTGTAAGACGGCTCTTGGCAAATAAAATGGTTTGGACATTGTTAAGAAGGAAGTTAGATGCTAATTTTTTTGTTTCGAGCAAGGAGCTTCTTCTAATGCCCAACTGTTGGTTAATTACAGGAGGGTTATAAAATATAAGGTGTTTTTGGCTGGAAGGAGCTCCGTTTTTGTCCACCAGTTCCACTTCTTGCCCGATGATTCGTTCAGTTAATTCCTGGGGGTTCGCGATAGTGGCCGAACAACAAATAAACTGGGGATTGGAACCGTAAAATTTACAGATTCGTTGAAGTCGGCGAAGAACATTGCCCATATGGCTTCCAAACACCCCGCGATAGGAGTGAATTTCATCGATGACTACATACTTGAGGTTTTCAAAGAGCTTCACCCATTTTGTATGATGAGGCATGATTCCCGAGTGAAGCATGTCAGGATTAGTAACAACTATATGACCGGCTTGCCGAATGGCTTTCCGAGCGCTAATTGGAGTATCACCGTCATAAGTGTAGGTTTTTATAGGATGACCAAGCAGGTCCAACATTTCATGTAATTCGCTAACCTGGTCTTGGGAAAGAGCTTTAGTCGGGAAGAGATAGAGTGCTCGTACGTCGTCATTATTTAAAATTTCGTTGACCACAGGTAGGTTGTAACATAAAGTCTTTCCTGAGGCTGTCGGGGTAACAACAACCACATTCTTCCCCTTAAATGACAATTGGATGGACTGGGATTGATGAGAATAGAGCTGAAGAATCCCCTTCTTTTCAAGAACCTCCTGTAGCTCTGGGCGCAGAGCTTCGGGAAAAGGACCATACTTTGCCTTTTGTGGTTCTATCTCATTCCAATAGCTAACGTTCCTCATAATTTCCGAATTGTTTCGTATTTGATCCACCAATTGATCGATATTCATGAATCCCTTCCCCTTTGCAATCTCCTCTTCTAATTATATCTACTTTCCCCCCGAATGTCTATGCGGTATCTATGCGGGGATGCTTCTCAATTAATCATGCTGCGAGGTTAAGCCAAAAAGAAAAGCATCCTATCGGTATTCATATCAGCAAAAAGAAAAGCATCCTATCGAATTCGTTTTCAAATCCAATAGATGCTTGTACTTAACCTTGTGTTCTCTATCTCTGTCTTTGTCTTTGTCTCAGTCTCCGTCTTTGTTTCTATCTTTGTATTGTCTTTGTCTATTTTTCTTTCTATTTTTATGCTTGTTCTTATATAGTATAGATATTTTTGCTTTAATCAATATTAATGCTTATTACTGTCAGGCACAATTTTCTCATACAAACAACTTTGTTGGAAGCAAAAAAGTCCATGGTAACGTAAGAATAGCTATAAAAATAGCTATCTGCCAGCGGATCAGTTCATCTTTGATTAGCTTGTTAAAGGTAAATCGATGATTGAAGAAAAGAATGCATAAAGCAGATATTGTCATTGCAACCAAGATCAATATAAGAGCCAGAACATTACTGAAAGGATCGTAGCTGATGCCCTGAATAACAGCATCAGGCAGCCCTGTTACATCTTGCAGGGTGACACAGGCAAAAAGCAGAAAGGCACCAATAAGATCTGCCAAAAATCCAAATATCCAAACCTTGGGTATGCTTTTTTTATAAAATTCCAGACAAGAAAGCCCTTCACCCGGTTTGAACAAAAAGTAACCGGCAATGACAACCAGGGAATCAATTATAAAGTTACCAGCTAGAGTAATTAAAATAACAGGCGGAAAAAACAGGAACAACCATACTGGAAAAATTATGTTATAAAGCTTATCATCCTTCATGGTAATATGCTCCCCCTATATATTTTGTGCAATGAAATAACCATCTCGTCAATATACTTTGTTTAACCCTATGATGGGGAAAAACATTTAATGTATTATATTATATTCACTTGGGATATGCTATACTTTAATATAAAGTTCACAAAAAAGATACATAATTTTAATGTTTGTACAGCTTTTGTTCTTTTTTCAACCAGAATTCTCGTATGTAGGCTGTTGCTAAGCCAAGCATCAAGCCGATGACAAAGCCGATAGCGGTATTCCTGGTATTACTGGGACTGGTTTTGCAGCTGGGAGCTACTGGTTCAGATGATAAATAAATGCTGGTTTCTGCAACTCCAATCAATTCAATTGGATTCTCTTCTGTATCTTGATTGTTGTAGTATTTTGCTATATTCTCACGCTCAGTCTCCAGTTGCTTGAGATATTCATTGGTAGTTCTTATTGAGTCTTCCAGAGCGTAGATAGTTTGCTTGATTTCGATAATATTTTTCTCAATTTCAAAATAATTCTGATTAATGATATTGTCGAGTACTACAAAATCAACAGAACCAGACAATATACCTTCTGTTTTTTCCAGTACTTCCTTCTGATTGATTGTTTGTTCTGTATCAGCCAGCAATACCTCGTTTTTTGCAAGGAGCTCCTGGTTGCTTGTTAAAGATACTTCCAAAGATAACAAACTGACTCTGTAATAGTTGTAATAATGATTTGCAGCTCGTTCTTTAGTCATCATATCAATAAATTCCATGTAGCTGCTGAACAATGTTCGGGCAAGAGCTAAGGCTGACTTCGGATCATTAGCAGATACACTTATTTGATAGATATTCGGTTTTTCTGAATCGGCGGCGCTCTCCTGTTTTATGCTGATGCGGTCTCTCAAACCTTCTATTGATATTGTTCCAGGTTCATAACCCATATTCTCTATGGTATTGGCTAGGACACTGTTACTGGTAATTAAATTGATGTATTGACCATTCGAGTTGATAGGCAGCGTATAGTCACCAAAGCGTGTATGATATTGTGCAGGCATATTGATGATAATGTCAAGCCGGGCTTGATATACGGGAGACACCATAAACTTGCTGAACAAGCCCGCCAACAAAGCCAGAATCAAAGCCATACTTAGAATTAAATATTTGTTTCTCCACATGGCCATAAAAAGCTGGCGAAGATCGATTTCATCTTCTTGGGTATTTACATTGTTTTGCATCTCGCTCATATTTCCACCTGTCCTTCTTCCGTTTTCCGCATATGCTTTTCATTTTGTTGATAAATTCACGCTTTTCACATTATAGCATTTAAAATTGACCCATACAATAAACTTTTGTCTCATTATGTCTCATTACAGAATACTTGTCATAACCGGATAAGATGCATCGTCACTTAAACCACCCTCCAAGGGGGCTAGTCCGCTCCAAAGAAAATTAGACCGAATCAAAGACCCAGGACCGAATCGCATTCGAATCTGATCCACTGCCCGATCTATCTTCTTTTGCTTTTCACAATCCTTTTCAAACATGGAAAGTTGAACTTGGTCAGCAGAGGATAAGTCGCTGACTCGAACTCCAAGGTGACGAATAGGTTCTCCCTTCCAAGCTGCATCAAATAAATGTTTGCTATTTTCATAAATGCCTTTTGTAGTGTCAATAGGTGATTGTAGCTTGAGCTGATGACTATAAGAGGTCAAATCCTCAGCTCTCTTTATAGATACTGCAATAACTCGGCAGCACCAGTTGCCGAAACGCAGACGCATTCCTACAGTTTCAACCAAAGAAAGCAGCACCTGATGGGCAGTGCTCCTGTCTTCAACATCAAAATGGACGGTGGTTGAATTGCCAATACCCTTTACCACATCCCTCCCTGAAGATGAGACTGCCGAACTTTCGATCCCATTAGCATAGTCCCAAATCAACTGCCCCCAGCTTTTCAGCTTGTATTTTAACATCTCCGGATCATAATTTGCCAGGGCGCCTATGGTATCAATGCCCATTTTATGCAACTTGGAAGAAGTAGCTCGACCTACCATATACAAATTCTCTATGGGCAAGGACCACATTTTATCTGGAACTTCCTCGGGAAACAAAGTGGAAACTGCATCCGGTTTCTTCATCTCTGAACCCATCTTGGCTAGAAGCTTGTTAGTGCTGACACCGATACTGACAGTGAAGCCCAGCTTATTCTTGATTTTTTCCCTGATTTTGTGAGCCAATTCCAAGGGCTGGTTGGCTTCCGGCATTCCAGTCATATCCAGAAAACATTCATCCACGCTGAAAACCTGTACCCTGTCGGTGAATTCCTTCAGTAAGCCCACCAGGGAATGGTGACAGCACATATAAAGGGCGTAATTGGGAGGTATTGTAACAAGCTGGGGACATTTTTGCATTGCTTCCCAGGTAGCCTCCCCGGTCTTGACGCCGTATTTTTTAGTCGGGATACTTTTTGCCAGGATGATTCCATGGCGGGTAGCCTGAGAACCAGCCACCGCTGAGGGGATATCTCGTAAATCTACCTTTGCTCCGTGCTGCAGACGATAGACCGCCTCAAAAGATAAAAAGGCGGAATTTACATCTACATGGAAAATTAGTTTTTCTTTGCTATCCATAGCTCACATCTCCTACATACATTTTAATATAGAACATATGTTCTTGTAAAGTATTATATGCAGGAAATTAAATAAATATAAATTGGCAATTTTGCTCATTCAAAACTTAAAATGCCTAAAGCTCTATATGTAGCCCAGTCCACATAATGATTCACAGGCAGATTGTTATCTCGTTTAAACCGGATTAAAGCAGCCTTCATTCCTTCTCCATAGATTCCATCAATAGAACCCGTATAATAATCCAACTTTTGGAGACGCTTCTGCACCTCTGCTACCTGTGAATTTCGATCTCCCGGCTCCAGTTTAGCAAAAGAACTGCCCATGTTCCCATATGGACCGTCATGTACCACCACTGTGGTTTTGTAGGGAACTAAGCTGTATAATTCCTCTACATCTTTGTTTCGCATCCGGAAACATCCAGCAGATGCGTGGCGTCCGATCGAGCCAGGCTTATTGGTTCCATGAATCCCATAGACACCCCAAGGAACATTCAGCCCCATCCAACGGGTTCCAAATCCGCTGCCCCAGTTTCTTGCCTTGCTGGTAATCTTCCAGATCCCTACTGGAGACGGTGTGCTGACTTTACCTTGAGCAACAGGATATTTTTTAAGCAACTTATCATTTTCAAACAGATAAAGCATTGACTCCGTTAAGTCTATAAGAATATCATACTGTGCTTCCTGTGTTTCCTCTGATTTTGATGACTGGGGGAAAACATTCATTTCTTTTAAAATTGAGAACTGTCCCCCTACTTCCCTTACTTCTTTTGTCTCAATATTTGAGAACTGTCCCCCAATGTTGCCATCCAAGGTAAGGTATAGGAAGACAATCAGTATCATGTAGGTAATGGCTTGAACTTGCTTCATCCATGATTTCCTGAACATAAATAACACCTCCACTGCTATAGAAAATATATTCCTTAACAGGGAGGTGATAGAACCTTTCCTGATTCAATTGTGTAATTGGATCTTGTATTTTACTCCTGCTCGCCGCTTAAGGCAGTTGAATCACTTCAATATTGTCCAAGGCCTCTTGTATTAATTCCTCTCCATTGATAAGCTGCTCTGATTTCAATATGTTCTCCAGCCGCGGCTTAGTAACCGGATGTCTTGGGGTAAATACAGTACAGCAATCCTCATAGGGTAAAATCGAAGTTTCGTAGGTGCCTATGGTTTCCGCTGTATTCATAATATCTACCTTGTCAAAACCAATTAACGGTCGGAACACCGGCATGGAAACTGCGTCGTTGGTCACTGCCAGACTTTCCAATGTTTGGCTGGCCACCTGCCCAATGCTCTCGCCGGTAACCAGTGCAGCAGCCCCTTCTCTCAGTGCTACTTCCTCTGCAATCCTCATCATGTACCTGCGCATTAGTATCGTTAGCTGCTCGTCGGGACATTTCTCATATAATTCCTGCTGAATGCGAGTAAAAGGAACAATATGAAGCCGAATTGGTCCACAGCAGCGAGTTAGGATTTTACCCAACTCGATTACCTTCTCCTTTGAGCGGTCACTAGTGTAGGGGAAGCTATGATAGTGCACCGCTGTCAATGCTACACCCCTTTTGGCGATCATCCAACCGGCTACCGGGCTGTCAATGCCGCCGGATAGTAACAAGGCTGCTTTTCCATTGGTTCCCACAGGCATACCACCAGCGCATGGAATGATTCTCGAATACAGATAACAATATTCCCTTATCTCCACTTGAAGCTGGATATCGGGTTCATGAACGTCCACTTTAAGCCTTGGAAATTCTTCCAGCAGTATCCCACCCAGATCCTTGTTGATGGTCATGGAATCCATGGGAAATTGCTTGTCTGCTCGTCTGGATTCTACCTTAAAAGTAATAGTTTCCTCTTGCCGTTCCATAAGTTCATCTTCCATCAATTTCTTGGAAACTGCTGCAATTTTTTCATAGTCTTTCTCTATCTTGTAGGCAGGGCTGATTGATACCAATCCGAACACTAGTGTCAATGCTTGAACCACTGCCAATTCATCTGAATAATTTTCTACAAAAAACCTTCCCTGGGCTCGGATAACTTTGATATCTTCAAAGCTTATCAGGGCTTTCCTAATATTGTTTAACAAAACTTTCTCAAAAAACGGTCTGTTGCGACCCTTTAAAAAGATTTCGCCATAACGCAGCAGCATGACTTTTTCCATGTTTACCTCCTGATGTACCTTTCCAATCTTTCAACGGTACGTATTAAAATAGGCAGAAAGGCGTCAATTTCCTCCTCTGTTGTCAAATATGACAGACTGATACGGATAGAACCCTCAAGCAATTGGTCATTTAAGCCCAAGCCTGACAATACATGGCTGTGCTTCCTATTCCTGCTTGAACAAGCGGAGCCAGTACTAATATATACCCCTTCTTCTTCCAGACCATGCAGTAAAATTTCACCACGCAGACCGGGAAAAGCGACATTTAAAATATGAGGAGCTGAGTTTTTCAAACTGCCATTAATATGAGCGTTTGGAAAAGCCTGCTGAATTCCCCTGACCAGTTTATCCTTCAATTTAGGCAAATAATCAGGTTCACTTTTATATCTTTCCGCAATCCATTGAGCAGCCTTACCCAAGCCTACTATACCTGTTATATTTTCGGTTCCGCTTCGCAGACCGCCTTGCTGATTTCCCCCAAAAAGAATTGGCTGTAAACAAACACCTTTTTTTATGTAGAGGGCTCCAATGCCCTTAGGTGCATGAATTTTGTGTCCACTGAGAGACAATAAATCAATCCCCCACAATTCCGGGCGAATAGGCAATTTGCCAAATGACTGTATGGCATCTACATGAAATACCGGTTTGACTTTCTTGCTTTTTATTAAAGTCCCGATCTCCTGAATCGCTTGGATAGAACCAATTTCATTATTTACGTGCATGATGCTGACCAGTATTGTATCGTCATTAAGCGCACTTTTTAAATCATCCAACGAAATAGCTCCTTTTGCATCAACAGGAAGATAGGTAACATCATACCCCTGACTTTCCAAGTGCGAAAAAGCCTGTATCACCGATGGATGTTCTATTGAGCTTGTGATGCAATGCATACCCCTTCGCTTTTTATCATAAGCCGTACCTAATACGGCCAAATTATTAGCTTCTGTACCACCGGAAGTGAAAAAAATTTCCTCCGGTAAAGCCCCTAACAAATTAGCTGCCTGAATAGCAGCCTCTCTGATACGTTTTTCAGCTCGAATGCCCAAACCATGCATGGAAGATGGATTTCCGAAGTCATTCTTCAGACAGTCAATAACCGCCTTCAATACCTCTGGTACGAGGGGTGTTGTTGCTGCGTAGTCCAGATAGATTTCATTCATATTTACAAACTGCCCCTTTATCATGCTTATATGTTAACTTCATAAAATGACACTTAAAATCATTACAAACAGGCGAATATATTCCCATAAAGTACTTCTATTGATTTTTAATGATACTTCAACCGACCGAACACTGATTAGAGAAAATGCCCCCTGGGGGAGCATGCTTTACTCTGTTTTTGTATTTCTGGGATTAACCAGCTTACACAGCCGCACCATTTCATCGCTGGGTTCAAAAATAAGGATGGTCTTTTCGCCATTGTTGGTAAAGACCGCATAGTATAAGCCTCCGCCTCGGTTCAAAAAATAATTGAGCTTTTTAATGCCGGGATGCTGCAACATCCGTTGAAAACCTTCGTCGCTTGCAGGTGCAAGAATCTCAAACTCTCTGACATCAGTTGTAAGCAATTTTTTACGCCGTGAATTATTATAAATTTTGGCAATGTCCAAGGTGCCGTTTGTAAATGTATAGTCATATTCCAATTTTTGATTGTTTTTAACAAAAAAACAAAAATAAGTCAGTCCTCCAAAAATCAAAAACAAAATTACCGGCATGATATTAAAGCTGCCCTGACCCAGCTGGGCAAATATGGTTTGAAACCACAACACTGCCATAAACCCATTAAAAACCAAGCCTATCCATGCTAACACAAAAATTAAAGTGTTTATTCCGGTGTTAACCTTGCTTACCGATTCTTCCCTAAAAAGATCAGTCTTTCTGGTATTTCGAAAATTTCTTGTTTCCACACTCCACACTCCCTATATCTGGATGATATTGTTGTTATTCTATCATGATTTCATCACTTATGGTACCCCGATTCCCAAATTTCAAATATTTTTTCACTTTAGCTAACTATATTAGTCACTATTTACAGCTGGTCAAGTAGAAAAATTTAATATATTACACTCGTGTTGTGATCACGAGTCACAAAATTTCTTACTGTTCCTACAGAAATAAGCAGGAAAACACATGACAGATTGAGAATAATATGATTAATGCACTTATTGCAGAATATTTGGTTTTTTCTGCCCTGCCGACAAAGGAGGATGGCTTATGATATGCCCAACTTGTAGTACGAAAAATTTTGATTACCATTTATACTGCTATCTTTGCGGTACTTCTCTAACTATGGGTTCCGCTGAAAATTCTGTTCATTCCAAGGAAGACAGGCTGTCAGCGTCTGGAGACGAAGCTTTTACAACAGAAGAAAAAACCCCTGGAAACAGAATGGATGTCGCAGATGAAAACATAATATATGATAAACAATCATCGCTTGATGATAAAACCAAAAAAACAGAAAATAAAATAGAATCCGTATCAGCAAGTTGGACTGATACTACAGAAGATGACTGGTGGAATCTGGATTATTCTGATGACGGGCTGCTGCAGGATAACTACAGGGAAGAAGAATTCAATTATCAGGAACAACTTCCTCTTCGCAGATATCGAAAAGCAGCACGGGAAAAAGATGAAGACGGATTACAGCTGCTGATTAAAACCTTTATCTCAATTGTGCTTATAGCTTTAATCGCCGTTCTGGTTTACATTGGATATGATCAGCTGAAACAAAAACAATCATACCAACCGGAAACCAAGCTCATTGATGTGGACTATAAAGTAGAGGAAACAGAGCAGAATGGAATGCCTGCCAGAAAAATTATTATACAAAGCTCTAATGGAGAACAGGTCAAGCTTCTGGACAAAACTGCAGCGGTTTCAAAGGATCTAGCTGAATTCGTTCTGCTTGATAGAGAGCTTGCCCTGACCGGCAATTACGAAGAGAAAGATGGAAAGCTTCAGGTAGTACTGATTTTGACAATGCTGGCTGATGGCTATCCTGATCTTAATGAAGAAATCCACTTTGAAGTTCCTGTACATAAAGCACCCTTGCATATTATATCGCCATCCAGCGGTGAAGCTGTGATAGATGGAAACAATACACAGCTCATTTTGAAGGTATTACCAGGATCGGATGTCCTGATTAATGACAATCATTACTCCCATTTACTTGATGATCAGGGAAATCTTTCAGTACAGCTGGAAGTGCCTGATCAGGCTGAAACCCTCATACAGATACAGGTTTCCGCAAGAGGCTATCATGATAATTTGGGAACTGTTCTGTTGAAAAGACGACAGATGGAATTCCCCCTGGTGATAGACCAAAATATACCTATCCAGGCTCAAGACACTGAGTGGGTAGAAATAACTGGCAACACCCACCCGGAGGCTGTGCTTTCCACCAATCTGACGCTGCAAGGCGAGCCGGTGATTGATGCTGTCACAGGAGACTTCAAGCTGTTTGTAAGAGCAGCTTCCAAAGGGTATACCCCCCTGGTGTTGACTGCCAAACTTGAAGGCAAAGAAGACTCCTTGCTTGAGACGGTTATAGAACGTCCCTCAGGTGAACGTGATTATACGGGAGCTGCATGGGCTTCCGATTATCAGGAGCTCAAAAGATACCCTAATTTGCACCATGGAGTTTCTTTTAAATATTCAGGTAGAATAAAGGATATCCAATCCACTGGAACCAAAACCACTCTATTAGTTGATATGGCAACTCAGGGACAAGCTGAGCAGATTATACATGTGGAGTACTGGAAGACTGGAAGCTTTGTCCTGGATGAGAGAATAGATATCTTTGGTAATTACTGGGGCAGTAAAGATGATAATCCTTATGTCCTGGCCTATTATATATACAGGTAAACCAAGGTTAAAGCGGGATTTTCCCATACCCTTTATACCTTGCCAAATTTTGCCCATAACCGCGCTTCATTTATCTCGGAAAGAACGAAGTCTTCTTTCCCGGCTTGATATTTTTCCCGACCTTTATCGTATGGATTTTCAACTGCCAGGCGGATTTTAATGTTTTCGTATTCCTTTGCAATATCCGGCATTGTGTTAAGATAATCACGAAAATAATATACTCGTACCAACCTGCACTTCATTTACTAATTTTCATTATGATTAACAACTTTATACTTATCACTGCTTAATCATATACATTCGTGCCACCCAGCTTTACCTTCAGGGTAAATTCATCACCATTTCTCCATAAATCAATGTCCACTACATCATCTACCTCATGGCTCTCCAATATTTTTCTCAATTCATCGATGGTTTTCAGTTCTTGACCATCCATCCCGATTATTACATCTGCCGGTTTCATACCAGCCTTGGCTGCAGGACTATCTCTTTCCACATCTGTAATGATAACACCTTGGGGATATCCATATTCTTGTGATGCTTCCGCTGTAATCTCACCAATATAAACACCTAACCAGGGTTTTTGAGGGTAAGACACCTTACCGGTTTCTATTATTTCCTGAGCTATGGGTTTGAAAACGTTTGAAGGGATAGCAAAACCCAAGCCTTCAACAGTACCGCCGCCAAATTTAACCGTATTCATACCAATAACTTCCCCATTCATGTTGACCAGGGCGCCGCCACTGTTTCCATTGTTTATAGCCGCATCGGTTTGAATCAACTGCATGGTTTTTCCATCCAGCTCCAGAGATCGGTTGGGAGCACTGATTACACCGAAGTTAACCGTACCAGCCAATTCATGACCCAGAGGGTTTCCTATGGCTATGGCAAAATCGCCTTTACGCATCATATCGGAATCTCCGATTTTTGCTACAGTTAAGTTATCAGATTCAATCTTCAATACAGCAATATCGCTTTGAGCGTCAGAACCTATCAACTCTGCTTTAATGGTTTCACCATCGGACATGATAACAAATAATTCCTTTGCACCTTCTACAACATGGTGGTTGGTAAGTACATGACCTTCCCCACTGATGATAATTCCCGATCCATATCCTTCTACTTCCTGTACCTGCTGCCTGTAGAAGAACATATCCGGCACAACAACCTCCGATTTATTAGTAATTCCTACTACGGCTTTTTCCAACTTCGCTGCTATATCAGCTACTGGATTATCGCGATCTATAAAAAAATCTTCTCTGCTTCCTATAGTAAAACTATTATCGTTGTTTGTATCTGTCGAAGCAGCATTTTGATCATTTGGATTTGGGCTTTTAGTAATTTGCCCTGTATCTTCATTTCCAGCGCTGCTGTTTCTACCTATAATATAAGGAGACAATGCATAAAACAGCAAACCACCTATTAGGGTAAAAATCAATGCTATAGCAATATACCCTTTTACTCTGCTCTTTTTTTGATATCGTTCTTCATCAAATTCATAAAATTCCTTCATTTATTTTACACCTCCGAATAATCCAAAAAATTTCCTTTTTTCTATGTTCTATTTTGTTCTATTATTATTATAAACCTGTTTTTTGAATAAAATATGAACTTGATGTAAACAAATTTTTATATCATCATGTTTTTTTCACTGCTTTAAGGGAAAAGATAAAGGCCGATCCTTTTCCTTCTTCACTGTTCAGCCAGATATTCTGCTCATGAGCTTCAATTATTTTTTTAACAATGGATAGACCCAGACCAGTTCCCTCCTTCTTCCGGGTTCTGGATTTATCAATTTGATAAAAGGGTTCCCATAGATGAGGGATTTCCTCCTTGTTGATGCCTGAGCCCTGATCTGCAACTTTCACATACACATGGTCCTTATGTAACCAGGTTTTTAAAGTAATAAGACCGCTATCTCGATTGTGTTTAATAGCATTGTCCAACAAATTAATTATAACCTGTTGTAAACGGTCAGGATCACCTTCTACCATACAAACATCCTTTTCAAAGTCCACTTCTACCTCCATGCCCCTGTCATTGATACAATCTTCCTTGGAGATTAGAACTCTGCGGATGATTTCGTTAATATCAACTACTCTAATATCCATGGAAAATTGTCCTGTTTCAATCTGCGATAAGTCAAGTAATTCATTGATGAGTCGATTCATTCTCTCTGTCTCATCTAAAGCAATTTTCAGATACTTATCCTGATCTTCAACAGGAATGGTGTGATCCAAGACTCCTTGAATATAACCTTTCATAGAAGTTAAAGGTGATCGCAGCTCGTGAGAAACATTAGCCACAAAGCTCCGCCTCATAGATTCCAGCTTTTCCAGAGAATCAGCCATGGCGTTGAAATTCACAGCCAGCTGCCCGACTTCGTCTTTGGTCTTCACCTTTACACGGCGTTTGAAATTTCCCGTTGCAATCTCTCTGGAAATGATATTCATCTCTGTCAGTGGCTTGGAGAAGCGTCTGGAAATAATAAATGACAATAACAATGACAATAATGATGTTAAAATGGCAGAACGCCAAATGCTTTGATATGTGTTCCTTAGAGTACGATTAAGACCTTGGATGGGTGAATGTAAAAAGATGGTGCCTCTTATTCTTTCGTTTATCTTCAATGGCATCCCAACAGTTAACATCGGTTCCGGAAAGCTTTCGCCAAACCTGCCTTCCAAGGTGATGGTGTTTCCCTCCAGCACCTGAACAAATTCATCAATGGTTACTTTTTGGTTTTCCCAATCCACTTCTTCGAGCAGGGTAGAATTATGACTGCTCCAGATATTACCTCGCTCATCAGTTACCCAGATAGTTGTCCCCAAAAAGCGATCTATAATCTGATATTGATAATGAAGAATGCGTGTGTCGATAAAGCCTGTCAAGTATAGACCTATATACTGGGAGATAGCACCACCCTCTCGAATGAGCTCTTCTTTACGGGTTTCCATGATAAAGCTCTCAAAAAAGGTAGAAAGTAAGATACCCAGAATCAGCATAATACATAGAGTTATTACGAAAAAGGTTGCCATAAGTCTGGCAAACAGAGACCGAAACTGAAACATCTACTTCACCTCAAATTTATAGCCCACACCCCAGACGGTTTTTATCTGCCAGCTCCCATTTGCATTTTCCTTATTGAGTTTTTCCCGTATACGTTTGATATGAACATCTACGGTTCGAGAATCACCAAAAAAGTCGAAGCCCCAAACCTGACCCAGCAGCTGTTCTCTTGTAAACACTCTATTTGGGTTGCTGGCTAGAAAATATAAGAGCTCAAGCTCCTTTGGTGGAAACTCTATTTGCTGTCCATAATATGTAACCGAATATTGGGAGAGGTTGACACTTAAATTGGGATAAGCGATTTCTGCTGTATCATCCTTAACTGGCTTGTGTCTTCTTAAAACCGCCTTGATTCTAGCCATCAGTTCCTTGGGATCAAAGGGCTTGACCATATAATCATCAGCACCTAACTCCAATCCCAATACCTTGTCAAAAGTCTCGCCTTTAGCAGTCAGCATGATTATGGGAATGTCGCTGATTTTTCGAATTTCTCGGCAGATATCCCAGCCATCCATCCCCGGCAGCATTAAATCCAATACCACCAGTGCTGGAGGATTGTCCTTAAATGCCTTCAGGACCTGATTTCCATCGTGTACTGGTGTAACCTTATATCCTTCTTTCTCCAGATACAGCTTAATTAACTGATTGATATTATAATCATCATCTACAACCATGATACGCTGATCATTCATTTTGCTTTTCCCCCTTTATTCACTTAAGCTCTACTACAGTAACGCCAGACTCTCCCTCGCCATATTTACCCAGCCTGAATGAACATACATGAGGATGACTGCGAAGCAGCTGATGAATGGCAGTTCGCAGGACACCTGTACCTTTTCCATGGATGATAGTAACAACTTGAAGACCCGCCAAAAAGGCATTATCCAGATAGCGATCGGTTTCCACTATAGCTTCTTCAGAATTTTGTCCTCGCAAATCCAGTTCTGTGGAAACGGAGGTTACTCTGAGCTTGATTTTTCTACCTGACCTTTGCTCACTTTTCGCTGCCTCATCCGTCTGTCGCAAATCAGACAGCTTAACATTCACCTTTATAATCCCTATCTGCACCATTAGGTTACCATCCTGATCGGGAATACTGAGCACCTGACCCTTTTGGTCTAAAGTGGTGACATATACACTCTGACCTAATTGTAAATCTTTTGACAGCTTTCTGCCACCATGGGACCCTCCTTTAAGCCGTACTCCGCCATCCAGTTTTCCTAAGCTGTCACGGAGCCTTTTACGTGAAGCCTCAATGCCTTGGTTTCTTTCCTTTTCGGCGCTTTCCAGCTTCAATAGATTGAGCTCCTTAATAATTTCGTCTACCTCTAATCTGGCGTCACGAACCACTTTTCGAGCTTCTTCTTTGGCATTGGATATGAACTTCGCCCTTTGCTCATTTAATTCCTCCAATTCACTTTCGTGTTTTATTTTTATTGCTTTAGCTTCTGCCAACAAAGCCTGGGTTTGCTGACGCTCCTTTTCACTTGCTATTCTGTTTCGTTCTATGTCCCCCATAACATCTTCAAAACGTACGCTTTCCTGGCTCAAATATTTTCCAGCGTCATCGATTAAAAAATCCGGCAATCCTAAGCGCTTTGAGATCTCAAAAGCATTGCTCTTTCCAGGTGTACCTATAAGCAATCGGTATGTCGGTCGTAAGGTTTCTACATCAAACTCAACGGATGCATTTTCTACACCTTCATGGGTGATGGCATATATCTTAAGCTCGCTGTAATGGGTGGTTGCCATGGAACATATTCTCTTTGAATGCAGGTAATCCAAAATTGACATAGCAAGGGCTGCACCTTCTGTAGGGTCAGTACCTGCTCCTAACTCACCGAATAAAACTAAATCCTTTTCTCCTGCCTGATCCAATATTCTCACTATATTGGTCATGTGTGCAGAAAACGTACTTAAGCTCTGTTCAATGCTTTGCTCGTCACCGATGTCGGCAAACACATTTTGAAAAGTTCCTAATTCTGTACCGTAATCTGCCGGAACATGTAACCCTGATTGAGCCATTAGGACAAAAAGCCCTGCAGTTTTCAAAGTGACGGTTTTTCCACCTGTGTTTGGACCTGTAATAATAAGTGTAGTGAAGTTTTGCCCTAGTTCTAATGAAATAGGTACTACCTCGTTTGGATCAATAAGAGGATGTCTTCCATTCCGGATACGAAGAGAAAGAGAATTTACCTGATGTGCTCTTACACCGCGAATGGACAGGCTGAAAGCACCCTTGGCAAAAATTAGATCCAGCTCTATCAAAATCTCTTGAGAAGAAAGGATTTCCTCTCTTACTGCTTCAACCTGAGAGGTTAATCCTGCAAGGATTCTCTCAATCTCTTCTTCCTCCCGCAGGACAAGCTGTTTTATTTCATTGTTTGCCTCTACCACCGACATAGGTTCAATAAAAAGAGTAGCCCCACTGGAGGATTGATCATGCACAATCCCCGGAACTTGGGGACGGTTCTCTTGTTTTACTGGTAGGACATACCTGCCATTTCGCATGGTAATAATAGGCTCCTGCAAGTATTTCAGCATTTGCGGAGAATGAAGATAGCTGTTTAACCGCTCACGCACCCTATCGTTGGCACGGCTGATATGTCGACGGATATTGGCCAGTTCAGGGCTGGCATTATCGTATAATGTATCCTCAGTTTCTACACACCTGCGGATGTTATCGAGCAGGATTCTTTGGGTTTGTAAGCCCTCTATCATAGCTGGAATTAACACAGGTTCTACCTTGGGTTTATGCTCACTCATCCTTGTTTTTACCGAGCTTATTAAGGCCAGCACCTGAGCGATTTTCATCAACTCGCCAGGGCTTAAAATCGAACCAATCTCAGCCTTTCTTAAGGAGTGCTTCACATTGGGAAATGGGCTTAGAAAACTGTTTCCCTCCATGGAAAGGATGGCTTCCGCCTCAGAAGTCTCATTTTGCCATTGCTCAATAAGTAACGAATCGGATACAGGCTTAAGATTAAGAGCAAGCTCACGACCGGAATCAGACTGAGCGAAGGTTGCCAGCCTTTGTATTATGCTGTTGTATTCTAATACTCTAAGTGTTTTTTCGTTCATTCTAACTCCTTGAAATACGCTTTTCTTATTATTGCTATTCTACACCACGGAAGAAGTGACCTTTAGTAAATCCATTTTCTTTTATACTCTCAGCATAAATATCTAAGTCCTCAGGCAACCTTTCTCCAGGATTTCCCAATGTATAACGGTAGGACTGGATTATAGGTTTCCATTCTTCTGGCGCTGCTCCTTCCAACTTTAATCCCCAGGATGAAGCTGACAAGTCATGAAAAGGAGTCATTTGATCCGCCAGGAAAATAGGCTGACTATTTAACAGTTCGCTATAGCAATGGGATATCCGCTTTTTCCGTACTGGAAAGGTATATCCTTTCCGATCAGTTAAGGTATGCTCTCCCATAAATCTGCAATTGCTGCAATTATTTTTGCCTTGGGACTGTGGACAGTATTCCAAATTCATAAGCACTAACCTTCCATATACCAATATCTCCCACGGCACAGAAGTTTTTCTCATTATATCACGGATTTCTGCCAATGTTAACTCTGGGGACAGGGTTACCCCCTTCAATCCTAGAGCAGAAAGCTGTTCCACTGCAAATGCGTTGGTTACGTTCAATGTATGACTGCCAAAACACTCGTGAATCCCTTTGTCATGTAGTAATTTCAACTGCCCTATATTACCAATTTGATAGTCATCAAACAAGCTCCAGAATGCAACAGGCAAATTACGAAGCAATGTCATATCATCCATTCTAGTAATAGTCGGTAACACTAGGCGGACAGGTATACCAGATTGTTGAATTGATTTTACCTGGTCTTGCAATATGTCCAATTTAAATGAAAAAGATGACGGCGCAAATGACAAAATATCTAACCCATCCAAGAGAGACGACTCCACATCCAAACGGTCTACATAACCATTTAAATAAGGGCGGTTGTGAGATTGATTCTCCCTGGGTGATAACATTTTATTTTGCGCTAACTGTTCGCTCTGTGTCAACTTCTCTACTTCCTTGACTGCCCTATCGTCGTAGTATGCAACTCTCTTTTTCTCCAGTTTCTCTGTTGCGTCTCTGCGTAATTGGTTCAAAACCGATACAGGGAGAAATACATTATCATCCCCATCCCATTCAAGTGATTGCAATACAAAGGGGGTGTCCCCCAATCTTCCCAGCTGTTCCCAAAGGGTTTGTTTGCCCAAAGCTCTTTTCATTGCCTTCTGTACCACTTGCTCCCCAACTGCTTTACCCTCCAGGCCTTGGAAATCTCGAAGTACTAAAATCGGATTGCCATCTTCTTTAGTTGTTATCTTCGCTGTAATAGGGATAGTTCGGTCGTAAGGATTTTGAAAAGATTCTTTCGCAATGCTTAGCTGTGAGGCCTTGGATGTACGGTAAACCTTAGTGCCTGACTCAGGACGAATGGAAGAAGCGATTCCTACAAGCTGCCCCTTCTTGCCCAGATCAACCTGCTTTCCTTTGAATAACATACTGCTAATTGACTGACCTTTGTTCTCCCTATTTGCACCTCCATGATTCTGGCTCCAAAATTCAATTCCATCGCCTATTTCAAGGTCTTCTTCAAGATATACCCATACCATACCTCTGCCTATTTTGGCTACAGTACCTAAATACGTTCCCCAATGATTTGGTTTTTCTGATGCTGTTAAATTACTGTGGTCAGTACCATAATAATAGCCTTTGCTGAACCCACCCCTGTTAAATATCTGTTCAAGCTCCTTCTTAGATGCTTCCTGGTCTTGATATTTTCCAGTTTTTATAATACTATCCAGAGTCTTACGATACTCTCTTGTTACAACAGCAACATACTCTGGCCGCTTCATTCTTCCTTCCAGCTTGAAGCTGGTTACACCTGCTGCCAGTATTTCATCTAAGAAATCAATGGTGGAAATATCTTTTGTACTTATATGATACTTCTGCTGAGCATTGGAATCCTTTTGCTTATTTAAGGTATAAGCCAAACGACAGGGCTGTGCACACATTCCCCTGTTACCGCTTCTTCCTCCCAGCATACTACTCATAAGACATTGACCGGAGTAAGATACACAAAGTGCGCCATGTACAAAGGTTTCAAGCTCCATATTACTGTTATCGGAGATAAATTTAAGCTCATCTAAACTTAACTCACGTGCAAATATAACTCTATCAAAGCCCATCTCTTCCAGTAGCTGAACTCCTTCTAGCTGGTGTATGGTCATCTGGGTACTGGCATGAAGATAGAGATTGGGATGATTTTGGGCTATGTAGTCGGCAACGCCTATATCTTGAACGATGACGCCATCGACTCGATATTCCTCCAGCACTGGAATGAAGGCTTTCAATTCCTCCCATTCCTTCTCCTTGATTAGAGTATTAAGTGTTATGTAAACCCGAACCTCATAAAGGTGTGCGTATTCAACAGCTTTTCTTAAAGCCTCATTGTCAAAATTAGAAGCCTGCCTGCGGGCATTAAATTTGGCACCTCCCATGTATACGGCATCAGCACCATTTTGTATAGCAGCTACCATGGCTTCCCAGCTTCCAGCTGGGGCAAGCAGCTCCGGTTTGTTCTTCAAAAATAACACTTCCTTTTGGGGACAGTTCTCAATTATTCTAGGCCTTAGGCACTAGGCGATAGGCTCTAGTCTACGGTGACAGTTCTCAAATATCCACTAATTTCTTTAATATTTCAGCATCTTCTATAAACTGTTCAGGTAAATCATTCCTTACAAATTCCAGCATAACATACCGATCACCAGGAACCTTCGAGACTTCATCCAGGTATCTTCGCCATTCATTCTCTCCATTGGCTAGCTCTAATTTTTCCCTATTAACCCAATGAAATGCATGTATGTGACTAAGCCAAGGCTTTACAACTCTTAGCCCATTAATTCTATCGTCAAAGTCTAAATCAATCGGTGGCTGCCAGTATGTATAAATATTTGGATGGTTGACTTCTTGGAGTAACCTGAGAGCCGAGTCTGTAGTGTCCGTTAATGTGTTACCATGATATTCATAAGACACACTTATTCCCTTTTCCTGTGCCATGTCAGCTATCAAGCGGGATTCTTCTACTATCTTTGTCCAAATCTCTTCATCTGCCAAAGCTGATCCAACATTTCCAGCCCATACTCGAATTGTTGGCGCATTTAAGGCAGATGTGGACAATAGAACATCCTTAAAAGATTTCTCTACATCTTCATTTGTACCTACTCTATAATATGAGCCATATGATGCAACCTCCAGCCCAGCCTTTCTTGTCGCATCTCCAACCTCTTGAGCAGTCTTTAGGTCACCATGAGGAACATGTATATCTCCTCCCCATTCAATCCCTTGAAGACCAGCTTTTTTAACCAAGTCAATGATTTCATCTGTCTTTAATTTCCTAAAAGTTATCGATACTAATCCTGTATAAAGCATTTCATCATCCCTTCCTTAAATATTATAAATTAGACTAGTCCCTTCTTGGGGACAGTTCTCGATATTTACTACATTTCTTATTATACTATCAACTGGGTAAAAAGGAAATGAGCCACATTAAAGACTTGACTCTGCCCTTGGGACATAGTTTATAATATTTCTCAAGGGGTGTTTACATAGTGTTGTTAATAAAGTTAATATCCAATCGAAAATTTCTCTCGTTGGTCACAATTTGCTCGAGCGGACTGTCTGTCGCCGTGACATTATGGTGGAATACGCAACTCAGGGGTATAATCGACGCTGTCAGTATAGGCCGTTCGCCGTCAGGAGCAATGATTATGATGGCTCTTGTCACCATGCTTGTGATGGGGGCGACCAATTATGTGAGCGGTTATATAACCGGGTATACCTGCGAAAGCCTGACCCACGACCTGCGTATGGGTTATGCACGGTACTTCGTGTCACTTCCAGTCGCAGAAGCTGAAAAACTGAATGCAGGTGAACAGCTTTCCAAGTTGCAGAACGAAATTTCTGGCGTTTCCGATTACCTCAACTCAAATTTTTTTCAGTTAATAGGTGATGCCATGCGTTTTCTCATAACATTTATCTGGCTAATGTTCATAAGTCCGACTTTAACATTAGCGTCCAATCTTCCGGCACTTCTTATTGTTTTTTATGTGTTCTGGTCGAGCAAAATTATCAGTTCTGCTACGGAACGCAGTCAGCAAGCAAAAGGGCTTATGAACAAATATACTGACACCTTGTTGACATTGTTTCCGATTATCCGTCTGTATGATGCGACACGTTTGGCGTTGGGAGGTTATATGAGTGCGATAACTGCATGGGAAAAACATACAATTGATTCTGAATATACAGCGGCAAAGTTGATGTCGTTATCAGGTATATTAAGTAGTATTCCACTACTAATTCTAATTCTAGTAGGCGGACACATGGCAATAAGCGGCGCATTTAGCATCGGTACGTTGTATATATTTCTAAACCTCTCAGGAAATGTGTCAGGCGTACTGATGAACATGCCACGCTATATTGCATCTTTCCGGCAGTTCTCTGCCAACATGAAACGATTGGAGGGAAAATATGTCTGTAACTATTGAAAACTTGTGTTTTTCATATGGGGAGAAACAGGTTCTTGATAACATCAATCTTTCAATTCAAACTGGCGAATCAGTCGGTATCGTTGGAGTCAGTGGTGGCGGGAAAAGTACGTTACTAAAATTGATTAGTGGGTTGTATGATATTCAGAGCGGTATAATTACTGTTATGGGTGCGCGGACATCCGCCAACAGGCGTAAGAATGTATCAATGGTTATGCAGAATCTATCGTTATTCCCTGCTAGCATACGAGATAATATCACATGTGGTCACGAGATGGTTGAAGTCGACATACTCCACGCCTGTGATGCCGCACAACTCAGCGAATGGATCGCTACTCTACCGGACGGGCTTGACACCTTTGTCGGCGAGCGGGGCAGCAAAGTGTCGGGTGGTCAAGCGCAGCGTATATCTATTGCGCGGGCGATAGCAAAAAATGCGTCAGCAATTTTATTAGATGAACCCACTTCAGCCCTCGACAACGAAACTGGCTCCGCTGTAATCAAAGCGTTGGACGAACTTATGAAAGATAAAACTGTCCTTCACGTTTCCCATCGGCCGGAGATGCTGATCGGTTGCGACCGTGTTTTACATTTGGATGGAGGCCGGTTATATGTTACGTGATTTTTTAAACTTATTGAGAATTACAGGTGGTGGTTGGATATATGCTATCCTTATCCTTTTAAGATGTCCGGTTGATGTGCTGTTCAGATGGACACAAGCAAGCTTTTTACAACGTGCCTTCAATGCTTTAGGGCAAACTGACAGGGTAGGACTGATGGATGCTTGTTTGTTTTTCGTAATTGCTACGCTATGTTCTTTCCTGTATAATGGAACCATATGGTTGATTTTTGCGCCCTTTTGCGTACGAATGGAACGTAAGCTGCGCATCAAGCTGTACAACAAGATTTCTACATTTTCGTATGAAAAAGTTGAATCATTGCCACATAGTGAATGGCTGACACGCTTAAATACCGATGTGCAAATGCCATTTTCACAGCCTATCCACTTCCCTCATGCTGCTTGCTCCATTGTCAATATAAGTGTATCGGCAATTATCCTATGGCGATTAAATCCATCTGTGTTTGGGTGGGTCATCCTTTTTGTCGTCCCTCACATTTTTATCAGTCAGTTATTGATTGCACGAGCCATGCTGGAGCTTAATAAGAAATCACTTGAAGCGACTGCAAAAAACACAGGAGAACTCACTGCGTTGATAACATGTGCTGACATAGCCATGCTGTACGATGGACAAGATTATTTGATGAAAAGGTTTGAACAAAGCAGCCTAAACCTGATGAAGACCAAAATGAAAATCATAAGACGAAATTCATTAAGCGCTGCAATCCTTCCACTGTTTGGTTTAAGTGGTTATTTAGTATTATTGATTGTCAGTAGCAGTTGGATTGCGAATGGACATTTTACTTTTGGAGATTTGTCCGCGGCCTTCCAGTATCGTGGAGGTGTATTAGTCGGCTCTCTTATGCTGATAAACTCCTTGATTTCTATTCAGGCGAGCATGGCAGGTATTCGGCGTTTAAACAAAACGATGTTAAAAGAAACGGAGGAACAACTTTATGGATGATGTATTAATGCGTATAGGAGAAATCGCTGCCTTTTTCGGTGTTTCGGTAAAGGCTTTGCGGGTCTATGAAAAAATGGGAATCTTAAAACCTGTAAAAGTCGATGAAAAGACTGGATACCGATATTATACCGCTGATCAAGTCAAACAGCTGGATGCAATTTTGGAATTGAGGGAGCTCGGCTTTTCGCTACTTGAAATTCAAAAACTTTTAGAAAGCATAATGACGAAAGAACAATATATGGAGGTGCTTGTTCACAAAAAAATTATGTGGCAAGATAAAATATTTCAAGCGCAAGACAGGATTGACGCTATTGACGAGGTTATCGAGAAGCTGGAGACATCTCTGCCTCCTGTTAAACTGCACGAATTGACCGAGGACGAACGTGCGGCTTTGTTAAACCGGATTGCATGTTTAGATGTTAGTTTACATGACCTGCATGGACGCAACATACTCACCGAAGCTCTGTGGTTGTAAGATTCCATTATCAAATTGCAGTCGCTAAAATACTAACATTGCTACTGATGTTATCAATCATATGAATAATGAGATAGGAGCAACAAATTATGCGTTGGTGAAAATTTAGAAAAATTGTATATAATTAGCGAGATAACTCTTTCCGAATTGAAGATGCATAGAGGTTCATTATTGCCGGCATTGCGGCGATAACAAACATAGGAAAATAATTTGCAATATATCGGGGATTAGCCTCCCAAATGGCAAGGAATAAGAGTAATCCAAATATTGATAAATGTGGAACAACAGTGAAAGCAATTCGAGTCGTACGTCTTAATTGCATTAACGCAGTGCCAATGATAAACAGGAATAAGAGTATATGATACCCTTGAGTAACATGTTTAAATATAGAGAAGTAGTGTGATGGGAACTGTCCCTGATGATGAAAGAGTCATGGCGTCGGAGTTGTCGTATGTGATGTTAAGGCTTATGTTATACCTCTGGGGAGCTGTATCAAGGTCCGCCTTATATGAAAATTCGATGTCTACCGTATCTTCTCTACTAAGTCTGTTAATAAAAACCGTATTGCCATCACTTAAAGAGCTATATTGGCTGAATCCACTGAAGCTGTCACCGTCATATTCTGAACTGATTCCTTATCACTAGTGTTTTTCAATGTCGCCTTAACTATAACCTCCTCTCCAGCAACTATAGGAGAAGGCTCTGTCAAATAACTTTCAACCAGGATTTTAGGTTGAGAGACAGGTGGTTCGGGCTCTGGTTCAGGCTCTGGTTCGGGTTCAGGTAGATTGGGATCCTTGCCATCATTAATAGTCACATAACAAGTGAAGCTCTGTTGCAAAGACGATCCATCTTTACTACGAGCTTGCACATCTATGGAAACAGAGTAGACACCATTATATCGGTCTGAGGAGAGGTCAAGGTCGAACCTCACCAGAAAGGATGACACTTCTTTACCGCCCTGTACAGGATTGTTTTTCAGTTCTACTGTCTTTTGTAGATTTTTATAAACAAAAGGTGAAGACATGGGATCTCCCAGCATAGGCGTAGCTGTAATTTTATTATCCAGCAGCTCACCTTCTAATAACAAAGGGACCACAACTATGGCTTTTCCATTCTTTATGGCTGGCGTGTAACCATCCTTATAAGCTCTATCCATACCTTCATATATATTCCCGTTGTCTATGCTGAGATTAACAGGAATACCGCATTATCCAATACAGTAAGGCGTCGCAGGAATCCTGGGTAACGAGAAACAAGCCCAAAATTTATGCTGCGAAACTCTGCCCTGGCATCTCCATTCATTTCAAAAATAAGACGTCCCAGAACTGAAACCATACCTGAATCAGGAGGCTCCATACCTGAGATGAGTCTCACAAGACATGTTTTTCCACTGCCTGATCCCCCTGTTATTCTAATCTTCTCTCCCCTGGACACCTTCAAATTCAAGCCGTTTATTACCCTTCGGCCTGTCATATCCAGCTTTACTACAGTATTTCTTAATGTTTTCTTAAAATTAAGATCGAATCGAACCAAAAAGGACGGCACTTCTATCCCGCCTTGTACAGGATTGTTCTTAAGCTCTACTGTCTTTTGCAGGTTTGTAAAGACAAAGGGCGAAGACATGGGATCTCCCAGCATAGGCGTTACGATAATCTTGTTGTCTCAACTCTGCGTGAAACTACGTCTTTATCTGATTGTGACCACTTATTTTGCAAAACTATCTGTTTTTTGAATATGCTTTCCACCTGGTCAAAGGATAGCAATGGTGCATTTGTATTTTCAGTCTCTCAGTACCTTAGAACAAGTCGCTGTGCGTTCCTGTTCTGGTTAAAGAAAGTAGAAGCTCATCATTTTCAATTTTGTAAATCAAAAGCCAGTCCGGGTTGATGTGGCACTCTCGTTGCCCATCATAGTTACCCGTCAAGACGTGGTCACGGTATTTTTGCGGAAGGAGTTGGCCAGAGCATAAAATCTCAAGCACTTCTTCCAGCAGACCAATATTGTAACCACGCTTTTTTACGAGTTTATAGTCTTTCTTAAATCTCGCGGAGTATCTAATCGTCAGCATTCAAATTCTCCATAAGTTCGCCAACACTATTAAACGGCCCATGCAGATTTTGCCCAAGCCGTACATCCTCAATCGCCGCGACAGTTTCAGCATTGGGGGTATCAAGGCGCATATCAAAAGGGATGCCGTTAGACCGAACCGTTTGGCGCAAAAAGACGGTAAGAGCGGTAGACATATTAAGTCCCAGTTCTCTAAAAATATCCTCAGCCTGTTTTTTTAAATCCGCATCAATGCGAATATTTAAGTTGGTGGTTGCCATAACTTATCAACTCCCCTCACCAATAGTATACCCTAAAAAAGAATAGAATGTCAACACTAAAATGATCATTTTAACTACAATGTCATTACAAAAGTGGTTTGTGATTCGTCATAGGTTGCTTTTCATTACATTTTTTTAAAAGGTTATGGGAATGTTAATATTGTCTCTCAGTATCCCAAACTTGGATCGATGATGGACCCATCCACTGCGTTAATAACAAGGTATGGATATAACCCATCAAAATTACGAGGGTTGTCTATGGGTTCATCTGATCCCTTTAACATAAGCTGTTCCTTACCCTGAAAGAACCAAGCTGGCACCATACGGTAGGTTTTAGAATCGTTAGGCATACGAATACGCATTAGGCTTAGCGAAATATCCGTTATATCAATATTCAGCGATTACCTGAACAACAGGCATCCGTTCCGGAATTCTAGCGTCCGCATCAACATGCACTGTCACTATTTCATCGGCACCTGTAAATGTAATTTCACTGAGTTGTATGGAACCGCCTTTATCCTGAGAATCTGCCCTTTGACCAATCTTTTCTTCTAATGAATCTGGGTTTTTTCCTGTAACAATTTGCTTTTCTGGTGTAGGCTGACAGGCAGTAGTAAAGCAGGAAAACAGAAGCAAGAGTGACAACAAAAGGGCTGCAATTTTACCTTTAGGCTGGGTTCGATGATGCATAAAGACTCCTTTGATCCGCTTTTCCGCAATCTTACGTGTACTACCCTGTACCATGCCCACCACCAAACTCCCATACTGTTTTTTTGAAAATAGAGAAAGGATGATGGATGCATAGGTAGTTTTTTCAGTCCTGCTAAAATGCCGGACAACATCGCTGTCGCATGCGGTTTCCATATCAGAGCGAATCTGTTTAAAAGCAATCCATACAATTGGGTTAAACCAATAAACGGCATTCAAAATGGATAGAACAATACTTAAAAGATGATCCTTGCGCTTAAAGTGCATGAGCTCGTGGCGCAGAACATACTTTACCTCCTCGTCCCTCATGGAAATCAATGTATCGATGGGCATTAGGATCTTATTGGGAAAGAGAATGGCCGGCATTCCGTATTCACATTGTCCTAGAATTCTGACATCTCCTTTTATATGAAGCTGAGCCTTAACTTCTTCAAGCTGCTTTATCAATCTTTTAGATGGCGTTATTGCATTTCTGCGAATCTGTTTCTTTAGCAAAGCATAAAGGATAGCTAAGTACATAAGGCCAATGCCCACACCAACTAGCCAGACGGTTAATAGAATTTCCTCCGTAGAAAAATAAGATGTTCGCTGAGAAGGAAGCTCTTGACTGGTAACTGTTGAAGTAGTATTCGAAATAATGGTTTGCTGATGCCAACAGGCGACAGTTACACTTATTTAGTCCTTGGTTGAAGTAGTATTCGAAATAATGGTTTGCTGATGGCTGGATTGGGGTTGTAATGGGACGGCTTTAGGTGTATTCGTATAGCTTGTTAGGGGACGAGATATTCTTCAGTAAAACAGCATAGATAGGACACAATAATCTTCAGTGGGTGGATATAGTAGTGGTTGTAAAGGATACGGAACCACCCGTACCCTTTAAAATTTGATATAATATCAAATTATATCTACAAAGAAACCAACCACTACATTCATTGTAATAAATGTGGAGTTAGCTTGCAAGTGTAATCCTGATGATTTTGATAAAATATATCAGGAGCACTACAAAAATAAAATAACCCATGAGTTTATCAGAAGTAAGTTGGGACTTCCAGATAGCGTCAGACTCAAGCTAAATGGTACTTTTGCGAGATGGTTGATACTGATTGATGAGGATAATTGCATTTATCGCAAGCGGTTCCAGGTGCAAACCGCCCTTTGGTTGAATGATAATACCAATGAGTGGCAGTATGTAAGCATCTTTCCAAACTTCATCAAGAGATATTGCTGTCCAAGCCTTTGTACACTTGAGTATATCAGCTGCCATATAGGAAAGGGTGAGAA
>ENA-UOOM01000634-UOOM01000634.1-fermentation-metagenome-genome-assembly--contig:-NODE-634-length-38676-cov-12.868621_pt1 | contig 38676 bp, 43 predicted proteins | sample MGYA00245781_ERZ724031 | MGnify/ENA primary metagenome ERZ724031 (study PRJEB28704, sample SAMN03018317) | fermentation metagenome | biome: anthropogenic terrestrial biome; feature: soil; material... | reverse complement strand
AACCGCTAACCGCTAACCGCTAACCGCTAACCGCTAACCGCTAACCGCTAACCGCGTTTCCCCCATCACATACGAACGGAGCGATACTATGTTGCTGTGGCTGATTCCCCTGTTGCTGGTGCTGGGGTTTGTGGGGTGGCTGGTCTATCGCACCATGCGGTTCAAGCCGCCAGCGGGTTTCCGCCAGGCGGGGCCGCGGCCGGTGACGGTGCCCGAAATGCCCATCGCGGTCAAGCTGGGCGAGCTGTTGCAGTGCCAGACGGTGGCCTACCGCGACCCGGCGCTGGAGGACGCGGCGGAGTTTACCCGCTTTCAGGAGCGGCTGCAGGAGCTGTTTCCCAATGTGGCGGCCAACTGTGCCCGCGTGCTGGTGGCGCAAAAGGGCATCATCTACCGCTGGGTGGGCCAATCGCAGGAGGCGCCCGCCGTGCTGATGTCCCACTACGATGTGGTGCCGGTGCAGGCGGAGGGTTGGACCAAGCCGCCCTTCTCCGGTGAGATTGCTGAGGGCTTTGTGTGGGGACGCGGCGCGCTGGATACCAAATGCACGCTGACCGCCGCCATGGAGGCGGCCGACGGGCTGATGGCCAAGGGCTTTGTGCCGCTCAATGATATCTACCTGTGTTTCTCTGGCGACGAGGAAATCATGGGCCCCACGGCCGAGGCCATCCTCAGCGCCCTGCAGGAATGGGGCGTGCAGCCCGCCTTTGTGCTGGATGAGGGCGGCGGCGTGGTGCCCGATGCCCTGCCCGGCCTGCACCTGCCCTGCGCGCTTATCGGCACGGGGGAGAAGGGCCTGGCTGAGCTGACGGTTACCGCCAGGGCCGTCCCCGGCCACGCGGCGATGCCGCCCAGGCATACCGCGGTGGGCAAGCTGGCCGCGGCAGTGCGCGTGATAGAGCGCTGGCCGTGGCCGCTGCGTTACACACCGCCCGTGCGCCAATTGATGGAGGATGCAGGCCGCCACGCGCGGCTGCCCTGGCGGCTGGTGTATGCTAACCTGTCGCCGCTGCGCCCCTTCATCAGCCTGTGGGCCGCCATGCGCGGGGGCGAGATGAACGCCCTGCTGCGCACCACCTGCGCCTTTACGGCATTGGCGGGCTCCAAAGCGGTGAATGTGCTGCCCGACCAGGCTTCGGCCACGGCCAGCGTGCGCATTCTGCCGGGGGAAAACAGCAAGTCTGTCCGACGCCGGGCGGAGCGGCTGCTGCGCGGCAAGGGGCTGGAGGTATCCATGCGCCCCATCAGCGAGCCCAGCCCGCCCAGTATAACTGGCGACAGCACCTGGCAGGTGCTGACCGAGGCGGTGGCCGACACCTGGCCTGAGGCGCTGATTGCGCCTTACCTGTTCCCCGCCTGCACGGATGCCAGGCACTACGCGCGTGTGTGCCAGCATGTGTACCGCTTCAGCGCCCTGGCGTGGACCAGGCAGGATCGTGCCCTGGTGCACAGCCATGATGAGCGCATCAGCCTGAAGGCGCTGGCCAAGATGCAGGCATTCTACGAGGCATTGATTTCAAAATTATAAAACCATATAGGAGGGTTTCATGAACATCGCATTCATCGGCATCGGGGTGATGGGCCGCGGCATGGTGGCCAACCTGCTTAAGGCGGGCAACGACGTACAGGTGTACAGCCGCAGGCGCGAATCCGCACAGGAGGTGGTGGCGCAGGGGGCAGTATGGCACGACAGCATCAAGGGCTGTGTGCGCGAGGCCGATGTCGTCATCACCATGGTGGGCTTTCCCAAGGATGTGGAAGAGGTCTACTTCGGCCAGGGCGGCATCATCCTGTCGGCCAAGCCGGGCGCCACGCTGATTGATATGACCACCACCTCGCCCAAGCTGGCCGAGCGCATCTACAGCGTGGCCAAGGAGAAGGGCCTGCAGGCGCTGGACGCGCCGGTAAGCGGCGGCGATACTGGTGCGCGCAACGGCACGCTGGCCATCATGGTGGGCGGCGATGAGGATGCCTTCCTGCGGTGCGCGCCGGTGTTTGAGGCCATGGGCAAGACCATCCGCTACGCGGGCAGCGCGGGCAAGGGCCAGCATACCAAGATGGCCAACCAGATTGTCATCGCGGGCGCCGTCAGCGGCGTGGCCGAGGCCATTGCCTACGCCAAGGCGGCCGGGCTGGACGTGAATGAGATGCTGGGCACCATCACCGGCGGTGCCGCCGGCTCCTGGCAGCTGGCCAACAATGGCCCCAAGATGGCGGAGGGCGACTATCGCCCGGGCTTTTATATCAAGCACTTCATCAAGGATATGAGCCTGGCCCACGAGGAGGCCGCCGACCGCGGGCTGAGCCTGCCGGTGCTGGATACAGCGCTGGCCGCCTATCGCCAACTAGCCGATGAAGGCTATGGCGATGAGGGCACGCAGGCGATTATCCGCAAGTACGACAAGGAATAACCGCCGCAAGGGGTGAACAACGTGCCGACCATACGGGCAATGACCCTGGATGACTATGAAGCCGTGTACCGGCTGTGGTTGTCCTGCAAGGGCATGGGGCTGAATAACCTGGACGATTCCAGGGAGGGCATCGGGCGTTTCCTGGATAGAAACCCGCAAACCTGCTATGTGGCGACCACGGGCAGCGACATCGTGGGCGTCATCATCGCCGGACATGACGGCCGCAGGGGTTATATCTACCACACGGCTGTGTCGCCCGAGCATAGGCGCGCGGGCATTGCCGGGCAGCTGGTGCAACGCGCGCTGGCTGCCCTGGCCGCGCTTGGCATCCACAAGGTGGCCCTGGTGGTGTTTGACCGCAACCAGGGCGGCAACGCGTTCTGGGAGGGGCAGGGCTTCACCAGCCGGGGAGACCTGGTATACAGAAACAAAGCGCTATCCGACATCAAACGGATTGATACCTAAGGCATAAGGGAACGCGGCATATGGAGAACCTGATGATGCGCCCGGAAACGCCCGCCGACTACGCGGCGGTGGAGCGCCTGACCCGGGAGGCATTCTGGAATGTATACCGCCCCGGCTGTGTGGAGCACTACCTGCTGCACCGGCTGCGGGATTCAGCGGGTTATCTGTCACAGTTGCATATGCTGGCGATAGTGGGGGACGACATTGTGGGCAGCATCGTCTACAGCCGCTCCCGGGTGGAGGGGCAGGATGGCAGGGCATGGGATACCCTCACCTTCGGTCCCCTGAGCGTGGTGCCCACGCGTCAGCGCCAGGGCATCGGCAGTGCGCTGGTGCGGCATACGCTGGCCATGGCCTACGAGGCGGGGGAGCGCGCGGTGCTCATCTTCGGCAGCCCGGATTATTATGGCCGCTTTGGCTTTGTACCCGCATCGCGCCATGGCATCACGCTGCCCGACGGCGGCAGCTTGGACGCCTTCATGGCGCTGCCGCTGTACCCCGGCGCGCTGGATGGTGTGCACGGCGTCTTCCGGGAAGACGCGGCCTTTGGCGGCATCCGCGATGAGGCCGTGGACGCGTATGACGAAGCGTTTCCGCCCAAGGTGAAGATGACATTGCCGGGGCAGATTTTCTAGTGTACGCACATCACACATAGATAAGAACCCATTCGCTTATCATATGCAGATGGGTTCTCATATTTCTATATGTTTATCTTGTTAAAGCTTTTTGCGGAGGGGTACGGGGAGGCGCTTTTTCTCGAAAAAGCACCTCCCCGCTTCATTATCGTCACTTTCTCCTAATCAACACCACGCTGACGTCGTTGACGTTGGTACCTGTGGGGCCGGTCATGATGAGGCCGTCCACCTTGCCCAGCGCGTGGTAGGCATCGTTGTCCTGCAATACATGGTGGATGTCGATACCCTGGGCGGCCAGGCGGCCGGCGGTATCCTGATCGCAGTAGCCACCGGCGGCATCGGTGGGGCCATCGGTGCCGTCCGAGCCCAGGGAAAACACGGCGGTTTCGTGAAGGCCCGCGATGCCCTGGGCCGCGGCGAGCGCCAGCTCCTGATTGCGGCCGCCCTTGCCGGTGCCGGTTAGGGTCACCACCGTTTCGCCGCCGGCGATGAAGCACAGGCTCTTTTCGCTATCCTGATGGTACTGGGCGATGGCGGCCAGGAAGCTGCCGGCCTCCCGCGCCTGGCAGGCCAGGCTGGCGGTGAGGATGCAGGGCTTGTAGCCCAGCGCTCGGGCGGCGTCGGCTGCGGCGCGGCATAGCACTTTCACGCTGCCCGTCACCAGGCTTTGTACGTTGTCAAGCGCCTTGGGCGTCTCCTGCCTCAGGCAGGCGGCGGCGTCGGGCGAGAGGGCCAGCTGGTACTTGTTGGCGATGCGCAGCGCGTCGGCCGAGGTGCTGTTGTCCGGCCAGGCGGGGCCGGAGGCAATCATGTCCAGCGGGTCGCCAATGATGTCCGACAGCACCACCGCGTATACGCTGGCCGGGGCGCACATCTGGGCGAGGCGCCCCCCCTTCACGGCGGACAGCCGCTTGCGGATGGTGTTCATCTCCACAATGTCGGCGCCGCTTTTGAGCAGCTGCGCGGTGATGCCCTGCAGCTCCTGCGGGGTAATCAGCGGCTGCTCAAACAGCGCCGAGCCGCCGCCCGATATCAGCAGCAGCACGCTGTCCTTGGCCGTCAGGTTTTTCACCAGGTCAATGGCCTCCTGGGTGGCGGAAAAGCTGTTGTCATCGGGCACAGGATGCCCGGCTTCGCGCAGCGTCAGGCCGCCCAGCTCGCCCTGCACGTGACCGTGCTTGGTGATGACAATGCCTTGGTCGATGCGCTTGCCCAGCGCATCGTGGGCAGCCTTGGCCATCTGCCAGGCAGCCTTGCCGATGGCCACCAGCACCAGGCGACCGTCGGGGTTAAAGCGAATATTGTCCAGCGCCTCGCGCACGGCGGTATCGGGCTGCGCGGCTTTGAGCGCGGCCTGCATGATGCGGTCTGCGTCCTGTCGGATGCTCATGATGGGCCTCCTTTGGGGTGTGATGATGTTGCAGCCATTATAGCACAGCGTAAAGAGCAGGGCACCGGCTATACACTACGGAATTTCCCTGCAGATTGAAAAACCCGCCGCGCGGTTCATTTCCTGCGCGGCGGGTTGATTATGTTGAACTGACTATTTCAGGGTGCTTCTGTCGAGCATGGGTTTGTCGGTCCAGACCACCACCTGCTCCCCCTCTTGGGTGCGGATGAACACAGGCAGCGCGAAGCCGTTTTTGTACTCCTTGGGCACACGGTAGTACTTTTCACCGTCCAGGTGAAAGCGCAGGCTGTCCTGGCTGATGTCGATGGCCAGGCTGCCGGCCTTGGGCTTGCCGTACACCGGCGGGTAATAGGCGTCGCCGCGGCCGTCCAGTCGGCCCAGCACGCGGTACTCCTTTTGTTTGAACAGGTTGGTGAAGTAGCTCACGCCGGTCTTGCTGGTCTTGCGGTAGCCCTGGGGGAGGGTGGAATCGTCCAGCTTGATGCCCTTGGGCTTGCCAAAGTCATCCCACACGGCCTTGTAGGGCTTGTCGCCCACCACCGTCACGGTGAAGCTGCGGCTGTCACCCATCAGCTGGGAGCTGACCTCAGTCTTGTACATGCCCTTCTTCTTGTCCAGGCGGCCATACACCAGAAATTGGGTGATGCCGCCCTTGTCGGTGAAGGCGTACACGGTGTGCTCAAAGCCGGGGATGCGGATGGCTGTGAAGTATTTGTTGACGTTGGCCTTGGCTGCCTTCAGGTATTCAAAGCCCTCTGGGGCGCTGTGCTGGCCCGCGGGGGCTTCGGGTAGGGCGGCAGGCTGCTCTGGGGCTGCGGTTCCCTCGGCTATGGCGGGGGTTTCGGACGCAGTGTCCTCAGCCGGGGCTTGTTCCGGGTTGGGCTGGGGCGGCGGCGCGGTCACCGGCGGCTGGGCAAGGGTAACCGCGGGCAGCAGGAGCATCAGCAGCATCATCAGCGCAGCGGCGCGTTTGAGCAAGGTTTTCATGCGTCTCTCCTTTGTGCGCCCAAGGGGCGCGGGGCTTGCGGCCTGGTTGCAGCCCACCAGATTATACCAAATCGTTAAGATTATGGCAATATTCTCGTAACAAATAAGGCACACGCTTAGGGCGGAAAATTTTCTTTCCACTGGGTGGCATATTTTGGCCTTGCACCGGCACTCATTGCATATAAGAGATGATGGTGACATCAACCAACCGACATACAGGAGGCGGCCATGAAATCGCTTTGTGCGCTTGTGATATTCGCCCTGCTGACGCTGCTGTACATCCCGGATGACGGGGTGATGACGCTTGAGCCGTATCCCATCGTGGAGGCGCAGCCGGCAGGGACCCTATGCAACCCTTGATTTGACGGAGATTGCTCCATCAATAAAAATACGAACCGAAACGAAGGAGGAACCCTTATGAAACGGATGCTTGCCTGTCTAATCATGGTGGCCCTGTTGGTCACACTCTCCCTGCCGTTGGCGCTGGCCGAACAGGGCCCCGCCATAGGTCTGCCCAACCCAGTCGTTGAAGCCACCGCCGAGGAGGCAGCCAAGGAATCGGGCACCTTCGGCGCCACTTTGCCCGAGGGGGCGACGGACGCGCGCTACTCCTACATCAAGGGGAAGGACGGGCCGGTCATCTTCCAGGTGCAGTTTACCTGGGAGGGATCGGAATGCGCCATCCGCGCATTCAAGGGCACACAAATGGAGGACCTCTCCGGCATGTTCTTCCCATGGGAAACCGACAGAAAGATGATGATTGGCGCTTATCCCGGTCGTGTGATGTATACCGAGGGGGAAGCGGGCGTGGTGATGTGGTACGACGCGCGCAACGAGCAGGTGTTCAACGCCTCCATGGCGATTGGCGCTACGCTGGACAAGCTGATGAAGTTGGCCTATGCCAATGCCGAGTGGGAGCAGGAGCTGATGAGCGAGCCGGACATCATCCCCTTTGGCACGCTGGTCGCCCCGTATGAGGCATCCGACGAGAAGGCGCTGGGGGAGGCGCTGGGCATCACCTTCGCTGCCCCGCAGGGCGCCACGGATGTCAAGTACTTCAAATTGGGGAAGGACAGCCCGGCCGGCTTGGTGTCCTACCAGCTGGATGGCAAGAACTACCTGCTTTTCGCCGCCAAGGATACCGAACCCTATGACCCGTCCGGACAGATGGTGCCGTGGGAGCACTTTGCCGCCGCCGAGTTGGCCGAGTATCAGGCCGAGATGATGTACAACGAAAGCGGCATGGGCCTGATTACCTGGTTCAACAAGGATGAGGGCATCAACCGCAGCCTGGTGCTGGAAAGCGCCACCCCCGAAACCCTGCTGGCCGCGGCCAAGGAACTTGTGAAATAGGAAAGCCAGATAAAAAGGGATAGGGAGGACGCTATGAAGAGAATAATCGCCCTGATGATGTTGTTGGCGCTGCTGCTGGGCTTGCTGCCGGTATCCGCCTCCATCTACGACCCGGGCGCCGGTACCATGTACATCAAGACCGAAAACGGCAAGTCCGTCAATATGCGCGAACAGGCCGGCACCGACGCCAAGGTCATCACCACCATCCCCTACGGCAAGAGCGTGATGGTGTACAGCGACTTTGTGGGCGGCCAGTGGTCGCACGTACAGTATGGCATGTTCAACGGCTTTGTGATGAATCAATTCCTGACGGACAGACAGCCAAAGCCCTTCACGCCGCCTACGCCCAAGCCTACTCCGCGTCCCACGGCCATCCCATCGCCCGAGCAGCGCCGCGCCAATGAAATCAACGCCGCGCGCAAGCTGGGTATCGTGCCCGAGGGGATGAAGGTAGAGGGCCTGTGCACCTGGACCGACCTGCATAACCTGCTGACCAATGTGGTGCGCCTGAAGACCAAGAACCCCGAGGCACAACGCGCGCACTATTATCTGACCAAGGAGGAATACGCTGCCTCCGGCGCGGGCGCCCAGTATGACATGGTGCTGCGCGGCGTGGCAGCGGCCGAGCTGTACGGCGCGCTGCTGGACATGGGCGACCCCAACCCCGAGCTGAACCACACCAACGACCCTTATATCGCGGACATGGCGGACATCCAGGTGGCCCAGCAGTACGCGGGACGCACCGCCCCCTACGATGCCAATGACTGGCGCACTAAGGATTTGACCTCCATGGTGCTTACGGTGCTGGACCATACGGACATTCAAAACGGGCAGGCCGTGATGGAGCTGGATGGGGAGCACAATTTCTACCCCACCCACCCGCTCACCCGCGAAGAGGCGATACTGGCCGCGGCGCGGCTGTACAACTCCTGGACGACCTACGTGGGCACCGTGGTGGTGACGCATTCCCGCCAGGCCAACCTGCGCGGCGGCCCCTCCATGAAGGACGCCATCGTGGGAAAGGCAGACCCCGGCGCCAGGTACCCCGTCATCGCGGTGGAGAAGGGCGGCTGGTACAAGGTGCTGCTGCCCGACGGCAAGTCCGCCCACATCTCCGGTAGCATGGTGGCTTACTCTCAGCAATAGCTTGACCTATATAAGGAAAGGCTGCCCGCAAGCAGTTGCGGGCAGCCTTTTATGAGTTCTGATCAGGCACGCGCGATGTTGACTGGCCGCTCTGCCGCGGCGCGGATCAGCGCGGGGGTGAGCAGCGCCAGCATCAGCGTGACCAGCATGTCAAACGCGTAATACCCATTGAAATGCAGGTAGTCCTCCGGCCAGAGGAACAGGGAGATGTGCAGCATCATCTCGTTGAACAATACCAGCGCCAGCACAAGGGCGTGGTACAGAATACGCCTGCGGTCGCGCTGCCTGTGGGCGTACATCAGACCGCGCAGGCTGACATAGCTGAGCACCGCGAACCCCAACCCCCATAACAGGTTGATGGTGGGGCTGGTGACCTCGCCCAGCGCGAACCAGGTATAGGTAAAGGGCAGCGTGAGCGCGGGTGCGAGCAGCGCAAGCGGGGGATGCCACGCGCGCTCTTCATCGCTTGCCATGCTGATGGCGACGGATATCAAAAACAGGTGCGAGCCGGACCAGGCGAAGTTGGCCGGGCTGGGCTCGGGCGGGGAGTAGCCACGCAGCATATAATACAGCAGCCAGTACATCAGCCCGAGCGACCAGCACATCAACGCCCCGCATAGAAAGGAGAAATGGCGCGCGTGCCCCTTGCGGTACAGCCACAGCGCCCACAGGCTGCTGATGCCGCTGACCGCCAGCTGTATCAGGTTATCCCACAGCTCGATGGATCCCACATGGACTCCTTTATAACAATGATACGCAAAGGCATCATCAGGCCGCCTGCTGTTCCGGCGCCGGGGGCACGCGCATGGGAAACAGGCGCAGCCACAGGGCAAACAGCAGCGGCACCACATACCCCAGCCAGCGCATGGGCCCGGGGAACGAGACTAGCAGGTTGTACACCGCGTGATACACGATGGAGATGGAGACCACGCCCATCATGGCCGTTGCCTTGGGCCAGCCCGCCTGACGGCTGTAGCTGAGGCTGGCGCCCATGAAGGCGGTGCTGCCGATATGCATGGCGCCTACCGCCAGCCCGCGCAGCACCATGTTGAGCAGATCGCTGGTATCAACCAGCGTGAGGTAGCACGCGTTTTCGAACGTGGCAAAGCCGACACCCATGGCAAGCGCCGTATCCAGCAAGCGGCGGGGCGAGGGCTCCGCCATCATCATCACATATAACAGCGGCAAAAACTTGCCGATTTCCTCTACCATGGGGGCGATGACAATCACCGCGTCCAGCGAATCGCTGCCGCTGGTGGCGCTGATGAAGCTGTTGAAATAAGCGCTGAGCAAGCACACCGCCATGCCGATGGTGAAGTGCAACGCAAAGCGCCGGCTGCCCGCCCGCAAAAACAGCAGGGAGACCAGCAGCGGCGCCGCCAGGCATATGAAGATGTTTTCGGCGTAAATCATGCCAATCGCCCCGGGGCGTTACAGGCGCCCCTTTCCTTCCCTGTTGCGCAGCCAGCTGCCCAGCAGCGCCACACATACGCCCAGCACGAAGGCCAGCACGCCCACGACAATGTAGCCAAGCACGCCATTGCTGACAAACAACGCGCCCAATGTGTGCGAGGTGGCCTGCGTGCTGTTTGATAGATACCCCTCTTTGGGAATGGCCCAGGCCAGCGCTACAATCAGCACCAGGCTGGCCATCACCGCGCCCGCGTGCAGGTAGCTGCTTTTTCGGATGCGGCGTTCCCGTATCATGACGTTGGCCCGGCGGATGCTTTCCGCCGCCACTTCGCTGTTACTTTTCATGCGATTCATGTTCCTCCAACAGGCGCCGCAGTGCCTGCTTTCCGCGGGCAATCAGGTGGGAAAACTGCGTCTGGTTCTTTTTCATAATCTGCGCCGCCTCGCGCTGGTTCATCCCCTGCAGGAATACCAGCACCAGCGCCTGGCGATAATCGGGATGCAGCTTGCCGATGGCAGTATACAGCGTGGATACGTTTTCGCGCTTCAACCAATCCTCCTCCGCGCTGATGGCGCCTTGGGGCGTCGGCTGCATGCGGACAACCTGCTCGGTTTCCATGGGTATCTCTCTGGATTTTCGGCTTTGGTGCAGCGCTAGGTGCCGCGCGATGCCAAACAGATAGGTTTTCAGCGACGATTGGCCACGAAAACGGCCGCAGCTGGCCACCAGCTCGGCAAAGGCATCAATCATCAAATCCTCCGCGTCCTCGCGGTTGTGCACAATGCTGTAAATAAACAGCGTCAAGCCCGTGCGGTATTGCGCAATCAGCGCTTCCAGCGCCGATTCATCGCCCGAACATACGCGGTGGTATAAGTCTAATTCCTCGCTTCGCTCCTGCATGAATCCCCTTTCAATACGGCAGAACCGCGCTTGGTCAGGAAGGACCACGCCGAAGGCCATTGTCTGGGATAATTTATTATAAGATTGTTGAAAACGCGCGTCAATACTTCGCTAAAGTGAAAGAAACGCCAAGCGAAATTGCATTGACTGAAAAAATCGAAGGACCGCTATGTTTACACAGCGGCCCAGATGGTCCAAGAAGTAGAATCAGGCAGGTATCGGAGGGCGGAGCCCTCTGATAGAAATCCGCCCCAGCGACATGTGCGGTGGGGCGAAAGGCCTGGCAAAGCCAGGGTTTCCTTGCCATCCGCCGCCCGAGAACGAAGTGAGAGGCGGATGGCCTAACGTTCCTTCCCGTCAAGAAACCGAAGGTTTTTTGACGGCGTGAGGCCGCTGTGCTTGCACAGCGGCCCAGGGGTTGGTATTGGTTTTATTTGGCCAGGGCGAAGGGGATGCGGTTGTCAAAGGCGGCCTTCAGGGCGCCCACGATGTCGCCATGGCTGTCGTTGAGGCTCATGGTGGCTGCGCTGGTCACGTCGGCCAGCATGGCCTTCTCATCGTCGCTCAGCGCGTTGTACTTGGCCAAATCGCCCTCGTCCTTCTGGTCGGCCTTCAGGGGGCGGCCGTTCTTGGCGGTGTACTTGTCAAACCACTCCTGCACTTCTTCCACCGTGTTGCCGACGAACAGCTTTTCATAGGCATCCATCTGGGTGGACCAGGTGCCGGTGCCCATCTTGTAGCCTTCGCCGCGGGCGCGCTTGGTCAGCCAGGTGCCGAACTCCGCCATATAGTTGTCTTCGGTCTGCTCGAGCTCGCTGTCAATTTTCGCATCGTGGTCGCTGTCGTAGTTCAGCGCACTCTGGCCGGGGAAGCCGGAGAAATGGGGCATGCTGGCGCCATCATAGTTGGGGGTAGCGACCTCGAGTTGATCCAGGTGGCAGAAGAGAATCTTGCCGTCCTTGTCAAAGACGACGCTGGCCATCACCTGGTTGAAACTGTAGACCTGGACTTCCTTGTCATCCTTGCCGGGGCCGATGCGGCCGCTGGACACGACGCCAAAGCCAAAGTACTGCTCTGCCTCAGGCAGGGGCTGCGCTTCGGCGGGCTGTGCCTCAACAGGCTGGGCTTCGGTGGGCTGCGCCTCTGCAGGCTGAGCCTCGGTGGGCTGGGCTTCCGCGGGTTGGGTCTCGGCGGGCTGAGCCTCGGTGGGCTGGGCTTCCGCGGGCTGCGTCGCAGCCAGGGCGGCCTTCACGGCCTCCACAATGGCGCCGGAAGTGACGGTGGCACCGGCCACGCCGTCCACATCCGCGCTGCCAGCAGCCACGATTTTGCCGGGCAGTTCATCAATCGCGGGGGTGCCGATGCCGTTGGTTTCGGCATGTTCCAGCACCTCAACCTTGGTAATCTTGCCATCTTCCAGGGTCACCTGTACCTTGACGGCGCCGCCAAAGCCCTGGCCTTGGCCTTCTACAACCGTGGTCTCCGCCATCGCGCCCAGCGCGAACAGCAGACATAACGCAATGGTCAGGGATAGGATTTTCTTCATACACAGACCTCCGATATTATTAATTGAATCCCAGCCAATTATAGCACCGCGCCTATGGGATGCCAACTGAATTTTGATTATCAATAGCAGTCATATAAAACCATTCGTGGTAGCATGGGGTTTACAAAACCACAAGATGTGGTATAGTGTTGCTGTTCGAGTATTGTGATCGATGGATGGAGGATAATATCATGGCCTGTGAATTTCATGTAACCAACGGCACTTTGCCGCAGGATGAGCTAAACCTGTACCTGGAACGCGCCAAGGAGTTGTACGGCCGCGAGCCGCGCCGCATCACCCTCAACCTGGATGGCGAGTATGTGGACGTAGATTACGACTTTGGCAACCAGCCCTTTGAGCGCATCCGCCGCATCACCGGCTACCTGGTGGGCACGCTGGATCGCTTCAACAACGGCAAGCGCGCCGAGGAGCACGACCGCGTGACCCACGGCCTGCAGGCCTGACGAGGCGGGCATGAAGCACGTCATTTTATTCCATTTCGAGTCCTGCCCTTACTGCCAGCAGGCCAGGCAATGGCTGAAGGAACTGCAGCAGGAGCAGCCTGAACTGGCCAAGGTGCAGGTGGAGATGATTGACGAAAAGCTGGAGCCCCAGCGCGTCGCCGATTTTCTCAAGCAGGGACACAGCTATTACTATGTGCCCACCTTTTATGTGGATGGCGTGAAGGCCCATGAGGGCGTCGCCACCAAGCAGATTGTGGAGGATGTGCTGCGCAGCGCGCTGGCATAAGCGCCCTGTGGCAGCACCGAAGGATGACCGGCAGCGGCATCCTTCTTTCTTTGTTTGGTGCGGAGGTACACAGATGGACAAAAGACTTGGGATAGATTGGTGGCAGGGGGCCAAGTTTGGCCTGTTTATTCACTGGGGGCTGTACGCGCTGCTGGCCGGGGAATACAAGGGTCAGCGCACGCACAACATCGCCGAATGGATCATGCATGACCTGCGCATTCCGCCCGCGGCGTACGAGCGGTTGGCCGCCCGCTTCAATCCGGTGCATTTTGACGCCGATGCCATCGCGTCACTTGCCGCCCGGGCAGGGATGCGCTACGTGGTGCTCACCGCCAAGCACCACGATGGCTTCGCCATGTATCACTCCCGCGCCAGCGCCTACAACGTGGTGGACGCTACCCCCTTTGGCCGCGACATCGCCCGGGAGTTGCGCCGCGCCTGCGACCGTCATGGCCTGCGGCTGTGCTTTTACTATTCCCAGGCGCAGGACTGGCATCACCCCGGCGGCATCGAGCAGATTGTGCGCGACCCCAACCCGGACTTTGACGCCTATCTGTCCCAAAAGTGCGTCCCCCAGCTGGAAGAGCTGTTAACCCAGTATGGTGACCTGGGGCTCATCTGGTTTGACACGCCCATGAGCATGACGCCGGAACAATCCCGGCGCCTGCGCGACCTGGTGAAGCAGCATCAGCCAGCGTGCCTGGTCAGCGGCCGCATTGGCCACGGCCTGGGCGACTACATGACCACCGGCGACAACTTCATCCCGCTGTTGCCCTACGATGGGCCCTTTGAGGTGCCCGCCACCATCAACCACACCTGGGGCTACAGCCGCTTTGATACCGACTGGAAGCCCGCGCAGCAGTTGCTGCGCGACCTGGTGCGCGTGGTCAGCCGCGGGGGCAACTACCTGCTCAACATCGGGCCGGACGACCTGGGCTGCATACCCGAGCAAAGCGCCCAGCGCCTGCTGGCCATTGGCGATTTTCTGCGCCTCAATGGCGAGAGCATCTACGGCACCCACCCCGTCTCCGCCTATCCCTACGACATGGATGGAATCTACTTCACCGCGCGGCCCGGCCGCCTGTATATCCATTGCTTCGCGCCGCGCGATTCGCTTTACCTTATCAACATGATGAACAAGCCCTTGTCCGCCCGCCTGCTGGCCGATGGCCGATCGCTCACCCTGCGTGAGCGACGCACCTGTGAGGGTGTCGACAGCTGGACCATCCTCCTGCCCGGCGACCTGCCGCCGCAGCTGGACACCGTCATCGCGGTGGACATCGCGGAGGAGCAGGTGTGCTTTGAGCCGATTACGGGTAGTTGGAGGACGGGAGACGAAAGGACAGGAAAACGTTGGACCCTTTCTTAAAAGAAAGGGTCCAAACCCCCAAAGAACTTTAATATATAGTAATCCTATCTCAACGCAACTTCTTTTGCTGGGATGTGAGTTGATGAGCTGAATATCATTCGGGGAGTTTGCACACATCCACCCACTCGCCGCCGCTGAGCTGCGCCAACTCTTCGGGCGTCAGTTTGACCGCGCTGTTGGCGCTGCCGCAGGCGGGATAGATGGTGTCAAAGCGTTTCATCGCCTCATCCAGATAGACGCGCACGCCCTCCTTTACCAGAAAGGGGCACACGCCGCCAATTGCATGGCCAGTCTCCTGCTGCGCTTCCTCGGCCGTCAGCATGCGGGCTTTGGTGCCAAAGCGGGCCTTGTACTTGGGGTTGTCAATACGGGCATCGCCCGCGCACACCACCAGCTGCGCGCCGCCATCCGCCGCGCGAAACGACAGCGTCTTGGCAATCCGCGCCTCCTCTACCCCCACCGCCAGCGCCGCCAGCGGCACCGTGGCGCTGGACACATCAAACGCCATCGCCCGCTCGCCATACCCCCGGGACGCCAGATAGGCCTGCACCTGTTCAAACGACATAAACCCCTCCCCAATCGCAGTACATCCATTGTAACAGCGGGGAGGGCATTTTGACAGGCAGTACGCCCGGTGGGGTGTATCCCTTAGGTTTTTTCTGCCCGCAGCGCGAACAGCGGGCCCGTTTGCACGACTGTTACATGGCCAAAGCCGACTTTTTCGCACAGTTCCTTAAACCACCGGGCGTCCTGTGCCGCATCCTCGTCATGGATGCCATAGCCGGTGTGAACGGGGGTGCCGTCCGCGTCGATATCCAGCTGTACCACAAAGGGCTGCGCGGTTTCAATGGCTGTATCCCAGACGTGTAGGCAGCCGCCCGTCTTGAGCACCCGATACGCCTCCCGCAGCACCTGCTCGTGGTCCGAGGTGGAGATGTACATCATCGTGAAAAAAGCGGTCACATGGTCAAATGTCGCGTCATCAAAGGTCAGTTGACGGGCATCCATCACCACCTTCTCAAAGCCGTCCGGGGCTTCATCCAGCTCTTCCTGCCGGGTATCGATGGCGGTTACCTGCCCGCCGTACACGCGGCCGATGACGCCCTCCCCGCCGCCGCCCAGGTCCAGGATGCGGCCGGTGAGGGTTTTGCGCAGGGTGATATCAGGCGTGTTCATGGTCCTCCTGTAACATGGGTTCCTGCAAGAATTGCATCACCAGGTTGACCATCGTTTCCTTTTCGCGGGGCTTGGATTCGGCCAACATGATAATCAGCGCCACCAGCGTATCATCAGCGATACGTTTGCGCTCCCCCGAAAACAACGCGTTGTTCTTGTGCAGGTAGTGCAGGAAGATGGCTGCCGCGATGCGCTTGTTGCCATCGGAAAAGCTGTGATCCTTGACGATAAAGTACAGCAGATTGGCCGCTTTCTCTTCCAATGTGGGGTAAAGGGGCTGACCGCCGAAGGTTTGCTCTATGGCTGCCAGAATACCGTGGAACGAGTCGTCCTTTTCGTTGCCAAACAGGTTGCTCTCCGCGCCAAAGCGCATGTCATCAATGATGGCGCGGCATTCTTGATAGGTAAGCGATTGTGTAGCCTCTCTGCCCGATGGCTTTTCGACCCGTTGGCGGTCATAGTCGTCCAACAAATCCAGCGCCGCGGTGTAGGCGGAGATGACGTTTAAGACCTGGCTGCTATTCAGGCGTTCGCCGGCGCGTTTGAGCACTTCGACGGAGACCTTCAGCTGATTCAGCCGCTTTTGATTCAGAGCGTAGCCGCGCAGGAGGTACTCCTTCAATATGCGGTTTGCCCAAATGCGGAACTGAGTTCCCTCCCTGGATTTTACACGATAACCCACCGAGATAATGACATCCAGATTATAGTGTGGAATCTGGCGCGTTATCTCTCGGCGCCCTTCCATTTGAACCTGTGCAAAATTTGCACAGGTTGCTTCCTTGAGCAACTCCTGCTCCATATATATGTTGGTGATATGGCGTTGAATGACGCTGCGATCGCGCTGGAAAAGTGAAGCCAGTTGCTCAACGCTGAGCCAGACGGTTTCGTCTCGCAACGCAACATCCAGATGCACAACCCCATCCGCCGATTCGTACAGGACGACCTTGTTATTCTCTGTCATGCTCTCTCCTCTTCCCCCAACGGCACCCGCAGCAGAATCTCATAATCCTCCTCGCCCTTAATCCAGGAGAGCGCCAGCACCCGCGCGGTGCCGCAGAAGGGGGCGAACGCCCGGCTCAGGCGGCGCAGCGCGTCCGCGTCCACTTCGCCGGGGCCGGTATACAGCGATACATGGGGCGTGTACAGGCCGCCCGACAGGCTGGTCCAGCGGTCGGCGTATTCGTCATAGCGCTGGTGAAAGGCTTGATGGTGTTGGCGCAGCCCGCCGACACAGGCCGGGAAACAGGCGGCCACGGTGGGCGTCAGCAGGCCTATCTCTTCAAACGCCAGGGGAAAGGGCGAGACCTGTTTGGCAAATTCCCGCATATACGCTGCCAGCGCCTCCTCCTGGATATCCAGGTAGCAGCCCAGCGTGATGTGGGGGTGAAAGGCGGTGCACAAAAAGGCGCTGCCCGAGGCCGCGCGGGCCAACGCTTCCAGCCGGGCGGCGCTATCGGCGTCCGGCTCCCACAGCACGCATAGGTCTTTTCTCATGCGCCTTCCTTGCCGCCTTTGAGCAGCAGCTCATGCCGCAAATCCCACAGGGTTTGAGAGAGGTCCACCTTGGGGGGCTCCGGGTTGACGGGGCGCAGCTGCTCCTCCCAGATGTGCTTTTCCTGCTTGGCGCGGTAATCGCTGATGTCGTGCACGCTCAGGCTGGGGCCGACGTAGCGCTCCCCGCGCCAGAAGGGCTGTAGCATTTTTTGCAGGCGGTAGCCGGTCAGGGTGGTGCGCTTCCAGGTGTTCTTGGGGTCAAAGAGGGTCAGCGGCTGCGATTCATCCATCCCTTCATCGGCCAGGGTAATCAGATCGGCGAACGCCATGCCGTCCGCGTCGTACACGCGGTACAGCTCCTTTTTGCCCGGCAGCGTCACCTTCTCCGGGTTGTCAGAAAACTTCATCTTGGGCATCATGGTGCCGTTTTCTTCCAGGGCGCTCATCTTGTACACGCCGCCCAGCGCCGGGGTTTCCCCGCCGGTAATCAGCTTGGTGCCCACGCCCCACAGATCGATGCGCGCGCCCTGCAGCTTCAGGTCGCGGATCAGGTACTCATCCAGGTCGTTGCTGGCCACAATGATGGTGTCCGGGAAGCCGGCCTCGTCCAGCATCTCGCGGGCCTTGCGGCTGAGGTACGCCAGGTCGCCGCTGTCCAGGCGGATGCCGCGCGGGGTGCCGCCGCGGGCCTTCAGCTCGCGGAACACCTGGATGGCGTTGGGTACGCCGCTGCGCAGGGTGTCAAAGGTGTCCACCAGCAGCAGGCAGCTGTCCGGATAGGCGGCGGCGTAGGCGCGAAAGGCGGCCAGCTCGCTTTCAAAGCTCATCACCCAGCTGTGCGCGTGGGTGCCCGAGACCGGGATGTCAAACATCTTGCCCGCCAGCGTATTGCTGGTGGAGGTGCAGCCGCCAATCACCGCGGCGCGCGCCCCCCAGATGCCCGCGTCCGGCCCCTGGGCGCGGCGCAGGCCAAACTCCATCACCCGGTCGCCCAGGGCGGCACGCGCCACGCGGTTGGCTTTGCTGGCTATCAGCGTCTGGTGGCCGACCAGGTTGAGCAGCGCGGTCTCTATCAGCTGCGCCTGGCCCAGGGGGCCCTCCACCCGCACCAGCGGCTCGCCCGCGTAGACGATGCTGCCCTCGGGCACCATGTCCACATCGCAACTGAAGCGCAGGCCGCTCAAGTATTGCAGAAAGGCCTCATCGAACAGCTTGAGGCCCCGCAGATAGGCGATATCTTCCTCGTCAAAGCGTAGGTTCTCCAGGTAATCCTTGAATTGTTCGTTGCCGGCCATCACGGCGTAGTTCATGTTGCCCTGGCGTCGGTAAAACATGTCAAACACCGCCCGGCGCTCCAGCATGCCGCTCTTGAAGTAGCCGTACAGCATGGTGATTTCGTACAGGTCGGTCATCAGGGTCAGGTTTCTCATGGCTGTTGCTCCTCTTTGTGGATCAGTGCGCGGATTTCATCAAGCCAGGCCTGGGCCGAGGCATCCGACGGCATGGCAAACCCGCCGCGGGGGGACAGGTCTATCTCCAGCACCCGCGGGCCGTCAGGCATGCAGCTACGCTTAAATTGTGCCGCGAAAAAGCGGCGGAAAAACCGCTCCAACATGTGCAGCAGCTCCAGGCGGGTATAGGTTTTGCCGTGGATGCGGTGCAGGCGCTTTGCCAACTCCTGCATGCGCCAGCCGCTCAGGAACAGCCACAGGATGTGGTCGTTAATCAGGTAGCTGCCAAGCAGCTGCTCGGTCTGCTGGGCGGTTTGCCCGCCTGGCAGCAGCTCCGGGCTGATGGGCGTGCGCAGGATGCCGCGAATCACGCGGCGCAGCGCTGCGTTGTCGGTGGTGTCTGCCACATGGCCCAGCATCAGGCGGATGGCGGTTTTGAGCAGCCCGGAATTGACCGCGTACATGCTCATATGGTCCCCGCCATAGGTGGTAAAGCCAAGCGCCAGCTCGCTCAGGTCGCCCGGGCCCAGCATCAGGCCGCCGTGCATGTTGCTCAAATCCATCAGCACCTGGGTGCGCTCCCGCGCCTGGGCGTTCTCATAGGCGGCGTCATGGCGGCCATCGTGGCCGATGTCCTTCAGGTGGCGGGTCACGCTGTCGGTCAGGTCAATCTCCCGCCGGGGCAGCCCCAGGGCGTCCATCAGCCGCAGGGCGTTTTGCCGGGTGCGGCTGCTGGTGCCAAAGCAGGGCAGCGACCAGGCCAGCAGGTTTTCCCGCGGCAGGCCGAGCAAAGTCAGCGCCCGGGCCCCCGTCAGCAGGGCCAGCGCGCTGTCCAGGCCTCCGGACAGGCCCACCACCACATGCTTCACGCCAATGCGCCGCATACGCTGTGCCAACGCCTGGGCGGGGATGGTCAGCGCCTCCTCGCACCATTGCCTGCGCAGCGGCCCTTTGAGCGGGGCGTAGGGCATCTTGCTGTCGCGACCGGGCAGGGGCGGTATTTTGTCACCGACCGCCTTGGCCGAGGGGTTGAACGCAAGGGTGACATAGGCATCCTGTTGAAACGCGGGGGTCAGGGCCAGCAGCTTGCCCCGGCAGGCGGCGGCCAGCTCGCCGCCCCAGGCGGCATCGGTGGTGGATTCACAGCCCCCTGCGTTGGCATACAGCAGGGCACAGTCCCACTCGGCGCTGCGCCGCTGCACCAGGCGGCTGGGGTGCCACAGCGCGCAGGCCGGGTCGGCCGCCATGTGCGCGATGAGGGCCGCGCCCCGGCTGCATAGCCGACGGGCATTTTCGGGGCTGGTGTCCAGCGTCGCGGCCAGCTTCACCTGGCTGCCGGGCAAGGTGATGGGTCGCTCCCGCTCCAGCCGGAAGGGGTGTGCCAGGCGCACCAGCTCCAAAAAGTGCGTGCTGCGCGCGCGGAAGGGCGTATCGTTCTCCGGGTCGCGGGTGCCTTCGGGCAGCAGCAGGGACCGCAGCCGCCCCCGGTGGGCCAGGGCCACCGCCGGGTAAAAGTGCTCGCTGTAACCGAATAAAAAGCTGAACGCCACCATGCATTCCCCGCTGGCCTCGGCCAGTTGCTTCACCGCGCGGTACAGGGGAAAGCGCACCGTGCTGCGCGCCAGGTCACCGGCTGTGGCGCCCAGTATGCTGAATTTGGGAAACACAAGCAGCCGCGCGCCGTCAGCTTCCGCGCGGCGCATCTTCTCCAGCATATCCTTGGTATTGGCCTCAATGTCCGCCGGCGCGCCATCCACGCTGGCCAGGGCGATTCTCATCAACGATGTGGGCTTTGCCATACGCATCCCTCCGCGAAAAATATACCATTCGGGCGACCAATTGGCAAGGAAATGGCCAGGTACACACCATTACAATAACCCAAGGAGGTTCCCACATTCTTCGTTCCTTCCAATCATGAGTCCAAATATGAATGAAATACCCTGCTTCCGGCTTGCGTAGCCAGTATTCGGGGTGCGGAGAGTTCCCACTGTTTCGCAGACATCACGCGCACCCAAATTCGGGATAGTTAGGGGATTTCGCCCAGGCTTTTGCTGGAGGCGAAGAGGGGTCAGATACCTCGGAGAGTCGTCAAGATACCGTGAAGATGAAGGAGATACATAAAACTAACTATAAATGAATTAGCCTTTGCTAACTATCAGAAGGAGAAAAAATTTATCACAGGGGCTTGACATCTGTACCATGGTGTGCATACTGTAAATGAAAAGTATGAACAGTGAGGTGAGGCGTATGCGCATTGTGCTGTCCAACGACAGCCGCCTGGCCATCTGGGAGCAGATTGTCGAGCAAATCAAGGATGCCATCATGAAGGGGGAACTGAGCCCTGGCGACCCGCTGCCTTCCATCCGGGCGCTGGCGCGGGATTTGCGCATCTCGGTGATTACCACCAAGCGCGCCTACGACGAGCTGGAGGCGGAGCGCTTTGTGGAGTCCATCCAGGGCAAGGGCTCCTTTGTGGCGGCGCAGGATAGTGCCATGATGCGCGAAAAGCGCCTGAAATCCATAGAGGCCAGGCTGTCGGAGGCATTGATTGAGGCACGGCTGCTGGGATTTGACTACGAGGAACTGGAGCAGATGCTCCGCATTTTGTGGGAGGAGTAACATGGAAAACATACTGGACATCAAAAACCTGCGCAAGGAATTCGGCGGCTTTACGCTGGACAATATCAGCTTTGCTTTGCCCCGCGGCTACATCATGGGCTTCATCGGGCCTAACGGCTCGGGCAAAACCACCACGTTGAAGCTGATCATGAACCTGATGCGCGCGGACGCGGGCACCATTGAGGTCTTTGGGCAGGATCATATCCGCTTTGAGCGGGAAATCAAGCAGCGCATCGGCTTTGTGTACGATGAGCCCGTCTACTATGAAAACCTCAGCATCCGGCGGATGACCGGCCTCATCAGTCCGTTCTACGCCAAGTGGGACCAATCGCTGTACGAGGATTACCTGCGCCGGTTTGAGCTGAACGCCGACCAGAAAATCAAAACCCTGTCCAAGGGCATGCGCACCAAGTACGCCCTAGCCCTGGCGCTGAGCCACGGGGCAGAGCTGCTCATCATGGATGAACCCACCGCCGGATTGGACCCGGTATTCCGCCGCGAACTGCTGGACATTCTGCTGGATGTGATGCAGCGGGAGGAAAACAGCATCCTCTTTTCCACCCATATCACCTCGGACCTGGACCGCGTGGCCGACTACATCACCTTCATTGACCGGGGCAAAATTGTGCTCAGCCAGGATAAGGACAGCCTGTACGAGCAGTATGTGTTGGTCAAGGGCGGACCGGGAGATTTGACCGACGCGCTGCGCCGCGAGCTGATTGGTGTGACGGTCAGCGCCCATGGCTTTGAAGGACTGGCCAGCCATCCCGTCCAGGGGGAGGGGCTGCTGCTTGACAAGCCCAGCCTGGAAGACATCATGTTCTTCCACACGAGGGGGGATCGGCATGGCGCTTAAGGTGATGGTGAAGGAGCTGCGGACCCTGCTGGGGGACGCCCGCAGCATGCTGGTTACCTTCGCGGTGCCCTTCCTGTTTCGCCTGCTGCCGGGGTTCAATGGCTCGGCTTTCCCGGCCATCCTCATTGCCTATGTCATCCTGGGGCTTTTCAGCACACGCGCTGACAACACCAGCATCCGCACCGGGGTGACGCAGTTCCCGGTGATGGTGCGCGACCATGTGGTGGGCATGTTTTTGTACCAGGCGGTGGCGGTGCTGGGGACGGCGCTGCTGGCCATCGCATTCATGCTGATTGCAGGTCCCGACAAGTTCATGGCAGATATAGTGCCCAAGGCGCTGGGCATCGGCCTTCTGCTGACCGGCCTGCTGACCGCCATGGGGCTGTGGCTGCGGCCGGAGGTTGCCCGGGTGATGAGCATGTTGGTCATCATCCTGGTGCTCAACTTTGTCATCTTCCAGAGCGACAAGGGGCCGGTCTTCCTGCCCTGGCTTAGCGTACCGGCAGCCCTGCTGGGCGGGCTGGGCGGATGGCTTGGTTTTCTGGCGCTGGGGCTTCTTAACCCCCCGCGCCTGTGAGGGAATCGCTATGCTACAATTGATGAAGAAGGAAATCCTGACCACGGCTTGGGTGCACCTGGTCGCCCTGGCGATGGGGGTGGGGCTGGCGGCTGTATGCCTGTTTGAGCCGGACAACGCCGTTTTCATGGCCATGTTTACATACATCATGTACACGCACCTGGTGTTCAACCAGTGCCGCTTTGCCGCGGTCAATCGCCCGGACAACCTGTTGCTCAATTCCCTGCCTGTCACCCGAAGACAGGTGGTGGTGGCCAAGTACGCCTATGTGTTTCTCAGCGCGGTGCTGTACGCGGCGTACCTCAGCCTTTTGTTGGCAGCACTTTCACTCTTTGGCGTGCGGCTGACCATGCCGGCTCATATTCTGTGGCTGATGATGGCTGCTACGGGCGTGCTATATCACATTTTACTGATGCCGCTGTCCTACATGAGCCCCCGCTATGGCACATGGGTCAGCATGGCCCTCTATCTGGCGATTCTCATTTTGCCGCAGCGGTTGGGTAAAGGCAACGCTGGTTCGGCCATCGCGGCCTTTCTGGCGCGCGTGGGCGCGCTGCTCAACGCCTGGACAGGCCCAGCGCTGTTGGTAGTGGTGGTAATTGCCCTGGCCGCAATGTCCGTTCGCATCAGCCAGAACATCTATCGCCGGGCGGAGTTTTAGCTTTCTAACTAACCGTCTGATACCATTTAATTGTTTGGAGGGACCATGCTCAATTTGCTGCGCAAGGAGTGGATTGTCACCCGGTGGGTGCACATACTGGGCGTTGTTCTGGGCCTGTCGCTCATCCCGATGGGCCTGATGATGGCCAAATCCGCGCCATTTGTGGCGGTGTTCAGCCAGCTCATTTATTCGCATATGCTGTTCAGCACCAATCGGCAGACGGCCAACAGCCGCCCGGATAACGTGCTGCTCAACTCCCTGCCGCTCACCCGCAGGCAGATGGTGGACGGCAAGTACCTGTTTGTGCTCCTCAGCGCGGTGCTGTACGCCACGTACCTGTGCCTGCTGATGGCGGTGGTGGGGGTTGCGTCCTTCATGCCGATTATGCCGATGTGGGCGATGCTGGCGACCCTGGGGTTGGTGTATCACCTGCTGCTGATGCCCCTCAGCTACATCAACCCGCGCTATGGGGTGCTGGCCAGTTCGCTCATCTACCTGGCCATCCTCTTCGTGCCGCAGCGATTCGGCAAACAAATCAACGGGGAGCAGATGCTGGCGTTCCTGAAACGCGCGGTGGATGCATTGGGCGGCTGGGCGGTGCCGGTTGTGCTGGGCGCGGGGCTCCTGGCCATCGGTTTGATATCGCTAACCGTCAGTCGCCGCGTGTACGCCCGGGCGGAGTTTTGATGCACACCCCGATATCGGGATATCTCCGTTCTGCACATGCCATGCGAAGGCTCCAAAGGTTGCGTTCACTCAAAATTGGGGTATAATGACACCAGTACAGTTAAAGAATTTGGAGGCAGTCCGGTGTACGTACCCGAATCACAGGAAAACTATCTGGAGCGCATTTTGATGCTGCAACAGGAAAAGGGCTATGCCCGCTCGGTGGACATTGCCCAGGCCATGGGCGTTACCAAGCCGTCGGTCAGCCATGCCATGAAGCAGCTGCGCGAGGGCGGGTACATCACCATGGCGGAGGATAACTTGATTACCCTGACGGAGAGCGGCAGCCAGGTGGCCGAGCGCATGCTGGAGCGGCACATGACCATCGCGCGCTTCCTGATGACGCTGGGCATCAGCGAGCGGGTGGCCTATGAGGACGCCTGCAAGATGGAGCACGACCTGTCGGACGAAAGCTTTTTGGCCATTTGCGGCTTTATCGAGGATGGCTGCCCCCTGCACATGAAAAATGCGCAGCAAAAAAAACAGGAGCCACCCCGCCCCGTGCAGGAGAGCATCGACCCTGCGTTGTTATAGTATATTTGAATCGCAATAAAACGGGCTTCCGAGTGCGGGAGCCCATTTTCGTGTCGATGGGTCTATTCGCCCAGGAAGGCGTTCTGCCCGCGCAGCGCTTCGCGCAGGGTGGGCACGCTCAGCTCGCCCGGCTGTATCCCCTGGGCCGCGCACAGGGCGGCCGCACAGCCCGCCGCGTGGCCCAGCGCGCAGCAGGAAGGACTGGTGCGGGTGCTGGCCTGCGCCTCAAACGTGCAGGAGATATTGCGGCCGGCGGCCATCAAATTGGGCACCACATCGTTTATCAGGCAGCGGTAGGGGATGAGGTAATAGTCCCCCCAGGCCAGGAAGGTGCTGGTGGTATCGCCCCCCTTGTCGGAGGAGTGTACGTCCACCGGGTACCCGTAGGCGGAAATACCGTCCTCAAACTTGGTACCTGCCAGCACATCGTCCGCCGTGAGGGTGTACAAACCCCGCATGCGGCGTGAGCTGCGCACGCCCACTTTGGGGCCGCTGAACAGCAGGCGGATGTTTTCAAAGCCGGGCACGCTGCGCTTGAGGAAGGCCAGCAGCTCCCACACCTGGCGGCGGCCCTCAGACTCCGCGCGCGAGAGAGAAAGCGGGTCGGTGGCGTCCTCCCCGTTGATGCGCGTCATGTTGACGATGGCCTCGCCCGGGTGGTTGGTCTCAAACACCAGCACCACATCCCGGTCAAAGGTGATATCTCCCTCGCGCATGGCCTTTCGCATCAGGTCGTACATGCCGGAGATGGACAGCCGCAGGGCCTTGTCCTCCAGGCCGGGCTTGTCCACCAGCAAGGGGAACAGCGCCCGGTCGCTCTTCATCAGGGCGCGCACCTTGGGGATATCCACCCCGTCCACGCGGAAGTTCATCGTCATGGGCTGGTCTCGCCCGTCAGAGGCGCGGCCCTTATCAAAGGGCACCCCCGCCATGGCAATCACATCGGCATCGCCGCTGGCGTCGATGAAGATATCGGCCTCCACCTCAAAGGTATGCCCGCAGGAGTATAAGCGCACAGCTTCCAGATTTGTCCCCTCCTTGCGCACACCAATGGCGTTGGCGTGGTACAGCAGCGTGACGCCTGCCTCCAGCGCCATCAGCTCCAGCTCGCGTTTCATGCCCTCCACGTCAAAGGGGGTGACGGAATACGTGTAGCCGGTGGAGTCCGCGGTGTGGCCGGGGGACAGCCCCTTGGCCTTGAGCCTGGTAATTAATTCCTCGCCCAAGCCCTGCACCACCTGGGTATCGCCTGCGTGGAAGGTCATCATGGGGCCGGTGCCACAGGCGGTCATCGAGCCGCCCAGAAAGCCCATTTCCTCGGCCAGCATCGTTTTGGCGCCCATGCGCGCCGCGGCCACCGCGGCCAGCGCCCCAGCGACCCCGCCGCCGATGACCAATACATCCTGACGATCAATTGATTTCATTGTGTTATCCTTTCACGCCTGAGTTGACCATGGCGTCGCGCACCTTCTCCTGGAAGATCATGTACACCACCATGATGGGGATGATGGACAGCGCCGTCGCCGCCATCTGCAAATGCCACTGTGGCTCGCCGTAGGAGTCATTGAAGTTGCTCAGCGACAGCGGCAGCGTGTACTGCTGCACGCTGGTGGTGAACACAAGCGGCTCCAGGTACGTGTTCCACGTCGCCAGGAAGGCCAAAATGGCGGCGGAGCTGGCTACCGGCTTGGCGATGGGCAGCATGATGTGGCGGAATGTGCCCAGGTAGGACAGCCCATCAAGGCGCGCCGCCTCCTCCAGTTCCATGGGCACCGTCAGGAAAAACTGGCGGAACATGAATGCCGAAAACGCGCCCTGCGCCCCAAAGATGGGGATGAGCATCAGCGGATACAGTGAGTCGGACAGCCCCCACCCCCGCATCTGGAAAAACAGCGGCACGATGATGACCTCAATGGGCATCATCAGCGCGGTGAGCAGCAGCACATACAGGAACCCTCGCCCCGGGAAGCGCAGCCGGGCAAACGCGTACCCGGACAGGGCACTGACCAGCACGTTGCCAATGGTGCCCACGCCTGCCACCAACAGGGTGTTGAGAATATGCCGCGCAAAGGGCTGCACCCGGAAAATCTCCGCATAGTTTTCAAACCGCCAGGACTTGGGCAGCAGCGCGGGTGGGCCGAATACTTCGGCCGCGGTGTTGAGCGAGTTGACCAACATCCACCAGAAGGGGTAGACGAACAGCAATGTGGCGATAATCAGGGCGGCGGCGGTGACCGCCACGCGCAGCGGGCGCTTATTGCTCATAATGCGTCACCCGCTTTCTGAGGACCCACTGGGCGATGGTCAGCGTCAGCACGATGGCAAACAGCACCGTAGCGATGGCCGCGGCATAGCCCGTTTCAAAGGTGCGGAACGCCTTGTGGTACACATAATACACCATCACCATCGTGCTGCCCTCGGGGCCGCCGTCGGTCATCAGCTTGATGGTATCAAACACGCGCATGGAGCCAATCACCGTCACGATGGTCACCATCAAAATGGTGGGCATCAGCAGCGGCGCCTTGATCCAGCGAAACATGCTGAAGCCGTGCGCGCCGTCGATGCGCGCGGCCTCCACCACTTCGCCGGGCATGTTCATCACCGCGCCATAAAAAATAAGCACGTTGGTGCCCAGGTTTTTGAGCACCCGGTTGAACACCACGCTGAGCATCGCCCAGCCCTTTTCATTGAGCCAGTTGGGCCCGGCAATGCCCAGCTGCGCCAGGAACCAGTTGACCGGACCCGCGGTGCCCCCTTGCAGCAAGTACTTCCACACAATGGCCCAGGCTACGCCCGAGGTGACCACCGGCAGGAAGATGATGGCGCGGATGTAGCGGCTGCCAAAGCCGGCCTCGCCCAGGTACAGCGCCATCAGCAGGGCAGCGATGACGTTGATGGGCACCAGCAGCAGGCTGAACACCAGCGTGTTTTTGAGCGACTGCACAAACAATCCGTCGGTGAGCAGTCGCGCGTAATTGTCCAGTCCGATGAAGATGTTGGTGCCAAACAGCATGTTGCGGTTGTGCAGCGAAAACACAAACACATTGATGAGCGGCACCAGCACAATTAGAATAAACCCCAGCACCTGGGGCAGAATAAAGGCATACCCGGCCATCGCCTCCATGGCAGCGTTGCGCCGGGCAGTCAGGCTGTGTTTCATGAAAAAACCTTTCGCATAAAAGAAAGCGCTTCGGCGGCATCTGCACGCCGCCGAAGCGGGGGAAAAAACGGGTTTACTTGATGTAGTTGCGGTACAGGGCAGCCACTTCCTGCATCACGGCCGCCACATCGGCGCCGGCGTTCCATAGCTTGTCATACAGAATGCGCGATTCCACTTCAATCTGGGGATACATCTCGTGGCTGGGCAGCACCTGGCCGGTCTCGATGGAGGCCGCGACGGCGTCCTTCATCTGCTCGGGGGTGATAGCCGGGTTGGAGGACAGAAAGGCCTCGGACTCCAGCACGCTCTTGCGCGCGGGCGGCCAGATGCCGGCCATGGCGGCCACGCTGTCCTTGTTGGTCATGTAGGCCAGCAGCTGGGTGGCCAGTTCGACGTTTTTGCCGTTGGCGTTGGCGCCCAGGGCAGCCTGGCCAATCACCGGCGCGTTGCCGGGAAGGGTGGCCATATCCCATTCCCAGGTGACATCTGCCAGCTTGGACACGCGGCTGATCTGGCCCACCGTCATCGCGGCACCGCCGGTATAGAAGTCGCTCTGGTCACCCGGGGGCACCACGGACTGGTCGGCATACACCATGTCATGGAACAGCTTAATCGCGGCGACCGAAACATCCGAATCGGCAGAGACTTGGCCGTCGGCTGTCCACAGGTTGCCGCCCATGGCGCGGATGATGGGCAGCAGGTTGTGCAACACGCGGGCGGTATAGCCTTCGCCATCAACAGTCTGGAAAGCCCATTTGCCTGTCTTTTCCTTGATTTCTTTGGCGATTTCGCGGAAGCTCTCCCACGTCCAATTGTTTTCGGCAATCAGCTCCTTGGGGGTCTTCACGCCGGCATCCTTGAACATGGTGACGTTGTACAGCAGCACAAAGGGCGAAGTGGAGAAGGGCACGGCGTAGGTGCTGCCGTCCTTTTGCCACAGGGCGAGGGAAGCGGGGGCGAAGTCTTCCGGCTCCCACTCCTTGAGGGCTTCATCCAGCTTGGCCAGGTTGCCCGAGGCGATGAAGGCCGGGGCAGAGGTCTCCAACACCCAGTAAAGGTCCGGCGGGTTGGAGCTTTGCAGCTCCAGCAACAGCTTGGTGTTGTACTCGGCAAAGGGAATCGACTCGAACTTTGCGTCGATTTTGATGCCCTTGTGCGCGGCAAAGCCGTCCACAAAGCTCTGCAATAGCGCCAACTGGTTCTCGTTGCTGGTCCAGGTGGCGATGGTCATGGGCACCGCCTGCTCGGCGGCCAACGCGCCCGCGAAGGGCAGCATCAGCGCCAGCACCAAAAGAATGGCCATGGTTTTTTTCATGGGGATACCTCCTGTATTTTTATCCACAGCATATCATCTTTTTGTATGTCCTTCAAGATGCCGCGCGCCATCGCGCGTTGTCAAATATCGCCTGACCTGCTAAGATGTTCAAGGTCATTTTTTCTAAAGAGGTAGTACATGTTTGATTGGGTAGTAATCGGGACGGGGGCCGGGCTGATGTTCGCCGAGGCCGCGGCCAAGGCCGGGCAGATTGTGGCCGTGGTGGAGAAGGGCAAATTTGGCGGCACCTGCCTGACCAGGGGCTGCATCCCCTCCAAGATGCTGGTCTATCCGGCCGACTTCCTGCGAGAGGCCGAGCGTGCCTACAAGGTAGGCCTGCGCTATGACCCGCCCCAGATTGACTGGGAGCTGATTTCCCGCCGGGTATGGGATCAGATTGACGTATCCAAGGGCATCGAGCACAGCTTCTCCCACATGGCCAACGTGACCGTGTTCAAGGGCGAGGGATATTTCACCGGGCCCAATGACATGACCGTGCGCCTCAACGACGGCGGCGAGGCGCAGCTGAAGGGCAGCCAATTTCTGATCGCCACCGGCGCCGAGACCGGCATCCCGCCCATCGCCGGGCTGGAGGAAGCCGGATACCTCACCAGCGAGAGCTTCTTTGGCGACAAGTACCCCAAGAAGCCCTGGGACAGCCTCATCATCGCCGGCGGCGGCATCATCGCGGCGGAGTTCGCCCACATTTTCGCCGCCATGGGCACCAAGGTGACCATTTTGGGCCGCAACCCCAAGCTATTGCCGGCAGAGGATGAGGAGATTGCAGCCCTCGTGCGCACCCAGTTTGAGGACTTCGGCATCCAGGTGCTCACCGGCTACGAGGTGGTCAGCGCGGAGAAAACGGAAACCGGCAAGCGCGTCACCGCCCGCAGCCGCCAGACGGGCGGCAGTTTGGCCGTGGACGCGCAGGAGCTGCTGATTGCCACCGGCGTGCGCCCGGCCAGTGCGGCCCTGCACCTGGAGCGCGCGGGTGTGCAGGTGGATGCCGGCGGCTGGATACAGGCAGACGAGTACCTGCAGACCAGCCAGCCCCATATTTACGCGCTGGGGGATGTCATAGGCGGCTTTCTGTTCCGCCACAAGGCCAACTACGAGGCCGAAATTTTGATGAACAACCTGCTCAGGCCCGAGCGGCCCAAGCGCAGCTGCGACTACCGCGCCACCCCCTGGGCGGTGTTCACCATGCCCCAGGTGGGCCATGTGGGCCTTACCGAAGAGGAGGTCAGGCGGCGCGGCATCCGCTACCATGTGGGGCGCTACCGCTACTCCTACATAGCGGCGGGCATAGCCATGGGCTACAAGGATGATGACCGGGATAATGGCCTGGTCAAGCTGCTGCTGGATGAGGACCTGCACATTCTGGGGGTGCACATCGCGGGCTTCCAAGCAGGCGCCTTGGTGCAGCCCTTTGTGTACCTGATGAACGCGGGCGAGCCCTTGAAGGACAAGGAGGCCGGCACCATCCTGCCGCTGATGCGCTCCATGGTCATCCACCCCACCCTCAGCGAGCTGAGCGCATGGTCGCTGGAGAGCATCGACTGGAACAACCCGCAGGGGGGAGAGAGTTAGGGTTTGGAGGTTGGCGTTAGGAGGTAGGAGTTAGAAGTTAGAGAGTTAAAGGTTCGATATGTCTAACCAACGACTCGAAACAGGAGAACGATTGGCACGTTGCCGGGTTTCGCAAAAGACAATGGCGGTTCGTGGCCCGATAACTCCTAACTGCTAACTCCTCACCTCTAACTTATACCGCTTGTAAATTTCTCGTTTGCGATGCCTATTCGTTGGGTATGTTGTAAGTACAAACACACAAAAGGAGTGATACCCATGATTGCAGTCGGCGCAAAGGCCCCCGACTTTTCCCTGGAGGATCAGAACGGCAACAAGGTAACCCTGTCTCAATTCAAAGGCAAGAAGGTGTTGCTCAGCTGGCACCCCCTGGCATGGACCAGCGTCTGCACCGATCAGATGCGCGCCCTGGAGGCCAACAAGGACAAATTTGCCTCCCTCAACACCGTCGCCCTGGGCTTCAGCGTAGACCCGGCGCCCGCCAAAAAGGCATGGGCCGCCGCCCTGTGCATCAAGGACACGCCGCTGCTGGCGGATTTCTGGCCCCACGGCAAGGTGGCGCAGGACTATGAGCTGTTCCTGGAGGACAAGGGCATCTCCGGCCGTGCCAACATCCTCATCGATGAGGAAGGCCGCGTGGCATGGGTGAAGGAATACCCCATCAGCCAGCTGCCCGATATCGAGGAAGTGCTGCGCGCGGTGGCCGAGCACTGATACTGGCTCAACCTGCTTAGGCAATGATCCCAGACAATGCGATACCCCCTGATGGCTGTGAGGCATCAGGGGGTATTTTCTGCTTCATTCTATCGATACAATGAACGCCCAAACCAACAATCAATAGCCAGGACCCAGCTTAATACATGCGGCTGCCTATTCCGCCCCCGGGCGGCCATAGCCCTCGGGATTCCCGTTGTAGCGGGCGAAGAGGGCTGGGTCGATCTTGGGCTCGCGGTTGGGGGTGAGCAGGCCGTTGATTTCCTGCATCACGTCGGTCAGCTGCGTGTAGCAGTAGCCGCGGCAATAAGGCAGCGCCCGGATGGCATCCGTCAGCGAGCGGAAGCGCGCCAGGAATGCCTCCTCGCTGTCCACCTTGTCGTTGTAGCCCCAGGCTTCCATGTTGTCCACCCGGCCCTGTTGGCCCTTGATGGTCATGGCGATGCCGCCGTACTCGGTAATCATCACCGGCTCGTCATAGGGCCCGTCCTCGGGCTCAAAGTCCCGGGCGTAGGTCATGCGCCAGTCGGCAAAGCCTTTTTCCATCTGTTCGCGGTCACCAAAGTGGGCGGCGAGGGCCTCCCCCTGGGCGGCATAGTCGTGCAGGGCCACGATGTCGGTGTACACCTGCTCCCAGCCATCGTTGCCGATGACCAGGCGGGTGGGGTCCATGGCCTTGCACAGCTGGAACAGCGTGTTGCACAGCCGCTGCTGCTGGTTGACGGCATAGATTTCCCGCGCGCCCCAGGATTCGTTGAGGGGCACCCACACAATGATGCTGGGGTGGTTGTAATCGCGCTGGATAAAGGCCGTCATGGTCTCCGTCAGGTTGACCACCTCGTCGCGGCAGAACTCAAAGGCGCTGGGCACCTCGCCCCAGCACAGCAGCCCCAGGCGGTCGCACCAGTAGTAAAAGCGCGGGTCCTCAATCTTCTGGTGCATGCGCACGCCGTTGAAGCCCAGTGCCCGAATCAGCTCCACATCCTTCTTAAGGGCGGCGTTGTCGGGCGGCGTCATGAGCGATTGGGGCCAGTACCCCTGGTTGAGCACCAGGCGCTGGTAGATGGGCATGTTGTTGAGCAGCACGTGCCCATTCTGCGTGGATACGCTGCGCAAGCCAAAGTAGGTGGCCACGCGGTCGAGCACCTGATTGCCGCGCCGCAGGGTGACCACCAGGTCGTATAGGTTGGGCTTGTCGGGCGTCCACAGACGCACGCTGTCCAGGCGCGTGCCATCGCGCATGTCCATCGCCAGTTCGTAGCGCTTGTTGGGCAGGCTGGAGGTGATGCTGCGCACCGGACGCCCCTCAAAATACAGGTCATAGTCCACCGACAGGTCGCCCCCCGGCATGTGGTCGATGTTGACCTCCACCGTGGCCAGGCAGCGGTTGATATCGGGCGTGACATAGATGGCACGCAGCGCGGTATCGCCCACCACCTCCATGTACACGCTCTGCCAGATGCCGCTGCATGGCGTGTACCAGCACAGGAACAACCCGTCATCCCAGTACTGCTTGCCGCGCGGCTGGGCGGTATCGCGCGTGTCCACCACGCGCAGGCTCAGGCTGTTGCGGCCGGGGCGCAGCGCGGGCGTGATGTCCGCCGAGAAGGGTAGGTACCCGCCCCTGTGCTTGGCCACCATCTGCCCATTGACATACACGCGGCAGGCGTAGTCCACCGCGCCAAAGTGCAGCAGCACCCGCTGATTGTCCGCATGCGCGGGCGCCTCGAAGGGCCGCTGGTACCACATCACCGGGTGATGCTCCGCCGTACCGATGCCGCTCATCTCACTCTGGTAGGGGAAGGGCACCCGGATGTCCAGCGGAAAGCCATCCTCCCGGCTCTGCCAGCCCTCGCGCAGGCCGACATCCGCGTCGTCAAAGGCAAAGGCCCACATGCCGTCCAGGCTGTGCCAGTGTTCCCTGGTAAAGTCCGGCCGGGGATGCGCCATGCGCAGCTCGCTTCTCAGGTCGTTCATGGGGCCTCCTGTTTGTGGATGTTGTCGTCAGAAAAATGGGCACTGTGGTTGCCATAATGTACGGTATGTTGTCCATGCCGGGCAAGCATAGCATGGGCAAATCAGCGCGTCAATCAACCCTTCAGCGGGGATATGCTTCCAGTGCCCGTTCAATCACTGCGATCATCGCCGCTTCATCCCCCTGAAAGGAGAATTGACTCGCACGAATCATTTCGTCATTCGTGATGCGCTCAAAGCGCAGGCTGTACCCCAGCCGCTGGCAGAGGACTTCGATGAACAGGCGCTGAGTACGTCCGTTGCCCTCACGGAACGGATGGATGGCGTTCAACTCACCCAAATAATGGGCAAGTCGCTGTATCAAGCGTTTCTTGCTGGCGATGCCAGTGAGATACTGTTCGTCTTGCAGCCGTGCAAATAACGAGGCGCATTGCTCGTCAATATAGCGGTCATGGCAGAACATGGACCCTTTGGAAATGTCAACGGTGCGGGGATGCCCTGCCCATGCATAGATATCGCTGAACAGCATGCGATGGATGCCTCTCAGGTACGCGTAATCCAGCGGTCCATTCGGTGGGGCAGATAAAAACTGTGCCATGCGAAGCGATGTAATCTCCCGCTCCGCTGTTTGCAGTTGTTCCGCATCCATGATATTCAACTTGTTGATGAGCACATGGCTGTTGGGATAACAATAAAAAGCATCCCACTCGTACTCATAATATGTCTGCATGAGTGGGATGCCTATTTGCCGGATTGGTTGGGCTGCGTGTGCTTTTTGACCAGGTTTTCGACGCTTTTATGAAAGGTGGACTTGCCATCCAGACACCGAGCGATACGCATTTTGTCTGCCTGCCTCAGCGGCATGTTCTCCATCCGCATGGAGGCCGCCACATGAGCGGTTAGTTGCTTTTTGTTCATGTTCTGCCTCCCTTCATGTTACCCCAATTATACCATATTTGACTGGGTATCACAACAATGGAGCACTCGTTCTGGGGTGCATACAGGGTCACCATATTTACCTATTTTGCCGTATTGGTCACTATCGCCCGCACCCGCTCCACCAGCTCGCGCACCGCGTCGTCCATGCTTTGCGGCTTTACACCGATGACCTGCACATTGCAGCGGTCGGACGGGATGAGCAGCTTGTGTGCCGGGCTCTCGCCCACGGCGGCGGCGATGGCCGGGCTGATTTCGCCCAGCAGCGCCCCCGCGGTCAGCAAGCCGGTAGGGCCCAGAATCAGCCCCGCGTCCCGGCACTGCCAGCGGATGGCACTCTCGCCGGTCGCGCCCTGCTGGGCGCCTGCCTTGAGCATGGCGGTGGTGGCAATGGCATTGGTGCCCAGGGCAATCAAAGCCAAATCCGGCACCGCCTGCCGCAGCGCTGCCGTGATGGCGCGGCCCAGGCCGCCGCCCTGGCCGTCGATGATGAGGGTTTTCATGGTCGCTCCTTGGCTGTTACCCCTTCAGGGGAATCAGCTTGGCCCGCTCCAAGGCAATGACAATCGCCGGAATCAGCAGGATGTGCAAAATGATGCCCGGCCAGGCGTTGATGAAGGCACCGGCCAGGAAGGCCTGCATGCTGAACGCGCCGCCCGTTAGCGCGTACATGGCCACACCCCACACCACACGGCCAATCAGCATGGCCGCGACCAGCGCGATATACACGCTGATAGTTTTGCGGGGCAGCGCGCGGTACAAAAGACCTGCTGCCAGGCCATAGGCCGCCATCTCAAAGGCCATGGCTGCGGCCACGGGCATCAGCGGCGGCATGCCCAGCGTGAGGGAGCGCAGCAGCGGCGTCACCGCCCCCACCAGCAGCCCCCAAAACGGCCCGCACACAAAGCCGCACAGCAATACCGGGATGTGCATGGGGCTGAGCATGTTGCCAATCTGCTGAATCTGCCCCGTCAGGAACGGCAGCAGAAAACCAATCGCCACGAACAGGGCAGCCAACACCATGCGCTTGATATCAATGGATTTCATACAGGGACCCTCCTTGCGCTGCGCGCCGAATATGGGGTCCCGATGCCCGAGACCAGAACGCCTTCATGGCGTCGTTGTGGTTCTTTACCAAGGGTATCCTATCAAGGGGGGTAGGGGTTGTCAATGGAATGTGCCAGCGATGTTCAACAGGTCGTCCTGTGAAAGCCCGCCGTATGAAATAATGCGGTAATCGCTATAGAGATGAACAAGGAGTGGACCCGCCCCGGGGATATCTGTCATTACATCGATGTAATCCCACCGCCTGGTTCCTTGGTCATTTGCAGTGCTTAGCACCGATTTGTGGCGCATGATGACCGACATCGTCGCCGGATTGGCTTCGGCTGAAGGTTGAGAGACATCACCGCCCACCAGCAATGCCTTGTCCATCCCATCAATGATGACGGAACGGGCGTTGCTGTTCCCCTCGATGCGCAGATTGTCCGGTATGCTGCTTCTGTTGTGCAATTCACACGTAATCAGCAAGCTTCTATTTTGTTGATTTACAAAGAATAGCCGATACATGGTCAGATAGCGGTCCTTTTCCGGCGGCAGCGCATAGCGCCGCAGCAGCACATCATCGGCCGCTTTTTGCTCATCCAGCATCACAGGGGCAAGGATGTGAGGCAATGTGTAGGATACCTCCGCTTTCTCCAGGCTGAACCCTTCCGGTATCTTTTCAGGCATCAATAGCACACCTTCTGCGCTGATTGCGGCCTGAAACGCGGCATAGGTATCGAATCTGCGGTTGATGGTTTTCACCACCGCGAACTTTTCATCCACCGCGCCATCGGGTGAAATACGATACGCAATCCAATACTCGCTGTGCGTGTTGTCCGGAATCAAATCCCCGACACGAAGCGCCCAAGACCTGTTTTGCTCGCGAACAGAAACATCCTTTTCACTTAAGCCATCGTATAAGTTGGGCTCCGGTACCGGCTCTCCCTTCCAGTTGACATACTTGTGCAGCTGGGTTGCCGCAAACACCGTCGCGCAAAACAGGATGGTGATAGCTAGGGCAATGCCCAGCCGTCTGTGGCTGTGGCGCAAGGGAGAATGATGATGGCTTGACGCCTGTGCCCTCAATCGCCCATGGATGCGCGCTTTTGTGGCCTCATCCGGCGTCAGTTTGTTGAAGGACTGGACGACGCGGTCATGTATGTTCATCATCTGTCAGCCTTTCTTTGAGCAGGCGGCGGGCCTCGCTGAGATGGTTGCGCACGGTGGAGGCCGGGCGGCGCAGCAGGGCCGCGATGTCCCCGGCGGGCCAGCCTTCGTAGTAATGCAAGTAGAGGCTCACCTTGTAACGGTCGGGCAGGGCAAGGATGGCATCCAGCGTATCGTCATGGGTCGGCGGGCCGTCATTGCCGGAAAAGGCGGTTTCATCCAGCGGTGTGTTTTTGCGCCACCAGTGGCGCAGCCGATTGCGGCATAGGTTGCCCGCCGTGACCACCAGCCAACCCTTTTCGTGGGCCTCGTTGGCAAAGCGAGGCGCGGCCCGCATGCACCGCATGAAGGTATCGTGCACAGCGTCTTCCGTATCCGCTTTGTTTTTGAGGAAGGAGAAACACACGCGGTATACCATGTCCACGTTTCGCGCATAGATGGCTTCTATATCCAGTTGATTGTCCAGGTTTTGTTGTGTCATGCGCGCCTCCCTTCACCATGTATACAATTGAGATGGGAAAGCTGACGGGCAAACAGCCGATATGAACGCACCATTGCTATCTAAGGCCAAAACGAATGGAGAAAAGGTGTATTTAGTTTGTGTGTTGTATCTCTTTGGCGTAATACACAACGGTCATGCCATTTTGAAGCGATTCTTCTTTGCCGGTTCTTTGATAGCCCATTTTTTCATACAGATAACAGAGCTTCTCTTCTTCCTTGATTGTATCCAGTTCCCAATGGGTTGCTTGCGGATAGAGGGATTCCAAGACGGAGAGGGCCTGTTGCGCATATCCATTTCCTTGATGGGAGGGCAGTATGAACATGGGTGCTATCCGATAGGCAGCATCATCAAGGCTCACAACACGGACAGCACCGGCACTATGGTTATCAACGAGTATCAAGTAATAATGCGTACAGTCCTGCTTCATGCGCTGAACAATACGCGCCAGTGGTTCTGCGCCGGGGTTTCTGCGATGGTCTTGATACTTTGTCAACAACGCGCGAAAGGCTTCAGCCTGCATGTGGTGGATATCCACACAGTCTTCCAGGGTCGCCCGCTGAAGACGCACCCGTCCCATCGTCAGAGGCTTTGTATTCATCTGTTTCATCATCTGAGGCTTGTCAGCGTAGCAGCCGCGCTTTCCAATACCCCATCTTCCTTCGCGCTGCCCTGGGCCCAGTCCGGCTTGCCGCCGCCGCGGGCACCCGACTGGCGCAGCAGCGCCGCCATGTCCTGGGGCATGGCCCGCCCGCGGGCAAACAGCAGCACCTGTCCATCGGCTACCGGCGCGCTGAGCAGGGCGATCACATCCTCCTGCGCAATCAGGCGGGAGGCAACGGCCTTCATGCCCTCGATGTCCATCAGCGGCAGGTTCGCCCGGCACAGCCGCCCGCCGCCGGGCAGGGGTTGGGCATCACGCAGCAGGGCGTCCGCCGTATGCTCCGCCGTCTGCATGCGCAGCGCGTGAATCTGCTCCCGCAGGGTGGCCTGTTCCACCTTCAGGCGCTCCACCGCCTGGGCCAGGCCCTCCGCCGGGGTGCTGAGCAGGCTGCCCGCCTGGCTGGCGCTGAGCAGCACCTGCCGATAGTGGCGCAGGGCGCGCATGCCGCACAAAAAGGTGACGCGCATCTTGCCGCGCGCGGGCGCGGTGCTCAGAACCTTGATGAGGCCAATCTCGCCGCTGCGGTGCGGATGCGTGCCGCCGCAGGCGCAGTACTCAAAATCCCCCACAGCGATGACGCGCACATGGCCTTCCACCGCCGGGTCCTTGCGCAGGGGCAGGGTGGCCATCTCCTGCTCATCGGGAAACCAGGCGCGGATGACGGCATCCTGCTGCACGCGCCGGTTGGCCAAGTCTTCCAGCTCAGCCATCTCCTGCTCGGTCAGGCGGGTGCGGCCGTCGGGCATGGTGACGTCGATGGTGCTGTTGTCCGCCCCGATGTGCAGCCCGTGGGTGTAGCCCTGATGCAGGGCCCACACGCAGCCGGCCAAAATATGTTCGCCTCCATGCTGCTGCATATGGTCATGGCGGCGGGCCCAGTCAATCTGCCCGTGCACGGCTTCGCCAACAGGCAGCGGCACATCCACCCGGTGCCATACCATGCCGGCGTCGTCGGCCAGCACATCCAGCACCTGCGACGTGCCGGTGGGCCCGGTCAGCGTGCCGATGTCGTGGGGCTGGCCGCCCGAGGTGGGGTAGAAGGCGCTGCGGTCCAGCCGCAGCCACTGCCCATCCGCCCGCTGCTGGATATCCAGCACGGCGGCGTCAAAGGCGGTGAGGTACGCGTCATCAAAAT
>ENA-UOOM01000633-UOOM01000633.1-fermentation-metagenome-genome-assembly--contig:-NODE-633-length-38703-cov-6.994566_pt1 | contig 38703 bp, 32 predicted proteins | sample MGYA00245781_ERZ724031 | MGnify/ENA primary metagenome ERZ724031 (study PRJEB28704, sample SAMN03018317) | fermentation metagenome | biome: anthropogenic terrestrial biome; feature: soil; material... | reverse complement strand
CCCCTTGTGCTATTCTTCTTTGTCTTTGATCATGTCGGCGATGGTCACGGGGGCTGATTCTGGTTGCATGTATTTTTGGTATTCCACTTCTTCCGCGCTTGGCTGAACTGCTTCGCGCATCGACAGACTCAGGCGACGGTTTTCGGGATCCACTTTGATAATCTTAGCCTGCACTGTCTGTCCGGGTGATACTACTTCTTCAGCCTTGGCCACCCGCTGATTGGACAGTTGCGAGATGTGAATCAGGCCCTCAATACCTTCCTCAATTCTGACAAAAGCGCCAAATGGAGCAATCCTGGTAACCGTGCCGCTAACCACCTGGCCCTCACTATATTTCTCGGCGATCCCTTCCCACGGATGCGGCGACAAGGAGCGCATGCTGAGAGAGATGCGTCCTTTTTCGGTGTCTACCTTAGTAACTTCCACTTTAACTTTCATACCTGCCGACAGACGCTCCGCAGGGTGCTTCAGGCGCTCCCAGGATATTTCTGAGATATGCAGGAGCCCTTCAACGCCTTTGCCAAGATCGACAAAAGCTCCAAAGTCAGCTAAGCGGGAAACCACGCCTTCTTTGACATCGCCTTCCTGCAGGCTGGCAAAGATTTCTTTCTTGTTTTCCTCATACTGCGCATCAAGAATAGCCCGTCTGGACAGAACCACTCTGCGACGGCGCCCTTCTTCCAATTCGGTGATCATAAAGTCGCAGGTCTCACCGATAAATTTGGACAAATCTTCAACAAAGCCCCGATCAATCTGCGAGGCCGGAATGAAAGCACGCACGCCAGCCAAATCCGCAATCAGACCGCCTTTGACGACTTCTTTAACCTTGGCCTGCACCGGCGTATGATCGCGATAATGCTGATTTAGATCTAGCCAGACAGTTTGCTGCGCCGCCTGCCGGGCCGACAGCTTAATTTTGTCTTCGTCCGCAGCCCGCAGAACCAACACATCGATGACATCTCCGACTGCGACAACCTCTTTGGCAGACATGACATCTTTAGCAGTAAGATCCGCCAATGGAATAGCCAGCTCGGATTTTGTCCCGACATCCACAAACACCATGTCATCCCTTACCTGGACTACATGTGCTTTGACGATTTCGTTTTCTTCCAGATGGCGGATGTCACGGCGTCCATATTCCTTTTCAAAGTCGTACCCGGCCATCGATTCCCCACCTTCGGAAGCTACCTCCTCAGGAACAACTTCCTGCTGCTCGGAATCCTTAACCTTTCCCTGTTCATCGATTTCCATCATCCGATTTACTACCTCCTCAATCTGTCCCTGGGGGGTTGAAGCCCCCGCTGTTAAGCCTATTTCAACCGCTCCAGCAAACCATTCCGGCTTAAGTTCTGCGGCGCTTTCGATCTGATAAGCCGGCGTCCCTGTTGAACGGCAAATTTCAAATAACCGGGCGGTATTCGCACTATTGCGGCCACCGATTACTACCATTACGTCAACTTTTTTGGCCATCTTTTCGGCGGCATTTTGTCGCTCAACCGTGGCATTACAGATTGTGTTAACAATTAAAAATTCGCGGGTTTTAGGCAATAATGCGCAAGCCACTTCCTGAAAATCTTCATAACGCTGGGTGGTCTGCGAAAGTAAAGCTACCTTTTTACTGCATTGCAGCGCCTTGGCCTCTTCCGTTGATTCAATTACATGGATTGTGCCGTCCACACTGCCCAATATCGAGCGCACTTCCGCATGCTCACGTTCACCCAGTAGCACCACATAGTAGCCATCGCCGCATAACTCATTTGCCCTTTTTTGAGCCTGTTTCAAGCAGGGGCAGGTGGCGTCGACCACCTTTAGTCCTTTGGCTACAGCACGTTCAACTTCGTCGCGCGTTGCTCCGTGCGAGCGAATCACCATAATCCCGGCCTCGGCGGATACAGGATCATCGATCACCCGCACACCCTGATCGCTCAACTCCTTGACTACTCTGGGATTATGGATCAGTGGTCCCAGAGTGCAAACCGGGCCTTGTCCTTCTTTTAGTACATCCTGAACAATATCAAGCGCCCGCTTGACTCCAAAACAGAAGCCCGCCTTATCAGCAATATGTATGTTCATATTCATCCGTTGGTCACCGGCCTCGAATTTTCTTCCGACTCTCCGGCTGCAACTGCTGCTTCAGCAATATCAATGATACGCTGCACAACTTCTGAAATGCTCAATGACGTCGTATCAAGTAAAATGGCATCCATAGCCGGCTTTAAAGGAGCGACAGCCCGTCCTGAATCGTTGGCATCTCTACTTTGCAAATCCGCCCTGATTTGCTCAAACACCGCGTCGCTCTCCCGGCCTCTCTTGAGCAGTTCACTCACCCTGCGGCGGGTCCGTTCATCCAAAGAAGCTGTCAGAAATATTTTAACCTGCGCATGGGGCAAAACGACGGTGCCGATATCTCGACCATCCATCACAACTGAATTGCGGTGCGCAAATTCCCGCTGCTTGTTAAGTAAGGCCTGACGCACACCCGGCCAGGCTGACACGCGCGAAGCGCCCTCGGAAATATGGTGCGTGCGAATGGCGTTTGAGACATCTTCGCCATCCAAAAGTACGCGCGATTGCCACACTGCTCCTTCGCCCAGGCATAAGCCAGTCAGCTTGATCTGGCAGGATTCGGCAAGATCAGTCAAAGTCGCCTCATCATCCCAAGAAACGCCCATCCGAAGAGCTTTCAAGGCTATTGCCCGGTACATAGCGCCAGTATCGATATAGGTAATGCCTAAACGCTCGGCAACCAGTCGGGCGACGGTACTCTTTCCGGAACCTGCCGGACCATCAATCGCAATTATCAGACCGGAGGACAAATTTAATACACCACCTGCAAACGGTGTGGCTTTGCCAGCCGCACCGCAAACAAATTCAACAAGCCGCTAAAATTTCCTGCAAAATTCAACACTCCAGATCCGGTCGCAGTGCGGCCGCCTCTTTTAAGAAAATATGCCTAATGGCGCTTTGGGGTTTGTCAGTATTCCACAAGATCAGGATCCGGACGCATTGCGGCAACGAACCCGGCGGGTTGATTTCACTAGTGCCAAACAATGGTACTGCTTCGTAGCCAGGCAGTGTACGGGCAGCGGTTGCCGGGAACCCAGCGTTCAAATCCGGAGTGGAACTGAATAATACGGCGGCTAGATCCTCTGTTTGAAAACCATTGACATTAGTCATTTTGCGCAGCAGTTCCACCACAGCCTCAGTGATTGCCAATCCGCTGTTTTCATCAACGGTAATCGCACCGCGTATACCTCTGACGGCCACGTTCATTCTCCCCTCTGGCAAAGCCTTTTCATTCTCCCCTCAGATCGCTGATTAATTCTCCTTCCCAGCGTTCCATGGGGCACAGTTTTGTCCGCCAAACCCCGCTGCGCAGCAATACCTGCGTAATCAAAAGCAATATGAAAAGAGTGATCGACAAAAAGGCGACCATTTTTCCAGTAAAGTCAAACCATTTCATGCCTGCGGACTTCTTAACAGTCATACACATCCACCCCCGCGGGTCAGTTTTTGTGACAATACTCCGCAGCTCCGACACCGGCAGCATAGCCAGTAGAAAAAGCTGCCTGCAAGTTGTATCCACCAGTATAGCCATCCACATCAATGACTTCTCCGGCGAAAAACAGACCTGGTGCAAGTTTGGATTCCATTGTACGTGCATTGATCTCTTTGATATTGACGCCTCCGGAAGTGACAATCGCCTCGGCTATTGGCCGATAACCGGTGACAGTCATGACCAGTTTTTTTAGCAGACTGACCAGCCCCAAACGCTGCTCCCTGGTAATCTGATTGACCGGCGTATCTCCGTCAATACCGCAGAGTGCAATGATGACCGGGATCATCTTCTTGGGCAGCAGCGCATCCAGCGCATTACTGAAATGCTTACGCGAAATACTTGTCCAATCACGCACAACCCGGGCATCCAGTTTTTCAATATCCAAGGCGGGCTTTAAATCCAATTCCAGAACAATGCGCATCGCTGGCACTTTTTGCGCTTTTCCCGCTGTGAAGGCCGCCGCACCTGTGCCCGGCTGCATGGCGCGCACCACCGCCCGGCTAAGTGATAAAACAATTGGGCCGGATACACCATAATGCGTAAACAGCATTTCACCAAATTCTTCTCCGATAATCTGCTCGCCTGACAGCGCCCGCATGGTTACATTTTTCAGACTTAACCCCTGTAGCTGGGGAACCCATTTTTCGGTAGTTTCAAGTGGCACCAATGATGGAAAAGGATTTGCTATAGTATGCCCATACTGGCGGGCAAAACGATAGCCATCTCCCGTTGAACCGGTTGCGGGGTATGACAAGCCACCTGTAGCAATTATTACAGCCTTACATTGCAGCGCATCCTGACTGTGCGGCCCCGCCTGGCTGCCCAACCCATCCTGAACGCCGCCAACGCCGCCAACGCCGCCGCTGAATGCTATTTGGAAGATGTGACGGTTATCGCCCCCATCATGTTGCGCCTTGCATTCGTCCACTCTTTCCACCCGACTGTCTGGGCGGAATTGCACTCCAGCCCCCGCCGCAGCATTGCGCAAAGCTCTGACAATATCCGATGATCGATCGCTTTCAGGAAAAACCCGGCGTCCTCTTTCCACTTTAAGCGGTACGCCCTGCTCTTGAATAAAACGCATCAAATCATCAGGAGTAAACCGGCTGACCGGACCGAGCAAAAAACGACCGGTTTCCGGAAAGGCAGCCACAATACCCTGCGGATCCGTGCCATTGGTAACATTGCAGCGGCCTTTGCCAGTCAGCAGTATTTTGCGCCCTGGATGGTGGTTACGCTCGACTAAAACTACCTTGGCACCTGATCTGGCAGCGGCATAAGCGGCCATCATTCCTGCCGCCCCGGCACCGATTACGACGATATCGACCACTGATTCAGGCCTCCCGTTCCTGGCGGGCTGGTTTCTGGCGCTCTGTTTTCTGACAGCCCATTTCTTCGGCTTTTTTAGCCAACAGTTCTCGAATGCGCGGTAAGGCTTCTTCGGCGGCCTGTTCCCCGGCAGCAATACATTCAGCCGCTCTGTAAAAGCCTGCCGGACCAATTTTGTCAGTGTTAGGCGCGATCACCAAATCGGCGCTTTCCAGCTGTGCTTTATTAATATAGGCTCCCATCACTTCAAAGGCTTTAAACAGTACTTCCACGAAATTGCGCGGCTCGCTGGATCCCTGATCGTGGGACACATCCACCGCGATCACTACATCAGCCCCCAAATCGCGTACTGGCTTTACCGGGACATTGTTAATAATGCCACCGTCAACTAGCATCCGGTCTCCGCATTTGATCGGTTCGAAAACTCCCGGAATGGCGATGCTGGCCCGCACTGCCGAATAAATCGGGCCGGATCTGAAAATTACGGGTTCTCCGCTGCCCAGATCGGCGGCGATAATCGCCAGCGGCATTTGGAGTTCCTCAAAATTGCGATTCTTAGTAAGGACCTGGATCACGCGTTCAATTTTGTCACCCGAAATTAGGCCCATTTTATTAAAGCGGATGTCCACCAACGTTTCCCAGCGGAGTTTTTCCGCCAGACGCGCTATATAATTGGGGTCCGTTCCAACGGCGTAAACTGCTGCGACGACCGCACCCATGCTTGTTCCAGCCAAATAGTCAACATTGATGCCTTCTCTTTCCAGCACACGTAGCACGCCAAGATGAGCCATACCCCGTGCCGCACCGCCTCCGAGCGCCAGACCCAGCCCGACAGATTTCTTCTCCAAATTAATTGCCCCTTCTTTCCCTCATCGCACTCCGCCTTATCAAAATCTGTGTATGTATCCCACTTGGGAAAAATGCGCGCAGCCAGTGATCCAGCCATCATAAAATGAATCTTGTACGCCTACCGCCTATCAATATACCATAAAAGGGAATGAGCGCGCAAAAAGGTCTTTTATAGGATAACAAAAGGATTTAGGACAAATCAGCGGAATTCTAAAGCAGCGGAGTTCCAAGTGATAATTTGCATGCTTAATTTTACAACGCGGAGGTCATTAAAATTGAAAGATGTCCAAAGTCTTACGGATAATCGCGGAATTGAAATACAGAGAGTAGGAATCAAAGATATCCACTTGCCATTCTTAATCCGAACCATGGATAATGGCTTTCAAAGCGTGCTAGCCAATATATCGCTAAGCGTTAACCTCCCCCAATATTTCAGGGGAACGCACATGAGTCGGTTTGTTGAAATCTTAACCTCCTGGAGCGAAAAACCCGTTTCCGGACATGAAATCAGACTGATTCTCGAAGAGACCACCCAGTCATTATCGGCATCGCAAGCGGAACTTAGTCTGCGCTTCCGTTATTTTCTGAAACAGGCGGCACCCGTAAGCCACCAACAGGCTTTTCTTGATTACCGCGCCGAATTTTGGTCCCGGCTTTCCGGCAAATCATATGACTATACTTTAGGCGTGGAAGTTCCGGTCAATTCCCTTTGCCCGTGCAGCAAAGAAATTTCAGCCTATGGTGCCCATAATCAGCGCGGGGTGATCCGCGCCCGGATTCGCTGTCATCCCAAGCAGTATCTCTGGATTGAGGAGCTGGTTGAGCTGCTGCGCAACCAGGGCAGCGCCCCCATTTTCCCATTGCTAAAGCGGGAGGATGAGAAATTTATCACCGAAAAGGCTTACGAAAACCCCAAATTCGTTGAGGATGTACTGCGCGACTCAGTTTTAGCCTTACGCTCGGATCAACGCATAAAATGGTTCGATTTGGAGGTCGAGACCTTTGAATCGATTCATAATCACAGTGCCTTTGCCAGCCATACTGAAAAAAAGGCTCCGGCAGAGCCGGAGCAGATTCTGTAGTTTAGTTTACGGAAGCATCCGGTTCTGAATTCGGTTCGGGGTCGAGTTTTGGCTGCGGCTTCGATTGTTCAAATCTTTAATTAGCCTATCGAGTCGAGTCAAATCCCTGAGGGTCATATCCTTATCGCGCAGATTGACATTCGCCTTCAACCTGGCATAGATGGCGTCGAACGACGCAGTATCAATCGCCGGCCGCATCCCAGTCGCGCGGGGTTTAAAACGTGCCCATAGCGAACCGAGCCTGGTCGTCTCCCGACGAGCCGTTGCCCAGTCCCCATCCCTGGTTGCTTCGCGCGCCTTACTAATGGATGTATTTAGATCCTTAATATCGGTCTCGCTTATGCCTGGAACCCGCTTTGTTGGAGACTGTTCCGGAATAACTCTGCGGGTAATACGGGTCGGAGTGTTCGGACTTCCATTCCTGCGAGTCATCGTACTCGAGAAAAGTCCTAATCCGGCCACTGCCAGAGCCAGCAGAGCCAAAACGGGTACAATCCAGGAATTGCGCTTCCCTTCCCTTTCCAGTTCCACATGGCGCTCTGGTTCACGTTCACGAGACTCGATCTTATGGAACTCAAGGCCATCCTCATGCCTATCCTCGTTCTCATGATCATGCCCATGCATTTCAAGATGCTCTCCCAGGCGCTTTTCTTCATCCATTGCCGTGATCACCTCCCGGCTTTAGCTTGACCGGATTGCGAGGCTTCATGAGGTGGCAACGGAGGATTAATTGTCAGGCTATGCCGACAATGTCAACAGCTCGGAGTGTCAGGAAACAAAAGTCAGCCAAGCTTCGGTCAGCGAAAAAGCGCGGCCGTCTTCCGCTCCAATCCATCGAACACGATCGCTGAGCAGGCGCACTATTTTGGCGGAATCCTCCCGCGGGCAAGATTCCACGATCTGCACTTGCCCGGGAATGCGATCCGGATCAACCATCTCAGCTTGTTTTCCGTAAAAATCAACCTGTTCCAGGCGGCCCTGCCGAAATACTTTTAGGCATTCTTCAGCTTCCTGAAATAGGACTATTTTGAGCTCGTCGATAAAGGGACGTCCCTGACAGAATTCTTCAAACGCCCGTAAAACAAGGGTGTTATTGTTCCGTTCAATAAACTCAAATGGTCCGGAACCGATCGGAGCGTCAAAAAAAACTTGCGCAGGTGCCTGACACTCTTCCTTTGGCAAAATGGCAGCAGCAGGATGTGATAATAAAAGTGGCCAGTTCGGGTCAGGTTGATCGAGGTCAAACCGAATTCGGTTTGGAGCTATAACCTGTAATCCCGCAAGTTCCCGACTCTGGCCACCTTTGAAATTGATAATCCCTGTAATCGCGGCAAAAAGCTTGGCATAGGGCGATCGCAACAGCATCCGTTCCAGCGAAAATTGAACATCTGCCGCCATTACTGTTCGGCCATTATGAAACCGTACCCCGGGGCGCAATGTGAAAAACCATGTGGTAAAATCCTCGTTACACGACCAGTTGATTGCCAACGAAGATGACGCATATTCACCGGCATGTTTGGTCAGACATTGATATAAGTAACCATTAATATGCAAAGACAATGGATCATTTGCCTTGGCAGGGTCCAGATTCACCGCATCTGCCAAAAAGCCAGCGCTATATTCGTCACGGCGTTGCGCCGCATTTGCCGGTGCAGCCACCAGTGATGCCGTTTTTTGGTAGAGTGTATCATTGAATTCAGTTAAGATTTGTCTGGCTTGACAGAGCGCTTGCGCTTGAGTACTCAACCGCGCCCGGTTTTCGGCGCAAATGCGCAAATCGTCATGGTTACTCTGGGCTGTTTTGCCCAAATTGCCGAGCGGCTGAGCCATATTCCTAATCTGTTCCAGAGCAGCATTGCTCCCATCTGTCAGCATTGCTGCGGATTCCGGCAGCATAGCGGCAACTTCCGCCAGCCTGAAGCTATCATTCTGAGAGGTCACAACCATTGACTGAATATTCTTAACAGCGGCCAGCATCTCCACACTCTCTCGCAACGCTGTACGGCAATGTTTAATAAGATCATTTCCTGATTGTGCGACGGCCTGTGCCAATGAATCTGTTTGTTCAGACAGCCTAGTAACGCTGACCGAGGTCTCGGAAAAGTCAGTCTCCCACTTATCCGCAGCTCGAACTGCTTCTATGTTGGCATTCAAAGATAGCAGCCGGGCTTGCTCGGCGCTGCTAAAAATGGATCCGGCTTCTTTTTCAAGACCTGGTATCAGAGCAGAGCATAAACGCAACTGTGCTTCTAGGTTATGTAGGCCATCGGCCAGGTCTTGGAGCCGTGTCGATGCGACAGTAGCATCCTGCTGCAATTGGGTGATCAAAGTGTCTGTGTCAAAGATAATTTCGGCGATCAGGGTAGCAGACTCCTGCAGCTTAACGGCCGAACGCCCAGATGCGGCCGCACTGCGCATGACTTTGGCGAAGCTATCCAAACTGGCATTCTTTTTTTCGGGGGCAAAGACCTGCAAGACCGCCTCATTATCAAAAACGGCGATTGCGTTCTCTAGATTGAATTCCAGTTTGGCAAGGCTTTGACCGATTAAGGAAATGCTGCGCAGTAAAGCGGCGGTTTTTTCGGGTTCTAGTCTTGCTAACACTTTGGAGTCCAAAGCATGACACGCTCCTTTACGCAGACTTGAGCATACATCTGCATTAATTGATTAGACCAGTTGATTAGTCTCACATAGCGCGTCGGCTGTTTAAACCTATTGCTGCTGAACCCAAACCTTAGCCAGGTCCACATAGCCTAGTGGATTCAGCTCAAAGTCGCGGACATTATCGCCAACTGCAAAGGCGTGCACGGGATGGTAAAGGAAGACCCAAGGTGCTTCCTTGTGAATATGCAATGCCAAATCACGATATACCTGGGTTCTTTCATCAGCACTTTCAACTGCCCGTGCCTTCTTAAGCATGCGGTCAGCGTATGCATCGATAAATGCGCCAAAATTACCGGAATTTCGCGAACCGGAATGAAACAACGGATAGAGAAAACTGTCAAGATCCGTCGTCTCAGCCGACCAACCGGCAATGTATAAATGCGCTGGCGCCAAATAAACCGGATTCTGAAAATCCTCCCAGGAGAGTACTTCTATTTCTGCAGGTACACCAATCCTAATAAAGCTTTCCGCCAGGAACTCCGCCAGTTCTACAAACAAACCAGCGTCCGCCGTAAACAGACGCAGCGGCTTTTCCGCAGAGGCGCTCCAGCCACATCGCTGCAATAAGAGGGCCGCCTTTTCGGGGTTATATTCATACTCCGGATAAACCGCTCCGCCAAGCCATTCTGACGGAACTGGTCCATAGGCTGGCAAGCCAGCTCCGGCCAGCAAATCGTTGATCAATCTTTGGCGATCAACGCCATAGTTGAGTGCCTTGCGAAAATCCATGCTGCGCCACGGACCAGGCCGTGCCAGGTTGAATCCGGCAAAGAATGTTCCGAACGCCGTCCGCTGCGCCAACGATTGAGAATGAAACTGACGGATTTGGCTGCCGCTCAGTCGCAGATGACTGAGGTTGCCACGCAGAAACTGTGCCAAACGCTCACCGCGATCCGGATTGATCTCAAAAGTGATTCTTCCAGTGAATGGCCGCCCTTTATAATAATTATCAAAGGCCTCTAATAGCATAGCATTCCGGCTTTGCTGCTGAACTCCCCGCAACAGATAGGCACCGCTGCCTACCAGAACTGGTTTCCGGTTGCCATTCTCCTGATCCGCATGTCGGATTTTTAATATGGAACAAGCCACATGTGAAAGATTAGCCGCAAAAGGCTGATAGGACTGCTCGAGATGAAAGCGTAGCGTATGCCCATCTACCACTTCGATGCCTTCAATTTGAGAGGCTGAACCTGACAAATAATCAACTGCACCGTTGATCATCATTAACAGCCAAGAGCCCGGAGAACGCAGCTGAGGAGACAGGACCCGCTGCAGAGACTCCGCAATTTCGGTCGCAGTAATCGGTGTGCCATCATGGAAGCAGGCGTTTTTCCTGATATAAAAAGTCCACTCTCTGCTCTCATCTCTGGATTCCCAAGCAAAAGCCAATCCCGGCAACAAACCGCCCGCGCTATCGATATCAACTAACCTGCCATAGATCAGGCGGCACACTTCTGCAGAAGCTGAATCATCCGCAAAAAGCGGATCAAAGGACTGCACCGGACCTGGCAAAACCAGGTGATAGGCGGTTGCATCCCCATTAGCTGCATTGGTGGCTGACGGAAGATTCTCATCAATAAAAAGTCCGATACCAATATCAGTTTCTGTTAGAAAAGAAGCGTATCCGGCGGCTTGTGCCAACGCGGATTTCAGCCTGTTGGTCATCTTCTGCAACTGGTGCAAAGCTGCCATATAATTTTGTGCGATGCCAGCATAATCCTGCAGGGCCTTGATCGATTCATCAGCAAACAACGTTACTCCCCGACCGGCGTCATTAAACTGATCCAGGATTTTGAAAAGTCGTTCAATGCCCTCTGTTAACCGGCTGATTCTTTCAGCATTGTCTGTTAACGACCGTTCTGTCGCCGCAGCCGCTTCCAGACATGATGACAAGTATTCCAGACAGACCGCTATTTCGTTGCGTAGATTAGCGGCGACCGGGATAATATTCGCAGCGGTTTCTTTATTCTTGACCGCCAATTTATTAACTTCGCCAGCGATTACCGAAAAACCCTGACCGGCAAACCCGGCCTTTTGTGCTTCCTGAATCGCCTTGTGAGCCAGCGTATTTGTTTTCTCGGCAATTTGCCCGCTGGATTCTAATTCTGCTAAGATTCTTACGGATAGCTCTCCCAGCGTTTGCACGTTTTCGGCGAGTTTATCGAGCATCAACATCGTATTGCTAAATTTCCCGGCCGCAGCCAGTGTATGCTCACGAGAGGCTTTCAGTATTTCGCCAAAGCTGCCCTGAATTTCTTTCAACTGTAAACCAGCAGACAGACTACCATTTGGCGCAGTGACGATCCCAACTGCATCGGTCATGATCGTGGCACACTCTTCTGAGAAACTGCATTCTTTTTGATGCGCCTGCAGCGCACCGCCAAACAGAACCGCTGAACGCTCTGCGTTACCGACCACTTCTGTCAGAAGTGCCTTCAGCCGATTAAGCGCCAAGGTCTGTAGGCGGCTGGTCTGTGCAATTTGAGCTATCAGGTTTTCCATGCGGCACCTCTCGCCTGTTTATTCTTCGCAGGTTACACGGCAAAGAGACTGAGCTGGTCCGAATCAGGCATTCCCTGTAGACACCCGTGTCTTTTGAGCGTATCAATTACAGCTGATGAAAGCCTGGCCCTGGTTTTTAAGTCTTCCACAGACATAAACTCACCTTGAGCGGCGGCTTCAGCCAACTGCTGAGCAGCGTTCTCACCCAGCCCCTGCAGGCTGCTGAGCGGCGGCAGTAGACCCTCCGTCCTAATCAAAAACTTTCGGGCGTCCGATTTGTAAATGTCTACTTTGAGGAATTTGATACCACGCGCTATCGCCTCAATGACTACTTCAATAATGGTAGCCAGATTCTCCTCTTTACCGGTAGCTTCTTTGCCTTTCGCCTGAATTTTACGTAGCTCAGAGCGTAGAAAATCTGCGCCCTTGGACACCATGTCAGCGTCAAATTCGTTAGCTCTGACAGTGAAATAAGTTGCATAAAAGGCTTCCGGATAATGAACCTTAAAATAAGCTATTCGGAAAGACATCATCACATAGGCGGTCGCATGCGCTTTAGGGAAGAGATAGCTGATTTTGCGGCAAGACTCAATATACCAATCCGGTACATCGGCCTGTCGCATCACAGCTTCGTCTTCATCAGAGACGCCCCTGCCCTTACGAACCGATTCCATAATCTTAAACGCCGTCTTCGGCTTAACCCCCAGATATATCAAGTGATTCATGATATCATCCCTGGCAGAGATCACATCCGCGAATTTTGCCTGTCCAGAACGCACCAGCTCCTGGGCGTTTCCCAGCCAAACGCCGGTCCCGTGTGAAAGACCGGATATTTTGATCAGTTCGCTGAAAGTGGTTGGCTTAGTGTCTTCCAGCATTTGCCGAACAAATGATGTTCCGAATTCGGGGACTGCCAAAGTCCCTAAGTTCGTGCCGCTTTCCTCAGCTGTGACACCAAGTGGCTCGACGCTGGAAAAAATGCGCATTGTATCCGGATCATCCAGCGGCACGCTGCGGGGATCAATACCGGTCAGATCGTGCAACATCTTAATAACAGTTGGATCATCATGTCCGAGAATATCAAGCTTTACCAAGCGCCCTGACAGCGAATGATAATCGAAGTGCGTCGTGATCCAACCGGCATTCTTATCATTGGCCGGATATTGCACCGGAGAAAACTGGTGAATATTCCGATTCGGCGGGACGACCATCATGCCGCCCGGATGCTGTCCAGTGGAGCGTTTTACGCCAGTGCACCCTTTCACCAGGCGATTTATTTCCGCGCGGCGTGCATGGGTGCCGTGTTCCTCCAGATAGGCTTTGACAAAACCGAAAGCCGTTTTCTCAGCCAAAGTTGTAATCGTACCAGCCCGGAATACATAGTCCTTGCCAAATAGCTCTTCCGTATAGCGATGGACGACCGGCTGATACTCGCCGGAGAAATTAAGGTCGATATCCGGCTCCTTATCACCCTCGAAGCCCATAAAAGTAGCAAAATGAATATCATGCCCATCCTTTTTCAGTGGCTGACCACACTTAGGGCAATCCTTGTCTGGCAAGTCCACCCCTGATCCAATGCTGCCGCTCTCCATAAATTCGCTGTAGTGGCAGTCTTCGCACAAATAGTGTGCCGGTAAAGGATTGACCTCGGTGATCCCGCACAAGGTCGCGATCAGCGATGATCCTACCGATCCCCGTGAACCGACTAAGTATCCATCATCCAGGGACTTCTTAACCAGCTTATGCGCAATCAGGTACAAGACCGCATAGCCGTGTCCAATAATGCTCTGCAGCTCCCATTCAATTCTGTCAGATACGATGGCCGGTAATGGATCCCCGTATAACTGAACCGCCCGGTCATAAGCCATTTGCCGGATTTCTTCATCCGAACCCTCAATGATCGGAGGACAGAATTCATCTGGCACTGGCTTAATATCATCAATGGCGTCCACGATGCGATTTGGACAATCAATCACGACCCAGCGTTGTTCTTCGGGAGTGAGATAATCAAATTCAGCAAGCATTTCCGCAGTTGTGCGCATATACAGGGGTGCCTGCGCATCCGAACCTTCATAACCTTGCCCGGACTGAATGATGCGCCGATAAACCTCGTCCTCCGGATTAATAAAATGGACGTCGCCGGTTGCCACAACAGCTTTTCCGAGACGCTGGCCCAATTTGACAATCTGCTTGTTAAAATCAGCCAATTCTTCCCGTGAGGAAGCCTCTCCCGCGCGGATCATGAATTCATTGTTGCCAAGCGGCTGAATTTCAAGATAATCATAAAAAGAAGCAATCGACTCCAGCCTGGCATGATCGGTTCCACGTACTATTGCCCGGAACAACTCGCCCGATTCACAGGCTGAACCGATCAGCAATCCTTCGTGATACTGTTTGATCAGATGACGCGGTAGGCGGGGCGTTCTGAAAAAATACTCGGTGTGCGATAGCGACACTAGCTTATATAGGTTCTCCAGACCGGTCTGATTCTTGGCAAGCAGGATAATATGATATGGTTTTTGAAATTCATGCGCCCGTTCCTGGGCAATGCCGTTGAGACTCTGCAAGCGTTCCAGACCACGCGCACTGAGTACTTCCATCCCTTTCAGGAAAATTGCGCCGCAAGTGGCGGCATCGTCAGCAGCCCGATGATGCTGGCCGAGCGTAATCTCAAGGTGACCAGCAACAGTATCAAGTTTATGATTACGCAAATGCGGCCACAAAGTCCGCGCAAGCGCCAGTGTATCAACATAGGTTGCCTGAGCCGCCCGGTTCAAATATCTGGCTGTTTTTGCTCTGATAAAACCCATGTCGAACTCGGCGTTATGAGCAATCAGGACGGCGTTGCCTGCAAATTTGAGAAACTTGTCCAAGGCCGCAGCCGTCTCCGGAGCTCCAGTTACCATTTCATTAGTGATACCGGTAATGCGTGTCGATTCTTCCGGAATCGGCATCCCCGGGTCCACAAAAGTGCTGAAATAATCCTTAATTGCGCCATCCTTAATTCTGACAGCGCCGATTTCTATGATTTCATCCGTCATATAGGATAGGCCGGTCGTCTCCAGGTCAAAGGCCACAAATTCCTGTTCCTGGAGCAAACCATCGGCTTCGCCGCTGACGATCATACTCTGATCATCGACCATATACCCTTCCATACCGAAGATGATCTTGATCCCATGCTTTTTACCAGCGTCATACGCATCCGGGAAAGACTGCACTACTCCGTGATCAGTAATGGCTATGGCAGGCTGTCCCCACGCGGCTGCCTGACTCACGACCTGCTTCACATCGCATAAGGCGTCCATGGCACTCATTTGCGTGTGCAGATGCAGCTCCACCCGTTTTTCGGGGCTGACATCAACACGTTCTTCTTTCTCCATTTGGCCACGCATGATATCGTTGGGCATGAGAGTCAGTTCATTAGTGAAGCGATCAAACTGCGCCGAGCCCCGACAAATTAAGAAATCTCCGACTGCAAACGCATCGTTAATCGGACGCTTCGGTTCTTCAAATACTTTGGCAGCGATGGAATCAGTTCCATCTGTAATTTCAAAAGTAATTAGCTTCCTGCCGGTACGCAAGTCCCGGACATCTTTGGAAAAAACCTCGCCGGAAACAATTACTTGTTTTTCTTCATCAATGACATCCTGTAGTTTCATCGGCTCCCCGCTGATTTTGCGTCCCAAAATAACCGTCCCGGCTTCCGGCGCTTTGCCTTTTTTGCCATTAGCGTGTGCGCCAGCCCCGTTTTTGGCGTTCCCGATCTGACTGCTCTGGATGTCGTCCATAATCTGTTGAGCAATCATTTTACCGATATCTTCCGGCGGATTGACCGGCTGCAGTGAGACGACAACGTCTGTGCCGACCGATTTAGAAAGCAAGTCAGCTAAGCGTTCGGGGAAACCCCTGGTGTTAAGCCAGTTCGCGCCCAGTTCTCCCGACACATCCAACTTGATCGTCATGCCGTCGCACACCCAATGCTGCTCGCCGATCCAGCCCAATGCTCCCGGAAGATCCTGCGTCAGGCATTTGACGCATTGATCCCAGACAAGCGCTACACGCCGCTCAAGCGGTATTTTTTCGCCCCGGTAACAAGGCCAGAATGTAATGGCGGAAATGCCGGTAAGGCACTCCCGGATGGCGGCTGCCAGTTCGTCGAGAGTAGCGGGAGCCGCTTCTTCCTCCAAAACAAGCTGTATCGTCCAGGCGCTGCTTGTGGAATCAACCAAGATATAATCTAGGACACCTTCCCGTATGATTTTGACGGCCTCAGCGGAAAGTTGCCTTTCAAGGATGCCTGGAATCGACGTCAAAGTGCGGTTTTGGGGATCGATCCTATATTCGGGCAATAGTAGACCTCCAATGAATGAATCAGTGCGGTTTTATTTTTCCTTGCGGATTTCGGCAACAAGGTCGGTTAGTTCCTGCTTGAAAACGGAAAGAAGATCTGCGGCTGGCACTTTTTTGAGAATGCGGCCCTGACGAAAAATCAACCCTTCTTCATTACCGCCGGCGATGCCCAAGTCAGCTTCGCGAGCTTCGCCCGGTCCGTTAACTGCGCACCCCATAACCGCTATTTTCAGCGGCTCGTCAATGTCGGCCGCTATCTTCTCAATCTCCGCCGCCAGTTTCGGTAGATCTATGCGCGTGCGTCCGCAAGTTGGACAGGCTATTACCACCGGCCCTTTTTTCCTTAGGTCCAGCGCCCTTAGAATGTCAAAGCCGGCTTTAATCTCCGGCACGGGATCGCCAGTGAGCGAAACCCTCAGAGTATCACCAATCCCCTGCCATAGAAGGATACCCAAGCCAACAGCCGTCCGGATTGATCCGGTTAAGAGCGTGCCCGCTTCAGTCACCCCGATGTGCAGAGGATAATTGCATTTTTGCGCCAGAATCCGATAAGTCTCGATCGTGGTAGGCACATCCGACGCTTTAGCTGACAGCACAATAGCGTTATGCCCTAATTCCTCTAAGACGGCTGCCTGACTAAGGGCGCTTTCAGCTAGTGCGGCGGCCGTAGGGCCTTGGTACTTCTCCAGCAGACTGCGTTCCAGCGAACCAGCATTGACCCCGATGCGAATGGGAACCTGCCGCTCGCGCGCTGCTGCTGCCACTTCGGCAATACGTTCAATGCTGCCAATATTGCCGGGATTAATGCGCACTTTATGTACGCCTGCTTCCATGGCGGCAATGGCGAGCCGGTAGTCAAAATGGATGTCAGCCACTAGAGGAATCGGAGCGTCTTTTAGGACGGCGGCCAGCACATCAACGGCCTGCTGATCGGGTACTGTCAAGCGGGCAATTTCGCAGCCCGCGGCTGCCAGTGCCCTTAGCTGATTGCGAACCGCTTGTTCGTCGTGCGGGTTGGCGTTCAGCATCGATTGCACACTGATCGGTGCATTGCCGCCGATTGTCAGACTGCCAACCTTGACCGGTCGGGTTGCACGTCGGGGCATCTGGCCATACCCGTATGTGTTATTAGACATGTAAGATCACCTTCATTTAAAAACCCGGTCCAGTAATTGAGCCGGGTCTTTTACTAATTATATCATTCTACGCCCAGGTTTTTGGGGCCGAGATGTTTTTTTCGGCTGAGCGGCCTTTTTGGACTGAGCGGCCTTTGGTGGCGGATTAGCCTGAGCGGCACCCTGAGAGGCGCAGCGGTCACAAATACCCTTATTCTTTTTTACTTGGGCCGATGCTTCCGTCCCACAACGCACACAGAATACGCCACTGGCCTTGAGACATCTGGAGCACATGCCCTTTTGACGAACTTCAGCTGGTGCCGGACGCCCGCAGGCGGGGCACAGGCAGGCCGAGCAATAACCATTGTTGGCGCGCAATTGATCAGGCACAAGCGCGCCGCAGCCTTTACAGGACCAGACTCCGTCGCGCGCTTTGCGCAACTCCTCAACACAAAAGCTGCATAAGTTCAGCGACTTCAGGATCGGTGCATGCTGAATCGTAGTGCCGCACCGTTGACAAAACCTTTTGGAAAGGCGTCCGCGGGAACGTCCTTCTTTATCGGGACTAAACCATTTGGAAGGTTTTTTCTTAACCATTGTTCAGCTCCTTTTGCCGTAGCTGCTGTGGTAGCGTTCGTGACACCTTAGAAATAATGCCGGCCATAACACTAGAAGTAGCGCTGCAGCAAACCGGAAATATCGCCCCACGTGACTACCACGAATAGTACCAGGACAGCCGCCAGACCAATCATCTGAGCAATGGCTTTCTGGTTTTGGCTAAACTCTCTCCGGAGGATTTTTTCAATGATCAATATCATAATCCAGCCCCCATCCAGTAATGGCAACGGAATGGGGATCAAGTTGAAAAACGCCAAGCTGCCGGATACGGCTGCAATAATCTGCAAGAACCACCCGGCACCCTTTTGGGTAGCCTGCCCGACCTCGCTGACCAAACCGACCGGGCCCATGAAATCAGCCTTTTCTTTGCCGGTCAGTACTCGCACGGTGGCGACATTCAGATACCAGACTTGCCGACCAGCCGTTTTTATGCTATCTACAAATCCCAGGCGCTTAAGAGAGATCTCCCGCTGGACGCCAATTTCACCATACGGCTCCGTTTGCCCAAACGCCTGTCGCGGGATAATATCAATACTCAGATTTTGGCCGTTCCTACTGATCGTCAGCGTCAGCTTCTTCTCGGGATTCTGGCGAATGATAGCGGTCATGGCATCCCAATTTTCAATAGGCTGACCGTCAATGGCCACAATCTTGTCACCAACCGCTAACCCTGACTGATAAGCCGGGGATTTGGCAATTACATAACCAACTTTGGCTTGTTCATCGACAATATCATAGGGAACACCGAAAAAGGCATAAGCGACCGCGAACAGAATGAAAGCGACTACATAATTGCTGAACGGCCCGGCAAAAAGGACCGCTACTCTAGCCCACAGCGATTTGTTTTTAAAATTGGATGGATCATCATCGGCCAGCTGCTCATCATCTTTACCGCCCTCGATCGTCTCCTCGACGCCAGCCATGCGTACGAAGCCTCCCAGAAACAAGGCACGCACTGAATAGTCAATGTCGTTCTTGCGCCAGCCAAAAAGACGCGGACCGAATCCAATCGAGAATTCGTAGATTTTGATACCCGCATTTCTGGCAGCCAGGTAATGGCCGCCCTCATGCGCGAGTACCAATAAGTTTAAAGCCAGCAAAGTCCAAAGGATATGAACAACCAGCATGTTATTTCCCCTCCAACCGGCGAATGATGCTGTTGGCACTGACTCGCGCCGCCGCATCCGCTTCCAGAATTGTTCCGAGATCAGGTATCCAAGTACTGTTGATATGCTTCCCAAGCGTTTCGGCTACAATGCGGGCGATGTCCAGAAAGGCGACTCGCCCTGCCCGAAAGGCTGCCACCGCTTCTTCATTGGCGGCATTCAAAACTGCCGGGGCTGTTCCACCCGCTGTACCAGCATCATAGGCTAGCTTAAGCGCCGGAAAACGCTGTAAATCGGGAGGTTCGAAAAGCAGCGGCCCACACTCAAACAGATTTAGTCGACGGTAATTATTCGGTAGACGCCGCGGATATGTAAAAGCATATTGAATTGGCAGCCGCATATCGGGAGCGCCCAGTTGCGCGAGAATACTGCCATCCCGCAAGTGAACCATGGAATGCACCATACTGCCAGGATGAATCGCGACATTGATCTGAGGATAATCAACCGCAAAAAGCCAATGGGCTTCAATGACTTCCAAGCCTTTATTCATCAACGTAGCTGAATCAATCGTTATTTTCGGGCCCATATTCCAGTTGGGATGTCGCAGGGCCATCTCCGGAGTAACGTTGGCCAGTTCTGCAAGGGGATAATCACGGAATGCGCCGCCAGAGGCCGTCAGGGTGATACTCTCCAACGCATCCTGATCCTGTCCCACCAGACACTGAAAAATGGCAGAATGCTCACTGTCCACCGGCACCAACATCCCCGTAGAACCGGCCTGACGCACGGCCTGCATAATCAGAGCGCCGGCAGCAACCAGTGTTTCTTTATTGGCTAAGGCGACGCGTTTGCCGGCCTTCAGGGCCGCCAGCGTCGGCTCGATGCCGGCTGTCCCAAGTACCGCCACCAAAACGACATCCGCTTCCGGCAAAGCCGCCAGATCCCGCATTGCTTCAGGACCTTCCCATATCTGGCACCCTTCCGGAGCAATGTTACGCAACTTCGCAGCGTCCGAACGGCTGTTCAAAGCGGCATAGCGACAGCCATGTTTCCTGATCTGTTGGTTGACTAAGTCATAATTATGATCAGCTGTCACGGCTGCGACATGCCAGTCTTCACCAAGCGTTTCAATTACCTCTAATGCCTGGCGTCCGATTGAGCCGGTTGATCCCAAAATGACAACATTTTTGCCTTTACCCACCTGGTCTAGTCCTCCATCCCATCCAGCGGCTCATTATTGCGGGCAGGGCGGGCGGGTATGATATGCTCCAGCCCCTTGGCCAATGCCTTCAGGATAATCAAAATCAGTGGGCCGTAGAAAAACCCGCCCACACCGAACAATTTGATGCCCGCCCACACCGATAACAGCACCGCCAGCGGATGTACACCTAAGTGTTCCCCGACCAGCCACGATTCCAGCGCTTGTCTGGAAAATTGCTGCACTGCAAAAACTCCGGCCAGCAATAAGGCGAAGCCATAAGATCCGGTCAGCAGCATGTAGCCAATCCATGGGATAAAGACTACGCTCACTCCGATCATTGGCAAAAAGTCAAGCAAACCCATCACTAACCCTAAAATCAGTGCGTGTTTGACACCGATGGAGAAAAAGAGAACAGTTGTCAGCACGGTGGTATAGAGCACCAATAGGATCTGGGCGCGCAAATAATTCATCATGGATGCGAAAATCTCATCCTTCATCGAAACTGTATCAGCGCGCCATTCTTCCGGAGAAGCTTCTTTGAAAAAAGCCATGATTCTATACTTATCTTTACTGATAAAAAAGGAGGCAATCACCGCCACAGTAATTGTCAGCACCACATTTGGGAGCCTTGCGGCTGTGTCCAGAACCATCAGAATCAGCTTTTCGGCAATGCCGGCAACCGTCGCGATGCCTTGATCCAATAAACTGACTAATTGGGCCGGCAAATCGACAAAGACACTCCTCAGTTGATTCAGTAATTCTTCTGCCTTTTGAAGAAATAGCGGCATTTCAGCCAATAACTGCCGCAATTCAACATAGATACGGGCCACCCCGATCGTGAGCAAGGCTGCCAATACCAACAACAACAGGAATAAGACGATTGGCACGGCTATTTTGCGCGGCAACCGCATTTTCCGGTGCGCAAACGCAATCAAAGGTTCGATCATCGCTGATATAAAAAAACCCAACACAAAGGGGGCAACCACCGGCAGTAAATACTTGACGGCGAGGACTAGAATTATTGTAGCGCCGGACAAAATTAACAACACCAGCAAATGCCGATCCATCACATGCCGCACCATTATCGTTCCTCCATGTCGAACGCTAAGCAAACACTACCATCAGATAAAACAATGGCACCACAAAAAGCAAACTGTCGAAACGGTCGAGTATGCCCCCGTGCCCTGGAATGAGATTCCCAGTGTCCTTAATGCCAATATCACGTTTGAGCATTGATTCTGCGAGATCCCCAATCTGAGAAGCAATGGCACTTACTGTGGCAATCAGAATCGCAGCCGGCAGATTCGCCTTGAAAATTGCCGCCCATAAAAAGGCCACCGCCACTGCGCCCAACAGACCGGCGACAGCTCCTTCGATGCTTTTCGAGGGGCTGATTTTCGGGGCCAGTTTATGCTTACCAAGCAGTGAACCAAATAGGTAGGCACAAACATCGCTAGCCCAGGTGAAAACGAGCACACCAATTACGTAGACCAAGCCGCGGCCGTCCGGGTATTCCCGGAGCATGATCAAAAGCGCCAAAGGCAGTGCAATATATGCAAATCCAAAAATCGTAATGCCAATTTTGGTAAAGACCCCATGCCGGCCGTCGAGAAAATGCGCTCCAATCAGTACGAGTACAGCTAAGGCAATGAAGGCCCCCATCAATCCCACTGCAAATGGCAGATAAGATATGATCAGAAAGGCCAAACTGACACCGATTAATAATCCGGAATGAATTTGGACGCCGGTTTTGTCAGCCATTTGCGCAAACTCCAAGATTGCGAGAGTACAGACCAATCCGATGAAGAGCAAAAACCAGATCTTGCCCAACCATGCGGCCAGCAAAAAAACAATCGCGAAAATCACAGCGCTAATGGCTCTGGTAATTAACATGACGCCCTATTCCTCCATTCAAGCTTTCCCAAAGCGTCGATCGCGTCTGGCAAAGTCCGACACAATTTCGCGTAATTCTTTTTCGGCAAAGTTGGGCCAGAGCGTTTTGGTAAAAAACAACTCACCATAGGCCAGTTCCCAAAGCAAAAAGTTGCTGATGCGCTGTTCCCCGCCAGTCCGGATTAGCAGATCCGGATCGGGAACACCGGACAGCATCAGGTGCTCTGCAATGGTCTTTTCATTAATATTATCCGGAATAAGGTGGCCTTCCTTCACTTTGCCGGCAATTGTTTTCACGGCATCCGTAATTTCGGCCCGGCCGCCATAATTGACTGCCACAAAAACATGATATTGACCGTCTTTGGTAAGGTCTTCTGCTTTGGCCATTTCGCTTTGCAGTTTGCGAGACAACTTCTGCCTATTCCCGATAAACCTTAGCTTGACATCCGCCTCTTTCATTTCGGTAGCCAAAGCCGGCAAGCGGGTGAGAAACAGATTCATCAAAAATCCGACTTCATCATCGGAACGCCGCCAATTTTCAGTAGAAAAAGCATAATAGGTACTATAAGGAATCTCCAGTCTGACACAGGCCTTGACAATATCACGCATGGTGTCTACGCCATGGACATGTCCGGTAGTTCTGGGCAATCCCTGTCGTTGCGCCCATCTACCGTTGCCGTCCATGATAAAGGCGATATGTTTCGGATAACAGTTGACTAACTGCTGCTGCTCCTGCTCAGGATGGTTATGGTTCTTGCGCAAATGCCGCCGGAAGAATTTCAACGATGTGCCTCCTCGCTTTCTCTGAGCCGCAACACCCCCTCAGAGAGGGGGTGACGATGGTGAAGCATCTGTTGACAGAGGCTTAGATCTCCATAATTTCCTTTTCTTTGGTCTCCAGCAGACTATCAATAGTTTTAATATACTGATCAGTGAGCTTTTGCACGTCATCAAGGCCTTTCTTGGCATCATCCTCGGAAATGTCATTGGCACTGCCTTTTTCCAGGTTTTTAATCGCCTCATTAGCATCACGACGGATGTTTCTGACGGCAACGCGCTTCTCTTCGGTTTCTTTGCGCACCAGCTTCACTAGCTCCTTGCGGCGTTCTTCAGTAAGCTGCGGAATGGAAAGTCGCACTGCGCTACCGTCATTAGACGGATTCAGACCTAAGTCGGCCTTAAGAATCGCTTTTTCGACAGCGGCAATCTGCGATTTGTCCCACGGCTGAATCAACAGCATTCTTTGATCTGGAGAGGAGATATTGGCCATTTGATTTAGTGGGGTCGGCGTGCCATAATAATCCACTACCACCCGATCAAGAATGCCAGGATTGGCCCTTCCTGTCCTAACCGCAGTAAAGTCACGTTTGGTGGCTTCAATGACCCCTTTCATGCGTTGTTCAGATTCTGTCAGAACGTCCTTAATCACGTCGGTTACCCCCCACATAAGTTCCTATTTTTTCTCCCATAATCACGCGGCGAATATTGCCGCTTTTCTGGAGGTTAAAGACAATGATGGGCATCCCATTATCCATACAAAGCGAAGTGGCTGTCGAATCCATGACTCCCAGTCCCCGGTTGAGGACGTCGATATACTGTAGATCGTCGAATTTAGTGGCTGCGGAATCAACTTTGGGATCTGCGCTATAAACGCCATCTACCTTTTTGGCCAATAATACAACTTCCGCCTCTATTTCAGCCGCTCTTAACGCGGCGGTGGTATCAGTCGAGAAAAATGGATTGCCGGTTCCTGCAGCAAAAATGACAACGCGCCCTTTCTCAAGATGCCGGATCGCACGGCGGCGAATATAAGGTTCGGCCACCTGACGCATTTCAATGGCCGTCTGAACCCGCACGGCCACTCCAATTTTTTCGAGGGCATCCTGCAAAGCAAGAGCGTTAATAACAGTCGCCAACATGCCCATGTAATCCGCTGTAGAGCGATCGGTACCGGCTTTGCTCCCGGCAATCCCTCTCCAGAAGTTACCCCCGCCCACTACGATCGCGGTCTGGACTCCCATAGCGACAACATCGCTGATTTGCTGTGCGATGTCACTAATCACATCATTATTGATACCGAATCCTTTATCGCCTGCCAAGGCTTCACCGCTAATTTTCAAAATGATCCGATGATATTTGGGGGAATTGGTATTCAACTGCATCGGCACCCTCCCATTCTCTGAATTATGTTCTTCCCTTCCCTGCCGGATTCCTTCCCTGAATAAAAAAGGGAACACCAATGGTGTTCCCGAACCGCCCTCTCGCAGGTCCTGTTTTGGCTGAACGGAGCACCACGCGCTCGTCACACCTGTCGGTAATTGTTCAGCACTTGTTCATTTCAGACATTACTTCGGAGGCAAAGTCATCGGACCTTTTCTGGAGTCCCTCACCGCGTTCATAGCGAACAAAGCGGCGCACTGAAATATTCTCACCAATTTTGGAAATCGCCTCTTTGACGACCTGCTCAACCGTTTTGTCGGTATCCTTAATAAACGGCTGTTCCATCAAACAAACTTCTTTATAAAATTTCTCCAGCCGTCCAACAGTGATTTTCTCGGCAATTGCCTGAGGTTTACCCTCGTTCACAGCCTGGGCTGTGTAGATTGCTTTTTCTTTTTCAACCACATCGACGGGCACTTCTTCGCGGCGCACGTACTCAGGGCGAGCCGCTGCCACCTGCATGGTCAGATCTTTCACCAGTTCTTTAAACTGTTCACCTTTGGCAGCGAAATCGGTTTCACAGTTTACTTCCATCAGGACGCCGATTCTACCACCCATGTGTATGTAAGAATCTACAATCCCTTCGGCAGCAATCCGGCCTGCTTTTTTAGCAGCGGAAGAGAGCCCTTTTTCACGAAGGTATTCGATTGCTTTCTCCAGATCACCATTGGTCTCGATCAGTGCTCTTTTACAGTCCATCATACCTGCGCCGGTGCGCTCACGTAATTCCTTTACAGCTGATACCGGAATCTCCACAATGCTTCCCCCTTCGAAGGATATCGGTTCGTAATTACTAAAAAGGGGTACGAAAGGCTTTTCCCTCGTACCCCCGAGTGATTAATACTCGTTCTCGGCTGAGGATTCCATTTCCTCATTAGTATAATCGACGTCTTCGTTTTTCTGGAGATCAGATTCCTCTGGTGCATCCTGATTTCCTTCGCGACCCTCGATGACTGCGTCAGCCATCTTGCCGGCCAGCAAACGCACCGCACGAATAGCATCGTCATTACCTGGGATCACGTAGTCGATCTCATCCGGGTCACAGTTGGTATCGACAATGGCAACGATGGGAATTCCCAACCGCCGGGCTTCGGCAACCGCAATTCTCTCTTTGCGCGGATCAACCACGAACATGGCTGCCGGGGTACCCTTCATATCTCTGATACCGCCAAGGAAGCGCAGCAAGCGTTCTTTTTCCTTCAGGTACTGAGCCGCTTCTTTCTTAGAAAGGGCGTCCAAAATACCATCTTCCTCAAGCTGTTCAATCTTGCGCAAGCGATCAATTCTGCCTCTGATTGTGCGGAAGTTGGTTAGCATACCACCCAACCAACGCTCAGAAACAAAAAACATACCGCAACGAGTTGCTTCCTCGCGAATGGCTTCCTGAGCCTGCTTTTTGGTACCTACAAAAAGGATGTTGCCCTTCTCAGCAGCAATTTCCTTAATGAAGTTGTAGGCTTCATCGACTTTCTTGACTGTTTTTTGGAGGTCGATGATATAAATGCCATTGCGCTCTGTGAAGATATATTGCGCCATTTTCGGATTCCAGCGGCGGGTTTGGTGTCCAAAGTGAACACCAGCTTCAAGCAGCTGTTTCATTGACACAACTGGCATTAATGTGTCACCTCCTCCCTGGTTAGGTTTTTACCTCCGCTTCTGTCATCTTCAGCCGGAACCGTAAATGGCACCACCGGCAGAATCAAAAAAGCGTGTGTATTCGCACCATTTGTTAGTATACCATAATAGGTCCAGACAGTCTAATATTTTTTCTCCAAAGCCCTGATAAATCCAAATGAGCCCAAAAACGCCGTTGAAAAGTGTCGTTCGATAAAAAAATAATCTTGCAAAAAATATTTTTAAAAACGGGAAGGAAATTTTAACTGTCTAGCGAAATATTTACCTGTCTTCATATTCCATCCTTTCTAGTTCGGCGGGTGCTTTAGGCAAGAAAGCACCCGCCGCTTGTTTTTCCTGACAGTCCCATGCATACCCCAAACTTTCAGGCAAAAGCTATCTAGGACGAATAGGAGGAACAGCATATGCCAAGTATTCTTGAACAATTTCGAGCCGATCATGAAGATGCTTTGGAAAACATCGACCGCTCCAACCGCGCCTTGCAGTCACTGAAACAAGGCCGCCCGCTTGATACGATGCGTCCTGCTCTAGACGCCTTGCAGGATTTCGTAAAAAGCTTACTGGCAGTACATATCCCGCTGGAAGAAGAGCATCTCTTTCCGTTTTTGGCTGTCTTCCCTGAGGTAAGCGCTACCATTTCAGAAGTCAAAAAAGGTAACGAAAGTATCCAGTCATTCAGTCAGCAGTTGGGACGCGAATTGCAGCAAGACAGGCCGGATACCGGGATTATCCTGGAAACCGGCCCCCAAATTACAGGTGCGCTGGAAACCCATATCCGTCTATCGGACTTAGAGTTGCTCCCCTTTGCGCGCCGCATGCTCACCAAAGATCAGCTGGAAGAACTGGAGACTCGCTTCCGGGAACGTACGGCTCTGCCATCGGCGTATCCGCTGCCAGTGATCGAATTATAGAATAATAGTATGCTTGAATAATGTGCATGAATAGTGCGCCTGCCGCTGCCATAGGGCTGGCTGATATGGCCGGCTTATTTAGCCAACACCGTTACTGGTATTGACATCCAGCGGTTCGCCTGAATCCTGAATGTCCGGCCCCGTACCTCGGTTTCCAGAGTAGTCTTGACAAGGTCATACGCCATGTTGGCCAGACTGTTGGCATATTGGTCCAAATCCAGCTTCTTGAGCTGCAGGTTAACACTATCCCTGGTGAGCTTGCCGAGTTCTTGCTTAATGGCGGCGATCGCCTCCGGCGGCAGTTCGATACGAGCCTGTCCGAGGTCGAGACTTACTTCGGCGGGAATCATATCCTCTACAAGCACCGGAATCTGATCTTCGAACTGCTGCAATAGTCCTGGCAGTTCCTGCTTTGCTTGAATTTCGGTCTTTTCTTTAATAGCCAGTGCCAGTTCTTCTTCATCAATACTGAAACGAAAACCATATAGCATGACATAGCCTGTCCCAAGGCAGGCAATAATGAAAAGTGCGGCACATAACCCGACACATAGCCCGGCAAAAAAACGCCGGTCTTTTTTCACCTTGTCATTCATGGCTTCACCTCCCGAAAAGTTCATGCCCCAGCATACACAAAAGTACATGCCCTGACATATAGTATGCCTTTCCAGAAGGTGAATATGTTACCAAAGTTATTCGAGTGCCAACCGTCCAATCTCAAGCAGCAGCTCATCGAAACTGATTCCGGCAGCTCTGGCCGCGTCCGGCACCAGACTGGTCTCCGTCATACCTGGAAGTGTATTGACTTCCAGCACGAAGGGCACCCCTTCCTTGTCAACAATTAGATCCGTACGGGAATAGCCCCGGCAGCCTAAGACAATGTGGGCGTGGATCGCCAGTTTGGAGGCCAACTCCTGGACTTCCTGCGGAATTCTGGCCGGTATGATGTGGTCACTGCCGCCGATAGTGTATTTCGACTCATAATCATAAAAGCCGCCCAGCACTGGCACAATCTCAATCACTGGCAGCGCGCGCGGTTCATTGTTGCCCAACACGCCGACCGTAATTTCCACGCCACTGATGAATTGCTCGACCAGTACGATCTGATCATATTGAAAGGCCTTTTCGACAGCCTTCCAAAAGTCGTCCGGATCTCTGACGATGGTGACCCCGAGACTCGACCCTTCGAGCAGCGGCTTAATCACAACCGGCCATCCGGTCTTCTGCAAGGTTCTTTCTTTGATCAGGCCGCGGTCCTCTTTTTCCAGGTCGCGGATATGAATACAGACGCCTTTGGGCGTGGGAATATTCTCATAAGCGAAGATCCTTTTGGACATCATTTTGTCCATGGCCAGTGCGCTGGCTAGTACGCCGGAACCGGTATAAGGCAGTCCCATCATCTCCAGCATTCCCTGAATCGTACCGTCTTCGCCGTATTTACCGTGCAAAGCCAAAAAGACCAGTTCCGCCTGATATTCCTGTAGATTCCTGATCAGCTGATCATCAATGTCAAAGCTGGCTACCGTACACCCGCTTCTTTTCAGCGATTCCATGAAATTGCAGCCGGTTTTCAGCGATACTTCGCGCTCACCGGATTTTCCGCCCATAATTACCGCAATGCGCTCTTTAAGCGCCTTATCCCTCAGCACTCGCCATCCTCCCCCAGGCCACCCGGACCTGCGCCGATTCTTTCAATGTCTGCCCCCAAGGCTTGGAGTTTCAATTCCATCGATTCATAACCGCGATCGATATGCCTCACATTTTCAATAGTGGTAACACCTTCTGCTCTGAGACCAGCTAATACCAAGGCGGCACCGCCCCGCAAATCAGGTGCTGCCACAGAAGCCCCCGAGAGTTTTTCTATTCCCTTGACAATGGCGGAACGGCCTTCCACCCGGATGGTGGCCCCCATACGCAGCAGTTCATCCACATATTGAAAACGTCCGTTGAATACATTCTCTGTAATAACAGAGGTTCCTTCCGCAATGGTAGCCAATGCGGCCATTTGGGGCTGCAAATCTGTCGGAAAGCCTGGGTAGGGCAAAACCATAATATCAGTCGAACGCGGACGCCGCGGCCCTTTGATGCGCACTTCCTCCAGGCTGACTTCTAAAGTAGCACCTGCCTCCTGCAGTTTGGCGAAGAGTGGTTCAACATGTTCCGGAATCAAATCCTGAACGAGAATATCTCCCTGCGTCATCGCAGCCGCGATGATATATGTCCCGGCTTCGATACGATCCGGGATGACGGAATAGTCAATCTCCTTTTCCTGAAACTTCTCAATACCTTCAATTTTAATTTGATCAGTTCCAGCCCCGCGAATTTTGGCACCCAGCCGGTTTAGAAAGTTCTGTTGTTCGATAATTTCCGGTTCTCGGGCCGCATTGCGGATTATGGTAGTACCACGAGCAAAGATGGCAGCTGCCATGATATTCTCCGTCGCCCCAACACTAGGAAAATCCAAGTGTACTTCCGCCCCGTGCAGACCTTTGGCCTGAATAAACACATAGCCATGTTCCTCGGCAATCTCGGCCCCGAGTGACTGGAAACCTTTTAAATGAAGATCAATAGGTCTTTGGCCAATAACGCACCCGCCCGGTTGAAACATTTTGACTTTGCCGAGTCTGGTAAGCAGAGGGCCCATCACCTGAATCGAGGCCCGCATATCTTTAACCAATTGCTCGGGAGGCTCGTGGCTAAGGCCATGCGTGGGATCAATCGACAAAATATGTTCATCAAGCCATTGCACTTCCGCGCCAACTCCGCGCAGGACTCCGACCATTGTGTCTACATCCCGTAACCGGGGAACATTACGGATTATGCACGTACCATTTGCCAAAAGGCTGGCTGCCATCAGTTTCAGAACCGCGTTTTTCGCGCCACTGACCTTAACCTGCCCTTGCAGCCGTTTGCCCCCTCCGACCCTCAGAGTATCCATCCGTTACACCTCCAGAGAATGCCACAGCGCAGACCGCAAGAAATGTTAAAGAAGGCACCGGAGAGCGATGCCTGCGGTTGTTCGCCACGTTCGACATAAAAACAGCTAATAATAGATTATGATGCCATATATTATATGCGCTTTTGTCAGAGGGTGACTTCCAGGGCCTGTCCACTTAAAAACGGCTGGAAAATCAATCTCCAGACGTCTGTTTCGAGATGTTGAGCAGCACACCAATGCTAGCTAGCGAGATAACTAATGAAGAGCCTCCTGAACTAATTAGCGGCAGCGTGATTCCTGTCACTGGCAAGCTCGACGTAACTACGCCGATATTAAGAAGCGCCTGCACAACGAGCATGCAGGTAATCCCGATCGCCAGCAGGGAACCGAACAGGTCCCGGCAATTCATCGCCACCCGCAGTCCTCGCCAGGCAAACAGAAAAAACAGTGCTACTACCAGTATTGTTCCGATGAATCCTAACTCTTCGCCGAGACAGGCAAAGATAAAATCGGTATGTGGTTCTGGTAGATAGCTGAATTTCTGGCGGCCACGGCCCAGTCCCAGTCCGAATAAGCCTCCAGATCCTAAGGCATATAACGATTGAATGATCTGCCATCCCGAACCGAGCGGATCCTGCATCGGATCCAAAAAGGAGGTCAGGCGTTCTCGACGATAGGGCTCCGCCAGTGCGAGCACAATGCCAGCCAACAGGCCGGCCGAGCCTATCAGACCAAGGTGCCACAAGCGGGCACCAGCCGCGAAAATCAGCAGAAAAGACGTTCCGAAGATGACAATCATCGTTCCAAAGTCGGGCTCAAGCATAATCAAAAGACAGACGATCCCCACCATACCTAACGGAATCACAATGCCGCCCAAAAAGCTTTTAACCCCATCGCGCAATTCCGATAGCCAGAATGCCAAGGCCAAAATGGTGGCAAACTTCGCAATTTCCGAAGGTTGAATATTCAAAAATCCCAGCTCAATCCAGCGCGTTGAACCGTTAATGTTGTCTCCGACAAACAAGACCAGCACCAGTAACAATAGAGATATCGGAAAAATAATCCAAACCCAGCTGCGCAGTTTGCGGTAATCGTAGTTCATCGCCAATATCATGGCAACAATGCCAAGGACAGACCAGAGCAGCTGACGTCGCAAAAAGTAATATGGATCTTGATGCGGCCCCTTGAGAGAATTAACGGCACTAGCGCTGAACACCATAATGACACCAATTCCCAGCAGACTCAATGCCGCCAGCAATATGAACATGTCAGCCGACCGCCGCTTTACTTGCATTTACATGCCCCCCAAGTAGTCTGCAGCACTTTACAGACCATAACTTTCACCGGCCGTTGTGGATGAGAGCTTCCACGATCTCCTCCATAACCATTCCGCGCGATCCTTTAATAACAACTACGTCGCCGGAACCAGTAAGCTCCAGTGCTTTGGTGATCGCCAGTTCTTTGTTTTGCAGAGCGTGAATGACCGAGGGCTCCAAGCCGCCGGAGCGTGCCCCTTCCGCCACATAACCGCTCAATGGTCCATAAGAAATGAGTAGTTGCACGCCCGCCGCGGCTGCGGCAGCACCGACTTCACGATGGGCTTCTGCGGCGCGCGAACCCAGTTCCAGCATATCACCAAGGATCGCCACCCGTTTTCCAGTGCAAGGGGTTTCAGCGAGTAGCCTTAACACCGCACGCATTGATGCCGGGTTAGCATTATAGGTGTCATCGATCACTTGCTGCCCGCCAGCACCATGCTGCATCACCATGCGATGCGGTGCCCCTGCATAGGCCAGCAGACCAGGCGCAAACTGATCCGCAGTAACGCCCAGCCCCCAAGCAATACTAATGGCAGCCAACGCATTGATCACATTGTGTCGCCCTGGTATTGGCACCAGCAATTCCGCATTGACGGCCCCTCTCAGGCTGAATTTGACTCCGCCCAGCCCCAGCGGTTGGACATTCTCCGCCCAAAAATCGCGCCGAGAACCATCTTTGTCCAGGCCGAAGTAGATTATCTTTCCAGCCGTATGGGCGGCCATCGCGGCAACGTTAGGATCATCTGCATTGAGCGCAATCAACCCGTCGGCGGGAATCGCCTCCGCCAATTCTCTTTTCGCTGCCGCAATCGCCGCTACCGACCCCAGCAGTTCGATATGAGTTTCGCCGACATTCGTAATTATGCCAGCGTTTGGATTGGCAATCGCAGCCAGTTTGCGGATCTGTCCGGTACCGCGCATACCCATCTCCAGTACGCAAGCGCCGTAGGAATGATCCAACTTAAACAGAGTTAAGGGCAGACCTAGTTCATTATTATAGTTGCCTTCATTCTTGAGCGTTTTCCACTGTTGCCCAAGGATGGCGGCAGTTATTTCCTTGGTAGTAGTCTTTCCCACGCTGCCGGTGATGGCAACAGTCGAGAGATGAAAGCGCTTACGATGAAATTCAGCCAGTTGCCCCAGCGCTTGTGTGGCGTCTTCCACTCGTACGGTAAAGAATCCGGGCGGCATTGCGGCCCCGGCCGAGTCTGGGAGCGGTTCAGTAATCAAAGCACCTACCGCGCCTTTTTGAGCAGCCGCCTGAATAAACTCATGCCCGTCACGGCGCTCGCCTTTGAGACACACGAATAAGTCGCCCACTGACGTCGTCCGGCTGTCAATCGATACTCCGGCAACTTCCGCAACGATACCGTTGCCGCTGTCGGGCTGCAGAGTCCCTCCGGTAAGGTCGGCTATTTGCGGTGCACTAAACAGTACCATTATGACAAGGCCTCCAATGCTGCGCGTACCACTTCCCGGTCATCAAAATGAATCGTGCGGTCGCGCAGTATTTGATATGTTTCATGCCCTTTGCCCGCGATCACAACAATGTCCTCCGGCCGCTGCCGGTTGATGGCATAGTGAATCGCCTCTTGGCGATCAGCGATTACGGTATATTGGCCAGCCTCTTTACCGCCGCTAATCACCCCAGGGATAATCTCATCCAGGATCATGGCGGGATCTTCTGTACGCGGATTATCGGAAGTAACCACTACGTAATCGGCCAATTGCGCTGCGACATGCCCCATAACCGGTCGCTTACTGCGATCGCGGTCCCCGCCACAGCCAAAGACGACAATCACTCTGCCACGGCTAATTTCCCTGGCGGTTTGCAGCACATTTTCCAGGCTGTCGGCTGTATGAGCATAATCAACGATTACTGTGCGGCCCATACTGTTGGGCACCCGCTCAAAACGCCCGGGTACGCCGGGTAGTGCTTCCAAACCGCGACTGATTGCTTCAGGCGCAATCCCCTCTGCGATCATGGCTGTGATTACGCCCAGAGCATTATAGATGTTAAACTTGCCGGCCAGATGCATTTTAATTGGAAAGGACTGCTGCGGAGTTATGACTGTGAAGTGTGAGCCTCCCGGGCCCAGCACGAGGTCCGTAGCGTAGAAATCAGACTGCTTCCTGCCCTGAATGCCATAGGTGAAAATCCTGCAACGACAGGCTTCCAGGAATGCGGACGCGCTCGGACTGTCAATGTTGATCACAGCGTAAGCATCCGGACTCAGTAATTCAAAAAAGCGCACCTTAGCTTTTAAATATTCGTCAAAAGTTTTGTGAAAATCAAGATGATCAGAGGTAATATTGGTGAAAATACCGCCCGCGAAATCGCACCTGGCGATCCGGTTCAATGCGACGGCATGCGATGAAACTTCCATAGCAACGTGGGAAACCCCGGCGCTTACCATTTGCGCCAGCAAGGCCTGCAGGTCGGGCGAAACCGGCGTAGTATTTCTGGACGGAACCTCCTGATCGCCCACGATATTGCGGATGGTTCCAATCAACCCACCTTTGTATCCAGCGGCTTCGTAAATTGATTTGCACATGTAGGTGGAGGTTGTCTTGCCTTTGGTACCGATGATCCCAAGCAACCGCAGTTTTCCCGAGGGGTGTTCATAGAAAATATCACTAATTGAGGCCATCGCCGCAACCGTTGAATCCGTCTGTACAACTGTCAGGCCAGCGGGAAATGACCGGTCTTCCTGAATCAAAACAGCGGCTGCCCCTGCGCGGGCCGCTTCCGCTATATAATCGTGCCCATCCGAGTGATATCCCTTGACACAGATGAACAAATCTCCGTGTTTAACCTGCCGGGAGTCGTGCGCGATTCCACTTATTTGGATGTTGGGGTCTCCCTGCCGAACACAGGCACCAATGCCAATCAATAATTCAGATAATTGCAAGATCAATCACCCCATATTATTCTTAGTAGAGAACGGTCCAAATATCCATTATTGGCAAGAAAAGGCGCACCGCACATTAATCAAAGGTGCGCTTTAATCGTTGATCTGAGGCCGGAAGCTCACTTGTACACGGGCTCCAATTGGTAACCGCGTCCCGGCCGCCGGATGCTGCGCATAAGCTGTTCCTCCGCCTGTGGCAGACAGCACCAAACCCAGGGCTTTCAACCGCGCGTTTACTTCGGAAACGCCCAGCCCCGAAAAGTCAGGAACTTCAACAAAGCCTTTGCCGTCCATCTTTTCGCGGCCGCTGAAATACAACAGCACTTGGGTTCCAGGCTTGACTGCCGCCCCAGACTTCGGAAACTGGTCTGTTACAACGCCGCCGCTCCCAATCAGACGCCATGACAGGCCACTCTTAGCCAGCGCTGCCTGGGCATCACCCAAATTACCCGGCAACTTGGGGACCGTCACGTTCTTGCCAGGTGTATCACTCTGCCCGGTGGCAGTGCGCGGCAGAACCTGCAGATAACGGAGTGCGTCATGCATTACCGCCCCGAATACCGGCCCGGCCAAAACGCCGCCGTATTTAATGGGAGTCTGCGGTTCGTCCAGGATCACGATCATTGCGATGCAGGGATCATCAGCTGGTGCAAAACCGACAAAGGATGCGATGCGTTCTTCCCCGTAGCGGCCACCCTTCGGTTTTTGGGCGGTACCGGTTTTGCCGGCTACACGGTAGCCTTCCAGATAGGCACGATTACCGGAACCGTTTACTACAACAGACTCCAGCAAAGTACGCACTGTAGCGGCGGTTTTCTCAGAAATGACCTGCCGCACTGCCTTCGGTTCGTTTTTCGTATGAACCGTACCGTCCGGATTGTGAATTTCCTTGATTAAGTATGGCTGCATCAGTAGGCCGTCATTAGCAATCGCACATACGGCCGTAAGCATCTGCAGTGGGGTAACAGAAATGCCCTGTCCAAAACCAATATTCGCCAGTTCAACCGGACCGACATACTTCTTATTCATCAGCTGACCGCGGGCTTCCCCCGGAAAGTCGATCCCAGTTGTCTTGCCGAAACCGAAGGCCTCCAAGTAGCGATAAAAACTATCAACGCCCAGTTTCAATGAGAGAGAAGCAAAAACCGGGTTACAAGAGTTCTCCACCGCCTCGGTAAACGTCTGGCTGCCATGGCCGCCAGCCTTCCAACAGTGAATATTGCGATCCTCAACCCGGATAAAGCCCGGATCAAAGAAAGTCGTTTCCGGTGTGACTGCCCCTTCCTCAATGGCCGCGGCCGTTGTAAATACTTTAAACGTCGAGCCGGGCTCATATTGGTCGGTCAACATGAAATTGCGCCGGTTTTCAGAAGGGAAATCATTATAGTTAGTGGGATCAAAGGCCGGACGCAGTGCGGATGCAAGAATTTCACCGGTTCGCGGATCCATCATCAGAATCAATCCGCGCCTGGAACTGGTGTCCTGCATGGCCTTATCCAGTTCACGTTCACTCATGGCCTGCAAGAATTCGTCAATCGTCAGAACGATGTTACTGCCATCGATAGGTGGTGTATAGGTCTTTTCCCCGCCTGGGATATGCAGCCCCGAAGTGTCAAACTCAGCCATATCGCTGCCAGGCGTGCCGCGTAAAATTTCATCGTAATACTTTTCCAGCCCTTCCAATCCTTGGTTATCAATTCCCGCAATACCAAGCAGGTGCGCTGCCAGCATTTCTTTAGGGTAGCTGCGTTCAGAACGGACCGTTACGCTGATCCCCGGCAGACGGGACAGGTTTTGGCGGATCTGGTCAGCCTGTTCCGGTGTGATGCGGCGCTTAATCCAGACATACATCGCTTGTTTATCAAGTAATTTGCGAATCGCAGCAGTCTCAGTCTGCAGAATGCTGCCCAAGAGCTGGGCAACCGCGTCCGGATCGGTCACTTCACGCGGGTTACAGATTACCCCGTCTGAATGCACACTGATCGCCAGCTTGCGCCCGTTCCGATCCAAAATGGCGCCGCGCTTAGGATCAACAGCAATGCGACGGTAACGCTGATCCAGCGCTTCCTGCTGAAAGCGATTGCCAGCGATTATTTGCAGATAAAAAAGCCGTAGGCCTAAAAGCAGAAAAACCGCCGTTAATCCGAGCAATAAAACGGCGGCCCGGCGTCGGGCGGTAATACTAGTCTGTGCCACAGAATTCACTCCCACTCCAATGAGGATCCGGCAGGTGATCGATCGTCTCTTTTCATAAATACCAAACATCCCGCCCTATCCCTCTGTCAAGGAGCAAATTATTCTCCCATACTGGCTTGGGCATAGCCGATCGAAGCAATCCATCGGCCTATTTTTGCGATCATCGATTCGCTCTTTTTCTCACGCAAATCTCCTGGCCGGGTAGCTGGCATAGACATTGGTCCATCGTCAAAAGGCAGAGCCGCTACAACGACCTGAGAACTATCAATTTCCATCTGCAATTTCCCTTTAGCTTCAGCCTCTATTTTATCAAAAGAACTCAGTTTGGCAATTTGAACTTCATATTGTTCCTGCTGCATCTGCAAGTCAGCCAGTTGGCCTTCCAGCTCCGCGATCTCGAGACTAGCTGCGACTGCCGAAGTTGAAAAAGCCACATAAACTAAGGCCAGAGCCACAGTCATTGCCAGCAGTAGCAAATAGGTGGCCACAAATTTGCGGGTGAAAAATGGCTTTTTGCCATTATTGGTCCGCGTCCGGCCGGACTTTGTTGTTTCAAATCCATTTCTTTGACTTGGGTTTTCAAGTTTTCTGGCGTTAGCTGTTTCCATTATTATGCACGCCTCCCCGATCTATTCCGGCTTAACCGATATTCTCTCCGCAGCTCTCAGTTTGGCGCTGCGGGCCCGCGGATTGTTTTCTAACTCTGCGGCCTCAGGAGTAACCGGTTTTTTAGTCAAGATTTTGAGTCCGATTGCTGGGCTACCGTCAGTGGCGCTAACGCTGGTGTCGGCGTTGGCGTCGGTGCCGGTGGCAAGGTCCTTATAGCGGTTAGAATGGCCGCCCGAAAAGGCAAAGTCTTTGAAAACTTGTTTGACCACCCGATCTTCCAGAGAATGAAAAGAGATTACTACGACCCGTCCGCCTGGAAGCAGCAGCTGCGGAACTTTCCGGATGGTCTCTTCCAGGATCTCGATTTCGCGGTTGATTGCAATACGCAGAGCCTGAAAGGTCCGCTTAGCCGGATGCGGGCCGGAACGTCTGGCAGCGGCCGGAATTGCCGCCTTAATGATGTCAACAAGCTCACCGGTAGTCCGAATCGGTTTGCGGGTGCGCGCCTCCACTATGAACTGCGCGATGCGCCGGGACCAACGTTCCTCTCCATAATCCCAGATCAGTTTGGCCAGTTCGTCAGCACTGAGTGAGTTGACCAGGTCCGCCGCTGTTTGGGGGTTTTCCTGGTCCATGCGCATATCAAGCGGCGCATCTGCCATATAGCTGAAACCGCGTTCGGCCACGTCGAGCTGCGGCGAGGAAACGCCGAGATCAAACAGAATTCCGTCTGCCCCTTGCCACCCAAGCTCGGCCAATAATTCCGGGAGGGCAGCAAAATTAGCATGTCTGGTAATCAGGGATCCCTGGTATTCAGCCAGTGCTGTCTGGGCGTTAATCAGGGCGTTTTCATCCTGGTCGATACCGAGCACTTGTCCATTGGGAGTACACTTTTCAAGGATGGCACGAGTGTGGCCAGCACCGCCAAGGGTGCAATCCACATAGCGCCCGCCCGGCTTGGGATCCAGAAAGTTAATTGCTTCATGAAGCAAAACGGTTTTATGTTCGAAAAGCTGTTCGCTCAAGTGATCAACTCCGTCATATCAGATCCCGAGGCGACGCAGGTCAGATCCCGAGAGAAACAATCGATTCAGCAATCTCTTCATAGGATTCTTCCGCTTCCGCCGCATAATTCTCCCAACGTTCTTTACCCCAGATTTCAATTCTGGTTGAAACCCCAATCACAAACAATTCTTTTTCTATGGCGGCGTGATCGCGCAGATTCTGCGGAACGAGTACGCGGCCTTGAGAATCCAACTCTGCTTCAACCGCACCGGAAAAAAGCATACGGACAAAAGCCCTGGCATCCGCTTTGGCGGTCGGAAGGGCTTTCACTTTTTCCTCAAGCACACGCCATTCGCCTAGCGGGTAAACGAATAAGCAGTGATCGAGGCCTCTAGTGATTATGAACTTTTCTCCCAATTCCTCTCGAAAGCGGGCCGGCATAATTAAACGGCCCTTAGCATCGAGAGCATGGAGGTATTCGCCCATAAACATCTTTGCCGTCCTCCGATGCTTTCCCCCACTTTGCTCCACTCGACTCCACTTATATGCCACATTTCTCTACTTCGACCCGTTTCCCTCCTTTTCGAAATAATTTTTTAAAATATTTGTGACACAGGGGGACGGTTCTTCTGTGTCATTTTGTCTTGGCCACCTGTTGGTGACACAGAAGAACCGTCCCCCTGTGTCCTCAAC
>ENA-UOOM01000631-UOOM01000631.1-fermentation-metagenome-genome-assembly--contig:-NODE-631-length-38737-cov-68.837418_pt1 | contig 38737 bp, 27 predicted proteins | sample MGYA00245781_ERZ724031 | MGnify/ENA primary metagenome ERZ724031 (study PRJEB28704, sample SAMN03018317) | fermentation metagenome | biome: anthropogenic terrestrial biome; feature: soil; material... | reverse complement strand
TTTAAAAGTTAATTAAAGTGAATTGTCCAATTTTATTTGGATTTTAAATGGAAAAACATTATGAAATCAAAAAAAGTTAGCAGAAGAGCATTTCTGACAACCGTATCAGCTGGTGCAGCTGCGATGGCGAGTTCAAATGTTGTGAAACCGTTGGAAAGTATTTCTACGAATATTTATCTAAAGAGTGATATTTCCAAATTAGCGGCACTTGGAGGAGAACCGGTTGTGAATAATAAGGTTTGGCCCAAATGGCCATATGTGGATGAACAAATAGTTGAAAGCCTTTCGAAAACAGTCAGAAGCGGTAGATGGAACAGAATAGACGATAACCTAAACGGAGCTGTTCCAACTTTTGAGAAAAGATACGCTCAGCTTTTGGGAGTGAAGGGGTGCGTGACCACCGGCTCTGGAACCCAGGCGTTGCATACGGTTGTCGAAGCCATGGGATTTGGGCCGGGTGATGAAATAATTACTACTCCCTACACCGATATGGGCACCATTTCCGCAATTATCAGCGCACGTGCTCTCCCCGTGATGGTCGATTTGGATAAAGAATCGTTCCAATTGGATCCTAAGGAAGTAGAAAAGAAAATCAATAAAAATACGGTGGCTATCATGCCGGTACACATGATGGGACAGCCGTGCGATCTGGACAGTATTTTATCTATTGCAAAGAAACATAATCTTAAAGTTATCGAAGACGCTTGTCAGGCACATCTTGCTGAGCACAGAGGTCAAAAATTAGGTTCTTTAGGGGATGCCGGATGTTTCAGTTTTCAAACCAGTAAAACAATTTGCTGCGGAGAGGGTGGCGGCATTATTAGCAATAATGAGAAATTGCTTAATGACTGTTATACGGTGATGAATCATGGCACGAATAAAGAGGGTCGTTCCGTTACCATCGGGCCAAAATACAGAATGAACCAGTTTGAAGCTACTATTCTTTTAGAACAGTTAAAGCATGCTCAGGAGCAATTTGAAACACGTAGCCGTAACGCTGCTTTCCTGACCTCTAAGTTGAAAGATTTTAAAGGTTTGGTCCCTCAAAAAATGTATCATAAAACCGATAAAGGATCATATTACCTATATACAATGGCTTTCCACAAAGAGTATTGGAATAATGTTCACCGGAATGTTTTTTTGAAAGCAATAGCCGCTGAGGGAATTGAGCTCAGTCCGTATATTAAAAACGGCCTGCATCGCGAACCATGGACGGATAATATTCTTTCAAGAAGAGAATATAAGACCATGTACTCCGCTGAGAGGTTACAACAGTTCAAGAGCGACTTATTCCTCCCGGCTTGTGATTGGGTTTGCGATAATATGGTCATGCTTTGGGCGTCAGGCCCCTTGCTCGCGAATGAGAAAGACATGGAAGATGTGATCAATGCTATCATGAAAGTATATGAAAACAGGGATAAACTCCATCTGATTTCCTAGAAAGGGTCAAACTACTCATAACAGTAAGCCAAATGCTATTAAAAAATGTATCAAGAAGATCGTTTTTGACGACCGTAACCGGCGGGATTGCTGCTGCAACTGCTGCAGCCGTCCCGTTTGGAAACATCTACCGCTATATCGATAATAAAAATGGCGATTCTCTAAAATTGGGCGTATTCGATGTTGATGCCACGCCGCCCGTGAGTAGCCTTTTGACTTACGACCCAATGATCAATTCCTCTGAATTAGGGCTGAGAGCGAGAGGCGTAGTCATAACCGGGGCCGGCCTCCCTATAGTTTTATGCGCTGTCGATTGGATAGGTATTTCAAACGAATCTCAAGATGTCTTTAAACAGGCCATCGCTGAGGCGGCAGCCACGGCTTCCGACCGAGTGGCTGTGCATACCGTACATCAGCACGATGCGCCTATTTGCGATTTTACAGCCGAACGTTTATTAAAAGAGAAGAATTTGCCTATCGGTTGTTTCGATGGCACCTTCGCCCGAGTTCTTATAAAAAGGCTACAAAAGTCGATTGCTAATTCGTTACTGAAATTGCAGGATGTTACGCATATCGGATTAGGGAAAGCTCCGGTTTTTCAGGTTGCTTCCAACAGGAGAGTCGATACAATTAATGGGAAGATGGGCGTGATGCGTGGATCTTCTTGTTCTGACCCCCGGCTAAGGAATATGTCGGAAGGGGTAGTTGATCCCGATGTGTCGTTACTCAGCTTTTGGAATAAAAATATCCCGCTCGCTGTTTTAAGTTTTTATGCCACCCATCCGCAGAGCTATTACCGTACGGGCATTGCAAATCCTGATTTTCCCGGGATTGCCCGGTATCTTCGTCAGTTGGAAGTTCCCGATGCGTTGCATGTTCATTTTAATGGCGCAGGCGGGAATATTGCCGCGGGAAAATACAATGACGGTAGCCGTGAGACTCGGTTTATTCTCGCAAAAAGGCTTGCCGACGGCATGAAACGCGCATGGGAAAATACGCAGAGATATTCCGTAAATAGCGGTAATGTTACCTGGTCTGTTACGCCCGTTTTGTTGCCATCCAATCCTAAAACAGCCGATATCGAAAAGGAAATGGCCACGAAAGACGGCATTTATTTGGCCAATAATTTAGGCAGGTTGGGTTGGTATAAACGGACTTTGCAGCGGAAAGCAATTGGTTTTGCTTGTTTGGGAATTAATGATGCGAGAATTTTTTTCATGCCCGGCGAACTCTTCGTAGAGTATCAGTTGGCCGCCAAAGCAAAAGCTCCTGATAGATTCGTGGCGATGGCCGCGTATGGCGATTATGGCCCATTTTATATTGGGACCAGGAATGCGTACCGGGAAGGCGGATATGAAATTCTTTCAAGCCCTGTTACGGAGAATGCGGAAGGCGTTATAATGAGGGCAATTGATGAACTTTTTAACAGGAATTAAACGAATTGTAAACTTGACTATAACATTCTAATTACCAGCGTATATACTTGATTTAAGTTAAGTAAATAATAGAGTGTTATTTTTTATTGCTTTTGATATCGTTTTTTACGTCTAATATTGAACAGAAACGATATGTTTATTCTACGATTTTCAACTTTTTTTAACACAATAAAATGTATACAGGCTTATGATGGCTCAAACTATATTTCTATTACTTTTATTGAATTTCGGTCTTGATGGGACAAGCGAGATTCCAAAAACAGAAAAATTCCCGGTGGTCAATCAAATCGATAAGGAGATTGGCCTATTCCCAATAGATTATAAATACTCTGGCTGGCGCGGCGGTGTAGGTGTTGCTTTTGGTCAACCTACACTCAATATACCAGATATAACCGAACTTGGCGTTGAAATAGTGTGGGGAGGAGAAGACGCAAAACGTACGTCGATGTTGGACATAGCCGTCTTCGACTATTGGAATTCTGTGGTCGAGATATCGATTAAAGATCCAGAAGGACGATATGATTTCAGTCATATAGAAGACAAAGAGAAAGCGGCCGTAATAGCATTTGACAAATATGCTGAATTACAATACGGAGTGCCGGGACTTTCGAAGTACGCTAAAGTGAAGTATATTTCAGATGGGGCGTATGGGGATGTCTATGGTGAAATGGATCTGTCGTCGATTAATCCTTTGGTGAAAGCTGTAGTATCCAGCAAACTGGAAAGATTAACGAAAAACGGGAATAAATATGGGGGAATGGCGCTTGACAATGCCGGAAAAGTTCCCGAGACCTTTCTGGAGTATCTTCAAAACAGTTTGCATCCTGCGGGATTTGGTATTTTCACCAATGGAGGGCCAAGTCATTTATACCGCTATGTCGATCTCTTCGCGAATGAGGGTTTTCAATTCTCACAACAAAGGATGCATAATATGCAGGCGGATGGTTTTAAAGGAGTTCAGGCGGAATTACTTACCCGTCAATTGTCAGCCGGAGAACTGGAAAAATACCTGAAAGCGAAACACTTTAATGGTATTGTATATTTCGGATATACAGACGGAAGAGTCAGGGCGGCCGGGACACACTATTCATTTTTTTCTTCCCGACCGGATATTTATGACCATCAACGATGGGTTCTGCGTAAAATCTTGCCACTAACCCGATCTATGTTTAGCGCGGGACCACAAGATAATGCGTATGCTTATCTTCTAAACAACAAGACAGAGCGTCGCGCCGAGTCATCTAATAAGAGTCGTCAGAATCGTGTTGATGCAACCGGAAGAGTTATTGAGCCGGGGTTGATTGAACCGGAAGATAATGATATTTTTAACGGAACTTTGGCGCTAGATGGAAGTGTTAAAAGATATGGCGATGATGTTGAGAAAGGAATTTATTTTTATGTCAATTCTAATAGGCCGGAGACCGTTGAATGCCGTCTTGATAGTTTAGATGCGGAGACATCCGGCTTACTTGTTTTTGATGAATTTTCGGAAAAGCCATTGAAATATCAAAGAGATGGAAGAAAGATCCGATTCGAGACGCCATCCGGTCCTTCTCTCATTCAATTTGGGAAAAAAGAGGTAATTGTTGAAAAAATCCTCTCACGTATTTCAAATCTATTTAAAGTGCAGTTGTTACAACGTGAAATGGATGAAAAACTAGGAATTGGATATACTCAAAAGAAAATGACTCTGCCATCCCCTAATTTATTAAGGGCAGATTTCGATAAGCCAATGAAACCATGGACCCCGTTTTGTCAGGGTTATCTCATCGATTTAAAGACAAAAAGGTCTGGACGCGGCAGTCTACGAACCGACGGAAATACCTATTCGATGTATAATAATCAATGGCCTTACCATAACCGACAGGGTGCCGCCCAGTTTGTTACGCTGAACCAGTCGAAACCGGAACCTCTGACGCTTACGGCTTATAGTAAATCTGTGAACGTTAAGAGGTCAGATTTAAAGCAGATCACTGACGAGAACCGAAGAGATCATTTTGGTGAACGGTTAGGGTATTATTATGCAATGCATTTATATCTGGATTATCAAGATGGGAACTGGCCAGAAGTTCATACTTTCACCTTCTCTCCCGGGACACATGATTGGGAAGAAGGGAAGATTACCGTTATTCCTAAAAAAGCGGTAAAAACAGCAATGGTCCTAGTGGAGCTACATCAGCCTGAGGGTACTGCCTGGTTTGATGATTTTAGTCTTGTTGAAAGTACAAACCCCCAGCACAACTTACTTGCGAGCGCTGATTTTGAAAATTCCGATATTCTTTTGGACAAAGCCAACGCGCGTGAATACGATTTGAAAGTATCCGCATTAAATGAAAGCATAAATCAAACGAGAAAGAAAGTATCTCTCAAAGAATTGAAACAACTTGAAAATGAAGTCATGTCGATTCAGCAATGGCTAATTTCACAGGGAATTGCAGAAATATCGGGGCGTGAGATGCGTGATTTTTATGATGCGTCCGAAAAATTAAGAATTTGTCGGAATCTACTGGAGAAATAGAAGAAAAGTGAATATGGGGTATTTCAGTTGTTATCTTGACGAACAACCAATACTCCATTTCCTACAGCTCTCACACTCCCATCCGATGGGTTGTTAACCACTTGATCTCGGACTACCATTACCGATGATCCTCCTCCATCTAAATTAATGGCATACCAAGCTCCGGCCGACAAGAGTATTTCACCGAAATCTTTCATCGTGCATCCTTTTGAAAAGGTTTGCCTACCGTCGGCAACCATTAAATAGGCTTTTCTTTTATCTTTAGAATAACCAATTCCCGTTCTTGGATTATATAGGTCATCACCTTCGGCTCGTTCTCCGTTCTTTAGAATAATATTATCGCTTCCTCCAACCATCTCTTTAATTTTAATTGTCAGATTTGGATTCGATTTTAGGGTAACTCCAAGATAAATATTGATTTCTTCATTCATTTTTAGCGTTTTTAAAAAATCTGCGGAGCTCCCCCTGCCATGCAAAACGGCACATCTTTCAGGAATTATTGATTTCCCCGGGTTGTCATAAATGTCTTCAACCTTGCATCGGATTTCTCGATTAGCTTCAAAAAAGAAACTTTCATTATCCTTAGGTCGTATTACAACCTTTGTTCCACCATCGACAGTTCCCGTTGTTTTACCGAATGAAGGTGTATAAAGTGTCATCAAATTGGGGGTAAGATTAGGGTAAGCCTCTAATCTCAGCATATTTACGGTATGTATTGTTGTGGTAAACTCTCCTTTCTTCAAGATCCCCTGAAAAATGGGCCTATCGATATAAGGTATTCCATCTTCACTTAAAATGAAACAAGCCCGGCCGGTCGGATTGGTTACCATCCCTCCATGATGGAACTGCCCACTTCTTGGAATGCCTATTTCAATAGGATCCTGATAAAAATAAAAATCCCCGTTTGTGGCCGCAACGACGTCGTAACCTTGTAATCTTTTCCGCTCTACCATTGCATTTGGGCGTTCGGTTGCGATGGCATTGTCCATCGCGAGGCAGGTCTCTACTCGGATGAAAGGGTTTGTCAAATCGATTTCTAATGCATAGACTCTCAGGGGGTATTCTTTTATTGCGATAGAATAGTAGGATAAACCCGGGCTAATAGTTTGTCTTTGTTGGAGTGTATCTACTCGATACCATTTCCCGTTGATTTTACAAACATCTTTAAGTTCTGTAGTCGTTACGTATAACTTGTCCAGATAGATAATCTGATTGTTTTTATCTTTTACGTAAGGCAGCAGATTATAGGTTGTCGCCGGTTCTAAATTATCAATTAAGATTGTTGAATTAACCGATGATTTTTTAACTGGATCTTTAGCTGTTACTTCCGATTTACTGTAGTGTATTCCCCATTCTTTTAACCGGCTTGTTGAGTTGAATGAAATTTCAACGGAAGTGCTGGTAATTTTACTGTAATCAATTATTGCTTTAAAAGCGATTGGCGATAGAGTCGTGAATTTTTTTTCAATTCCGTGATAGGTAACGCCATCATCGACATAAGCGCGATAATAATAAAGCTGATCAGAGACTAATTCACTTAAACGGACTTCATATCCACTTTCAGAAGTATTTGTATGGGACATTTTTATATATCCATTACCATTTTTAATTTCAATGCCATAATCTCGAATGGTTCCACTTCCGGCATCGGTAATTTTTCCTAAACAAGTGGCAGATATATCGGTAATTTCCTTGACGCCTATCGTTTCAACTTGGGGCGGGTTCACTCCTTTTTCCGGCGTTTCATTACAACTTAAAGAAAAGAATACCAATAAAAGAAAGTATAATATAAATTGATTGCCTTTCATTGACGTTTCGGAAAATTCAATTAATGCTTTTCTTTACGGATGTGTTGCCACCTTCCGATAAGGATATATCAACCGGTTGATTGCCCTGCCATGCCCCTCTTGTAAAATCAGGTACTTCTATAGGCCTGGAATTATTAGATAAAGACCACTGACTCAACGAAGTTATCACACTCCATGCAGCAGCGTCGTACACATCAATATCCATCGGTAATCCGTTTCTTAAACAGTCGATAAGCCTCCATGTCATCAGAAAATCCATTCCTCCATGCCCTCCGACCTCCTGCGCCATATCTCCGATCCTTTTCACAATCTTCGGCATATATTGCTCATTTACCTTTTTCATTTCTTCTTCGTTCAACCACTCGTCCCCGACGGAGATTCTGGCCGGGAGCGGATATTTCTGGGCGGCAGCGCGGGTTCCGCTGATGGCATGTATCCGCGAATAAACTCTGGGGCTTGTAGTGTCATGCTGCAGCATGATAGTACGACCCTTTTCAGTACGAATGATCGAAGTATTTATATTACCCCTGTAGGAATCGGTATTGAATTTTTGATAGAACGGGTCGGATGAAGCCAACTCTGCTACATTTTTGCCCAACATAAAATCATCTGACGACATAGAAACCATATGGCTCAATTTATCCCCACGATTTATATTCATGATCTGACAAACCGGGCCTAATCCATGGGTAGGGTAGATATTCCCGTTATGATACTGACTCTCTTCGAGTCTCCACATATCATTATCCCTCGTCTTTTCATAGATCTTTTGAAAGTGCAGATAAGCAGCATCGCCGTGTATGATATCGCCGAAAAAGCCCTGACGTGCCATATTCAATGTCAATAATTCGAAGAAATCGTAACAGCAATTCTCCATCATATAACAATGTTTCATCGTGTTTTCTGATGTTTCCACGATATTCCACGCTTCATCCACCGTTGCGACGGCCGGTACCTCAACAGCCACATGCTTTCCGCATTCCATCGCATAAACGGATATTCTGGCGTGAAGCGGACCTCTCGGCACCGCAATACTGATCAGATCTATATCGGGATTCTCACATAAACCCCGCCAGGCATCATTGCTTCCGGTATAAACCCCGGCTGTAGGTAATCCTCTCTTTTGCAATAACTGCTGTGCCTCATCAATACGAAACTGAGCAATATCACAAATAGCTTTTATCTCCACCCCGTCCAAAAACGTCATCTGATTAAGATTGGAATATCCTCTGTTACCGACTCCTACAAAGCCGGTGCGAACAGTTTTAAGTATTGGAGCCCGGTAGCCGCACATATTATTATATTGATTGCTTTTTGTCTTGTAACCGGAAATAGTTTTAATTTCGTTCGAAACCATTTCGTTGGCCTTAAGGCCGGGGGCGACCGTCAAACCGATGCCTCCGATTGCAATTTGCTTTAAAAAGTCTCTCCTGTTCTCTTTCATACGACAATATTTATTTTTTCTCTTTTCTATTATCCGAAACCATCAGTCACCTATAAAACCCTATCCATATCTATAATAGGCCATGGCTTTGCATCCTTCCATTCTCCTCTCGTAAAATCCGGAACTTCTACCGAATTACTTCTGTCTAGAACCGATCTTTCACTTAACTCCACAATGGAGGACCATGCTGCCGCATCATAGACATCCTGATCCAAGGGTAAGCCATTTCTCAAACAATAAATCAGTCTCCAATCCATAATATAATCCATTCCTCCGTGCCCTCCGACCTTTTTGGCCTGTTCACCTATATACCTCGATAATGGATGTTCATACTTTTTCATGATAGCATTAAAATCCTCATCACTTAAAAATTCATGCGGGTCGGGCTCCAGGGCTATCTTTTGTTCCGGATATTTTACCGCATATCCTTTTGTCCCATAAAGTTTATGAAGACGGTCATACGGAGCCGGACTCGTCACGTTATGTTCGATTAGGATTGTATTTCCATTGACTGTTTTGACAGTTGTACAGTTCATGTCGCCCAACTTATAGACAGTTTTCGCTTCCGAAGAATCTTTACCGTATTTGTTTTCCGCATAGAGCGTCAATCCGTGATGATTTGAAGACATTGACGTAAGATAATCAAAGCGATCGCCTCTGTTAATACCCATCATTTGTGCAATCGGTCCCAGTCCATGAGTGGGATAGGGATTCCCCGTATGCCTGGTGTAATGATCCACTCTCCAGGTATTATGGTAGCTGTCGCTTCTGTCCAACTGGCATCTCAAATCATGGATATAAGCGCATTCACCGTGAAATACTTCTCCGAATAGACCTTTACGGGCCATGTTCAACGTAGTCAATTCAAAAAAGTCGTAACAACAATTTTCCAGCATCATGCAATGGCGTTGCGCCTGTTCAGCCATATCTACCAGTGCCCAACAGTCGTCTATCGTCATTGCCGCGGGAACTTCGATGGTAACATGTTTCCCATGTTTCATCGCGTACAAGGCGATTGGAACATGCAGATTCCAAGGCGTTGCATTGTAAATTAAATCAATATCATCACGCTCACATATTTTCTTCCAGTCTTCCTCTTTGGAATAGACAATTGCCTCCGGACGTCCGGCATCCCTAAGATTTTCTTGCGCCGATGCAATTCTTTCAGGTACTAAATCATCGATAGCGACAATCTGTGTGCCCTTAATTCTGGCCAGACGGTAAACCGCACTATTACCCCTTCCTAAGCCAATCACGGCAATTCTCACCACAGGGAGAGGTTCACAACGCAAGCCCATCACCGATTTACCTTTTCGTCTGGGTATTTTCAATCCTTTCTTCGCTGTTTCTGATGAATTCCCTGCATAACCGGGTAATCCCAAAGCTCCTAGCGCAACCCCGCTCAACACGGTCTTTTTAATAAAATCACGACGAGTACTCATAAATCTTGTATTATTTATATTTCACTAAGCAATATGACTGAACTATCAAATATGGCTTCAATTTGAAGATTTATCCCAATTTTCATCAACTCTTCTCCGGTAAATGTTTTTCCATCCGCCCAGAAACTCTTACGATTGTTTCTAGTATTCAATTCTTCCAGTCTGTACCTTTTATTCGGATCTAACCCCTTTAATTTACATTCAAAGTATTCTGTCCTACTGTGGAACTCCAGGCTGTACGCGAATAAAACGGCGTGGGACTGTTTCCTGTCAACGTAGAGCGATGCCGACCATCCGCCTTCATTATTGGGGGAAAGTAACCGATACAAATCTCCAAACTGAACGATCGGTCTAATTTTCTTGTATGTACGGATAGCTTCCGTTACAAAAACTTTATCGTCACCGGCTATATCCTTCAACTGTAATTCTAGTCCCAAGCGTTGTGACATCGCGACATCGAATCTGAATTTCAAAGGTGTTACCATCCCCGTTTGATGATTAGGGCTCGTTGAAACATGCGACGCCGTTGCCATTGCAGGAAAGAAGAGACTAGTACTGTACTGAATAAAAAGGCGATTCAACGGATTGGTATTATCACTTGCCCAAAATTCATCATGAAACCGCAACGCGCCGAAATCCAAACGTCCTCCTCCAGATGAGCAAAGTTGAATCATCACATCCGGGTGTGATTCCCTAATCCGTTCATAGACTTTATACAACCCTCTCGTATATTCTATCCAGAAATGGGTTTGCTCTTCAGCTCCCAGGTAATCGGAACCGACATTGTCGACATGTCTGTTGGCATCCCATTTAATATAACTGATATGTTCCGACAACGATAAAACATCATTGAATGTTTTCACTACAAAATCCTGCACTTTCGGGTTACTGAGATCCAATAACCATTGATTACGAATAGTCAGCATTTCCCTGTCCCCGCTTTTCACGATCCATTCAGGATGCTTTTCGGCCAGTTCGCTTTTAGGATTGACCATCTCAGGTTCTATCCATATTCCAAATCGGAGGCCTTTGTTTACAGCATATCGGGCAAGAAAATCAATTCCTCCCGGTATTTTTTTTCTGTTGACCTGCCAATCTCCCAATCCCTCACGATCATTGTTACGGGGATATTTATTGCCAAACCAACCATCATCCATTACAAACATTTCCACGCCAAATTCTGCCGCATGATCAATCATTTCCATAATGGTCTGCTCGTTGAACGAAAAATAGGCGCCTTCCCAGCTGTTAAGAACCACTGGACGTAACTGACCACCGTGAGCCAGCGCATATTTACGACTCCAGTTGTGATAATTGCGGGATATCTCTCCCATTCCGGATGAACTGTAAGTCATTATATTCTCCGGAGTTTGAAAAGATTCCCCGGCTTTGAGTTTATAGGATGACGCAAAAGGATTCATACCTGATAGGACATGGAGCCTGCCGAATTCATCAAATTCAAACGAAAGTTTGTAATTGCCCGACCATGCCAGCGATCCGGCGTATATTTCGCCACTGTTTTCTTGCACAGGATTATTTAATGATAACAAAAAGGATGGGCTTTCCGACTGAGTGGTACGGACACCTTTCTTCGACTCAACTTTTTTTATTCCGGGCGTCAGCTTTTCTTCAATCAGTTGCATCTCGTTTGCCCAAGTACCGGAAAAATGAGTTAAGTAATAGGACTGCGCTGTCAGCGGTAAATATGAAGAAGCCAATTCCTCTATCATTACCGGCTTACTCTCATTATGACTTACACAAACGCTCTGACTAATCACATTCTCCTTCCGGTATGCCTTAAACTGAAGATCAACCCAGACAGGATAGATTTTGTCCTTTAGCCGAATAACGGTTTCAGTCACATTATCATCGATATCTTTTGTATGGTGAGAATCATAGACGAGATCCGTGGTCAATACCCCATCCTGATGAACCAGACGGATCGCAGGCTCCATATATAATCTCCTCCCGTACGCCGGAAAGATCTCCGGAGCTGTACTCTCCTTTATATCCTGGTTCATTTTAAATCTCTCTTTGGAGATCTGCAAGGGAGTTGTCGACAGCTTATCTCCAAAATACTGGAAAATAGCTTTTTCACCCAGCTGAGACGTAAATATCAGACTGAGGCGTTCCGTTTCTATATGGATAAGCTCGCTGTTCTGTCCAACAGATACCATTATAAAAGAACTGAGGAAAAAACTGATAAAAACAATATATTTCATTAATAACAAGCCTTCTAAATTAATAAGTGGAGTATTTATACAATGCAAAACTGTTCATTTTAGGAAGATGTAGTGTAACGGATCCCGTATCGGATACCTGCTGTTTTATTCGGTCTCCATCTCCGGCTATAGGCGTCAAATTAACGACCCGGCCTGCAGGAAGCCATGTCTTAATCTTCGCACTAGCGTTCGGTGACATTTCCCTGAAAATCAGCAAATATCCCTGATCGTCCCGTATAGATTGAAAACCTGTCCAAGATTTTCCGGAAGGTTCATCCCCGATCGGTAAAATCACACCTTGGTGAAAATCGTGTTGAATGGTCCGGTATTTTTTTATCAGCTGTTGATTTGTAAATGCTCCTGCAGGAAGATCCGCCACATCCATCCAGACGAGAGGTTGTGCGGCCATGGTTGTGGCAAACAGGTATTCGAATGAATAATTTATCGGGGCAAACGGATCGTTTTCAGGGTATTTGTCTTTATTTTTCCACTTGTTGGGAAACTCAATAAGTAATTTTTCTGCAGGTATGTACCTTGACAACATCCAGAGATTTCTAAGGGTTTTATATGGATAGTAATTACCCCACTCAGTGTATCTGTTTTCTAAGAACAAGTTTCCATATTCCGTAAACATAAAATAACCGCCCCTGACTCCGGCTGTAATATCTATGTTAAAGAAGACATTTTCGTCAGTTTCACGCATCACTTTATCGTACATCATGCGGGTTCTTCTTTCTGCCAACTTGTTGGGCATCTTCTGACCATCAATTTTAAACATTCTTACCCCGTAATCCCGATACATTTTGATAATGGCATCGGCGTCTTTTTCCCAATCTTCATTATCATTGGAAAGCGACGGGTTTAAATAGAGGCAGACATCCACGCCAAGTTCTTTCCCTTTCTCAATGACGGGGGATAGTCCGTTAGGAAACAACTGCTTGTTGGGAGTCCAGAAATCAGGATTCTTTTTATAAACGTGCTGATAGGTCCCTTCATCGCTCCCTTCCTGCCAGCCATAATCCAATTGAAAATGGGTTATACCCAGCCGGGCACACGCTTCAATTTGCTTTTTGCAAAAATTTTCTGTCAATCTGCTGATGCTTCCTCTGTCCCCCCAAGTATTCATCACTATCATTTCATCCCTTTCAGGAAGGAGCTTGCGAAAATTTTTCTGATACTTTTGCAATGCAGTCAAACGTTGGATTTCTCCGCCGGAATAAACCCCGACAACAGCACTGTAGGCCTTTGTCCATTCATCCACATTCAAATCTTCAGGCGTAACGCCGAGTCCAATCATCCTTACATGTCCGAAGTTGGTAACAAAATCAGCTCCCGGATAGGCCAGTTGTACACCAGAACACGGAGCCTCTTTCAAGAAGAAGAGACCATCGTCAGATTCCATATTTTCACAAAAAAGTAGATTTCCCCGGTAAGTATTTTCGGTATAGGATGTACCCGAATAGGGTTTAACCATTGTGTTATTGAAATCAGACCTGTCCAGAAATTCAACAGTGTTCAAAGACCAATGTTTTCCTTCTAACGAAATTTGATCTATTATCGGAATTTCGTTGTATTGAGAGAGAATATTTCTGGATTCGACATAATCCAACTCCGCCGGATCTTTCTGTTTAATGACCCATTTTCCTTTTGCCTCTCCCCTTAAATAAATATCACAAGCGATGACGGGACAATCAGAATAAATTCGGTATACCTTTCGAATCTGCAAGTGATCAAGCGTATATTCAACAGTTATAGCCAAATGTCTGGGCAAAATAGCGGTTTCTATCTCTTCAGCAAACCATTTGTCATTTTTTGCGTCTTGATTTTGCTGGGGAATAAAAAAGTCGGGAGATAGTTTTTGATTGATCCAGCTATGGCAATTTTTTTTATCTTTGATAGAGATAGTTTTAAGATTCCCATTATTCCAGAGGAATTTTCGCTCGATCAAATTATTTCCAATAAATAAAGTATCATCATCGAATCTCGCGTAATAGGTATTTTTATCAATACAAAATATAAGTTGAATATTAATAATAAAGATTGAAAGGAAGATAAATTTTTTTAGAGTCATCTTGTCTATATTTAATTTCGCGGATAATTTTGGTAACATGTTATCCGAATCTAAAATATAGATTTGGATAACATGTTCACTTGATTTCTATAGGGATTTATTGATAGATCAATTGTGTCACCACCAATGAATATCAAATCATTCATTACTTCGCCCGCACACAAATATCTCTGAAATTTGTGTGTTCTGCGCATTATTCGAATCTCTTAAATAGATAAGCAGATAGCGTCCGGCAACATTCAATCCATCAGAAACCTCCAAGACCAATCTATTGTTTGATGCATTCGAGTCAAAAATTCCTTCGGTTATTTTTGTCCATTTATTAAAATCAACATTCATGTCTCCGGGGATATATTCATTTCCAACGTAATATTCCACTGAACGTGTCGAGTTGTTACTCCAACGGCGAAAGGTTTCAATCATCGCAATTTTTTTCGGTGACTTCATGTCTATTACTGCCCAGTGAGGAAGAGGTGCGACTGGAGACCATCGAGAATGCCAAAAATTAGATGGTATTCCTTGTGCATGAATGATCCCATCAATAATTGTTTTAACACCGCCTCCATCCGAAACTTGTTCATCGGAAACCCCTATGACTTCCCAGTTACTTCTGTCGAAAGGAAATTTTGTTTTATTGAACGACCAATCTGTAGCGAAAGTATCTATCGCGGTTGGTTCAGGTAAGAAAAATGTACGGTATTCGAAAGGTGAATCTGTTTTTGCATCTGGACAAGCCATGGACGTGGAAGATGCCGATAGCGATACAATTGCTTCTTGATTATCCTTCTTCGTGTATTTAACTTCTACCCCGATCATCTCTTCTGATGCTGCATACCAATCGATGGTTGCGTTCTCGTTTATGGCGTATTGTGAAACTGATTTTACCCTGCGATTTGAGAGCCCATTTTCAAAATTAGCGCCATATGAATTTGCAAAACCTTCGACTTTCAGAGAATAATTATCGGATGAATCTATTGTCTTCACGTGGAAAGAATAAGACCCTTCCTGTAAATTATCAATCATTACTTTTCCCGAATCACATAAAATGTGACTCTCTTTTATTGTTGCTCTTTCAATTGGAATTTCCAATGAATCTTTTCCATTATTCCAATATACATTAATTGATCGTACACTAGGCGAATCGTACAACCAATATTGAAATTGAATTCTACGTTTTCCAGATGAGAAAATAACCGAATCTACTTTCGGTGCATATACAATTTCTCCTCCTTTTGTATAGTCTTTATGATAATCCATCATATCTTCACATGAGAAAAATGCAAAAAAAGACAATATAATAATGTATAGATTGCTGTTTATCTTTTTCATCTTTTGTATTGTTAATCTATAATTTCACCGAAAAAACTTACTTCTGCAAAATAGCAGTTCGAAACATTTCCAAATGTCCTGTTAACTTTTACCCGTATATAACGCACTGCGGGTGAAGTTATGTCAATTGTAAAATCATGTCCTTTAGCGGCTACCGTAAAGTCTTCATCTGTTACAGTGCCTAATGGTGAACCGGAAGGCTTTATGGTTTTAAAATCTCCAATTTTTATCCATCCGGCCTCTTCCCATTTTCCATTCATAATCGGTTGATCTTGCGCACCCCATACTTCAAATAATTCAATATTTCCCTGATTATAAACACGTGGAGCGTAATTATAATCTCGTTGGAACGTATGAATGCGACTTAACTTCATCAGACAATGCAAGTCAATTGTAAACGCTGCTCCGGGAACCGTTGCTATGTATGTATGGCTCCAGGTGTCTCGGCTCCCGTCAAACATGCTGTAAGCGCTATTACCTGACGCCCACCCCGGGTAATCCCATCTTACGTCATTTTCATAAGGGTAAATAAGAGCAGCGCCTTGCGGTAAGGTGTTGTTATTTAGTATTTCAATTTTAGAACGATCTAACTGTTCTTCAAAAAGTGGAGTAATTACACCTTCTTTTGGGTATAGCGTATCAGAGTAATTCTCGTATCTGTCGCTGACAATGGCCCCAAAACGATATGGATTTGTATCGTATCCGCGAAGAGCGCCACTCCCGTCGGCTAATTGAGACGAAATTATCTCTACTGTCTGTAACTCGCCTTTGTCGTTTTCTCCTAGAAACTCGAAATTCAAGATCTCTTTGTCTTCATTTTTCCACCTAAACCCTACTCCTCCAAAATCGCTTAAGAATTCGAATGATTCTACAACTTTTTGGATGGCTGATTTTAGGGGAGTGAAACTTACTTCAACTGGATCTGAAAATTCAAGGGCGCGATTGAACGTATACAATGTTGCCGAATGTACCTTTTCATCGGTATATCCTTTTATTTCCAAGGATGTTTTATAATAAGAAGAAACTACTTCTCTTTGTTTTCCACTCTGTAAAGTGTAAATTGCTTTAACCCCTAATATATCATTTGAATTAGGAATTTCATAGGTAATTCGTACCCCCCCTGCTATGGGTGTCGTTTCCATGACAGTCACCTTGTCCGGCTTACCGGTTTTTTCATTTATCGGTTCCAAATTTTTCTCACTGCAGGAGAAGACAACCGATAACAAGATAGTGATATAAAAAACTTTTTTCATATTTATCATTTCCATTAATTGTTTATTACCAACCTGGATTTTGTATCAAATTCGGATTATTGATAATATCAGAATCAGGTATGGGCAGAAGATAATTATTTACTGTGAAAGATTGCGTGTAATAAGGAACTACTGTATAATATTCCCTGATATCAGTAGCACTGGTATTAAACCCTTCTATCTTACGATTATTTAAATTTTTCACGGCTGTTTTCCAACGACGACAATCCCAAAAATATGAACTTTCGGCAAATAACTCAATTTTACGTTCGCGGTGTATAATTTCTCTCATACCTGCTTTGGTCAGTGGTTTGTCAGGCTCATTAGAGTACTTCCTCCAGCTATCCAAGACACCCTCCAATCCGGCACGCCTACGAACCATATCCACGTATTGATAAATTTCTTGATCGGGGGAAGATTTCACTTCATTCAATGTTTCTGCATACAAGAGATAAAGATCAGCCAGACGCATCATTGGAACCGGGTATTTATATTCATACCAAGTATCTGCATTTCTAAATTGGGATTCAAAATTGACATACTTCTTTGGCCAGTACCCTGTTACATGAAGATCCCTAGGTTGAAGAGAACTTGATGCAGGTTCGCCCCAGCGCATCTTTACAGTAAAATTTGTTTGCGGTGTATTCCCGTACCAAACCGCCCTGTCAAAAGTCAGCCAAGAATAAAACCGGGGTTCTCTGTCGAAATTCATCGAAACGGTTTGTTCGGTTTGATCAATATAATATTTATGTTGACTATCCCCTTTACGAATGCTAAAACGTCCCTGATAATCATATATTTTATCTTCATTAATTGGCACTCCGTTTTTGGAATAAAACTCATCTACTATATCCAAGGGGACGCAATAGATTCCTCTGGTTGCCTGGCTGGAAGAGGCAGCATATCGAGGCATTGCGCAACCCTGATATATTGTCGTTGAACTACATCCCCATATTAATTCCACATTCCAGCGTTCAGTATAAACCGATCGTAACGTATTTAGCAGATTAACCTGTTCTGGAAGTCCTACAGGCGTTTTGTAATCGGATTGTTGATATAAACGAATTCCGGCCGTTTCACATGCCTCTATTGCTTTTTTACAGGCTGCCGCTGCTTTTTCCCATCGAGAAGGATCAGGTGTCTGATTAAAGAACGGTTTACCCTCATGGTTTAAAAAATTATTGAAGTCTGTATTCCCATTATAGAGGGGACTGGCCCAGGCTGTTAATACCCTCGCCTTAAACATCGATGCGATGGGATGCGTGTATCTCCCCAATTCTGTCGATGTTGTTGTTATGACATCGGGGAGGGGTTTGTTATCTTCCGAATCGCCCAATGCTTCTTCAGTGAGTTGAAGAATGTATTCAAAGCAATCATCAATTTTTTCCCGATACGCGCGAATTGTTTCTCCAGATGCTCCAACTGGTGGATTTTCTTTTAATAACACAACCGGACCATACATCTCCATCAGGAAGAATATATCCATCGCTTTATGTAGTTTTACTTCAGCGCTCCAACGTGCTTTTTCCTGAGAATCTAAATCCGGTACGCTTTCAATATTTTTCAAGAAAGTGTTGCAATCGTTTATATTTTTATATAAGCTAGGGGTATAGGCTGCACCTCCCGACCAATAATTTGCATACGGATCGGTAGGGGTAGAGTAGCCTAAAGCCACTTGCATCCCCATCCAATCGGGCCGAATTTGGTCGTTAACAATAAATTCGCCAGTACCCATGAAAGCCGGATTGGACGTGGCATCGCCATATCTTGGCCCTTGCTGATAGATTGTTGATAAATACTTTTCTGCATTATAACGATTTGAGAAAGCGTGATCTATTGTCGCTATATCGTCAGGAACAACATCTAGATAATTGCATGCACTTACTGTAAGTGCAAGAACTAATATTATTATGTAATTATAAATGTACTTCATATTCATAAGATTTAAAATCCAACATTTAGACCAATATTTATTACCCTTTGGAGCGGATATCCCAATCCGTTTCCACCCATTTCAGGATCCCAAAATTTGAAATTACTGAAACATAATAAGTTTGTACCACTTAAATAGAGACGAAGATTTCCTACATGCAGTGTGTCCATTACTCTTTTAGGAAAGGTATAACCCAACTCGGCACTCTTTAAACGCAAGAACGATGCATCTTGCATAAACCAAGTACTTGGTTTGTTATTGTTGTCGATTGCTTGATTAGCTAATCGCGGCCATACAGCATAAATATCCGGGTTAGATTCAGACCAATAACTATCTGAAAATGCTCTTAATACATTATTCCCATTTAAAAATGGGATAATGTTATTCGAATTATCTTTATTTGTATTCATCCAAAAAGATTGTCTGCCAGAGCCTTGGAAAAAGAATGAAAAATCCAAGCCTTTATATCCCATTGAAAGACCAAAACCATAATTGATTTCTGGTACTGTAGGATACCCAATTGGTACCATATCTAATTCTGAGATTCTTCCATCGCCGTTAATATCCCTATACTTAATATCACCCGCCTTATAGTCTCCAAATTGCGTCGGGGAATTTTTAACTTCTTCTTCGTCTAAGAATAAACGCTCAGCGATGTATCCCCAAGTTTGATTGATGGAATATCCTACTCTGGAACGCCATGGAGCATCTGAATATTCCGGTTCTTCCCACTCTAATACTTTACTGGTGGCGTATGTAAAAGTTCCGCGCCCGATCAACCAAAAATATTTGTTAAAATTCTTTTCATAATTAAATTCAACATCGATCCCACTTCCTTTTGCTTTTCCAAGATTCGCTTTTACAGGCACACCTATACCTGTTGTCTTAGGAATAGTCCGGGATAATAAGATACCTTCCCGTTTTTCATTAAAAAAATCAGCGTTTGCCGAAAAACCATTCTTCAGGAGAATTTCAAATCCTAAATTAGTTTTATAAGATTTTTCCCAACCGATATCATCATTCGCATATCTTGAAATAGTAACTATACCGGGATTATAGTCTAGGTTGGTTCCCCAATTAACGAAGCTGCTACCACCTATATTCACTTTAGATAAATAGTAGAAACGGTCGCTGGCACTTCCTATTGCATCATTTCCTACTAATCCGTAGGTCGCTTTTAATTTAAATACAGGAACATATTCCTTCAATGATGCAAAAAAATCTTCGTTTGATACCATCCATGCTGTGCCAATAGACGGAAAGAAGCCAAAACGATGTTCGGTAGAAAAGCGTTCCGACCCATTGTATCCAAAATTAAATTCGCCGAAATATCGCGTATCATAATTATAGGCCAAACGTCCTGATAACCCTAAATTCCTATAGGGAAGTGATGATTGTAGATCTGGTGCAGTTCCTTCTTTTTCTTCCCGCATTTGATATACCAATAAAGCGTTGACATCGTGCTTTTCTTGAAACTTCCGATTATATTCAGTCATAGCTTCCAAATAAAAAGTGGATTTTATATAACGGTCGCCTTCCTTAAAGTCCAACCATTCAGTTCCAGAGGCTTGGTTCAGGACGTCCAATTCATATTTTTGAGTCCATTTGTCATAACTCCCATCCTTGATTTTGTAAAAAAATGGAGAATACTGACGAGTTACGGTGTAATCTGAATTTCTATTCATGTTTACCATTGCTCTTGCAGTGAGCCCTTTAGTAATCATGGAGAGGTCTTGTTTAATTTCAAATTGCGTGATTAACGTGTTTTTACTATAATCTTTATACCCTTTCATCGCTTCTGCATAAGGATTTAGGTATCCTCCGTTTCCATAATTTCCAAATAGAATGTGCTTCGTAAAGATATTCGCCTCGTCAGGCTCATAATATGGTTTAAACAATACCGGATTTGATCTCATTATTTTGCGGTATAGATCTGCACCTCCGTCCAGAGGTCCAGTATATTCATCAAAAGAAGAATTCATTTTTATGATCATCTCCGTAGTTTTCGTTACATTGATATTTACATTCGCACGAATATTATACTTTAATAAGTCAATATTCGAATTAAACTGATTCTTTGAGTCCGGTTTTAAATTGCCATTATCTTTTGTTAATGCTGCGGCAACATAGTAACGAGCTATATTACCCCCTCCACTTATACTTAAATTGGCACGTTGATTCATTGTCACATCATTGAACAATATATCATACCAGTCGGTAGATGGATAAAGATCAGGATATAATCCCCGTTCAGTCATACGTATTTTTTCTTCACTATATAAAGATACTGCAGATGGATCGCGCGTTTTTATCGCTTCATTTTGCATTCTCATGTATGTGATTGGATCGGTTAGCTTCACACGGTTCGTTGGTGATGAAATTGAATTTTCGACACGAATATTAAGTTTAGCTTTCCCCTCTCGCCCCTCTTTCGTTGTAACTAGAATTACTCCGTTTGCTCCCCTCGCACCGTAGAGTGCAGTGGCTGTCGCATCTTTCATTATTGAGAATGTGGCGATATCATCGGTATTTAGGCGAGCTAGATCGTCAGTAGTAAGTTCTACCCCATCAATTAAAATTAACGGGTCTTTCTTTGCTTCCGCCCCAAATGTAGTGACACCGCGGACAAAAAAACTTGCATTGTCCTTGCCAGGCTCTCCACTAAGTTGGTAAGAAATAAGGCCGGCAACTCTTCCGGCAAAAGCCGTGGTTAAGTTACTGCTTGGAACTTTAAGTTCGGATGTTTTAACCGTCGATATAGAGCCTATTACGCTTTCCTTCTTCTGTTTGGCAAAAGCCACAACAGTTACTTCATCCAATTCGCTTGGCTGCGGCTTCATGGCTATTTCTAAGTATGTCCTACCGTTTACCTTAATTGTTTGTGATTCCATTCCAAGAAAAGAGAAAATCAAATTATCAGTAGGTAATACTTTGATCTCAAAACTCCCATCTATGTCAGTTGTGACACCTCTGGTAGATTTATCTACAATTACACTTACACCAGGCAAGGGACTATTTGTCTCATCTTCAATAACTTTTCCTTTTACTTGTATTTGTTGTTGCGCAAATGAGGATAAAGAAAAAATGATGAAGATGCAACATAAAATAATAAATTTAATTCTGCTTTTCATTTCATCTCATTTTTATTTGTTAAATTAAATAACGGGTTATAATTTACAGAAGCTCTGTTTATATTGATTTATTTTATTAAAAATTTACATTATCCTTTAATAATTGTCTTCTTTGACTTATTCCTAAAAATAACATTTATTATTTGGAATACATGTTGAAACAACTGGAAAAAAATTGTCTCTAAATGGCAAAATATTATCCATAACATATGTATATAATGATTAGGGAACTACAAAATACTAATCCACTCAATGATCAAAATGAAATGATATAATATCGAAATACTCGTGTTTATTTCTTGATACAAAGGAATAAATGAAAAAAAGAATCAAGGAGTTTATTGCGAAATAATATATTCAAAAAACGTAAATAAACAAAAAATGCTTTTAAATGTAAACCTTGTAGTTATGAGAGAATTTGTGATGCAATAGAAACATCAATCTGTTCGAGCCAGCCATTCATCGTGGTCGGGTACCACATTTGTTGTTATGTTTCAACCATAGCAATCGTAAGCCATGAATTTTCATTCACCTCAATGGGAGTGACTTTACCGGGCTCTTCGACCGCACGATGTGCGGCAAGTTGAGCTACTTTTATCTGAAAAGGCGTAATCGAATGAGGGGCATAATTATTTCCAACCACAGATTTTTGAAATAACTTCTCATACCATACGCAAGATGCGGTGTATCTCCCGTAATTAAGATCTAAATGATAGCCATCCCTGCAAAATGTATCTCCCAAACTGCTTGTTCTTCCGTTTTGTATGGCTGTCCCGGCCGGGATAATAATATCAATGCCTGTTTTTTGCGCTGCCCGATTGTATGCATCAATAATAGCATTGAACATCGTTATCTGGTTATTTTCATAATTGGCAAAACCGGCATGCGTGGAGTTTTGTGCATAAGCCCAAGTGGCGTGCAACACGATTTTCATGACAGGATTAGTTGAATGTTCCCTTGCAAAATCCATCAAGCGGTCAAGGTAGGGAAAAAAAGATTCGTACAGGCCGGAAAGGGAACTCACCTGTTGAAAAGAGATGTAATCCCATTTTTCGTCGCTAACGGCATCGATCAGCCTGTAATTGGGCGTTATGGTTTTAATCCCGTCAACAATTTTTCGATAAGAGTAATCCGGTGAGTTATTCACTGTATTGTTATAGTGTTTTTCTAAAGAACATCCAGCAATATACATGTTTCCGATTATAATGGTATCGCCGTTTGCTTCTACCAGTCCCGGGAGGTAATGCTCAATAGCATCATCCGAGAAGCTATTCCCTATCGCCAATAGTTTTATTTGCTTCGCATAGATAGAAGTTGCGAAGATGTAAAACACAAGGAAGATCAGGATAGTTTTTTTAGTTACCATGAGTATTCTGTTTTATCAACTTTCTGATCATATAAACAATAACTCTAACCAGAATAACCAGTAGATAGAAAAATAGAGCAATAAAAATGACATATCCCAGTTGGGTAAACACTTCGTACCAGGGTGTTTTGAAGAGGATGATTGAAACGATGTTCGTTAAAAATGCCGCGGCAAAGCAAGCGGAAAGAATATATATTTCTTTTTTTAATTGCCTGGATGTTATAATTAAGTCTTTCATCTGAATATTTTCTTTTTATTGATGAATCTTTTCTAAGAGAATTTCATATAAGGAATTTTGTATTCTTCGGGAAAAGTAATTTTCTTTTGCTCCGCCATCGCCTGATTTCCCAAATGACAAAGCATGGTGGCAAGATAGGCCTCTTCCACTATATTTTTCCCTTTTTCACCGGTAATGCAAGCCTGACAAAATGCGGACAAAATTTCATCGGAACCATCTTTTAATGCGCCAATCATGGATAGACCATCATTCACATGAAATTCACCTTCAAGAATGTTGTGAGGGATATATTTCTCTTTCGTTTCCGGGCGCCAGCTCGGGCCGGCAGCAGGTACGGAGGCATATAATTTATTTCCTATCTGCCCAATCAATTGTTCAATCCCGGATTTTTTCCCGCCGGCTTCATCTTCCAGATAATAAATACCGGTGGCCAGGTTCATGGTTCCTTTATTGCCCAGTATTTGATCTTCCATCCCGTTGAATTTATTGGAAATAAGCGATTCATAATTGATTTTGACCCCATTGGAGTAGTGATACACCAGATTTACACTATCATATACCTCTCTTCCGTCTTTCCAATATACGATGTCTCCTGTTCCTATCACTGATTCAGGCACCATCTGCATAGCCCAGCAGCAGACTTCCAATTGATGGGATGCCAATTCAGTCATTAACCCGGCTGAATAATCCCGATACAAACGCCAGTTGATCTGACGCTCCAGTTCCGGAGAAGGTACGGGGCGCCTCCAGTCATGGTTCCTGAACCAATGACAGCGTTCTCCCACAATTTCTCCGATTAAGCCGGAATGGATCATTTGTATCCCCTTTATATACTTCTTGTCGTACATACGCTGCATGCAGAAATAGAGAACTTTATCCGTTTTCCGATATGTATCGTAAATTGCTTTGCATTCCTCCATGGTTAAAGCCATTGCCTTTTCGCAATACACGTGCTTTCCCGCATCCAGGGCATCCAATGTCATAGGAGCATGCAGATAAAGCGGGGTAGATATAATAACTCCGTCGATGTCAGCAGATTCCAGCATCTTTCGATAGTCGGTATATGTCTTCGCGTTGGGACAAAGACCGGAAGCCTCTTTCAGGTTCGGGGGATATATATCACACAGAGCCACAATTTCGGCATGTTGCAGAGACAATACTGCGTGTATATTATACGTTCCTCTGGAACCCGTTCCGATAAATCCTATCCTGGCTTTCTCTTTTTTTATTTCTTTGGCTTTATCCGGGGTAAACGACTGCAACCAGGGGGTCGTAGCTAAAAGCGCGGCTCCTCCCGAAACGTAACCTAAGTCTTTGATAAATTGTCGCAGGCTCGTATCCACTTGTTTAGGTTTTTTGTTCGACATGATTTTACTTCCTTATAAGTCCTGTATACATTCCGGTAAATTCTTACTTAATAGCTGAATAATCAGTTAGTTATGCTCCTTACCCCAAAAAAGTATTCAGAGTTGATAATCAACTTGTTATTATCAGTCTCCTAAGAGGAATACCGAATTGTTATTCTATAAACTATATTCAATAATATTTTTAATTTTAAAATTCTCAGATAAATTCTTTTTTTCTTCCCGCCCGGCCATCATAAAAGCCGTGCTGAGTATTTCGGCCTCCAGCGGGTCTTTTGAAGTTATTGATATTATTTTACGCTCTTTTATTGATTCTCCCGAAGCGGGCCGCACTATATGGCCTGTATAGGTTGGTGTATTTCCCGATACCGATAAAGCCTCGTCCCTTAGCGAAATCTCATTAAGGTTCTCTCCCGGGTTAAATGGGTTTACAATGCTTATTTTCCATGCATCGCCATAAGGATGATGGCCCATTCCCAATACTGAGCTATTGCCGAAATCCACAAAACAGTGTTGAACTCCGGCATTAACCAGGTACTGTTTGATTTTTTTCAAAGCATACCCCTTTGCATATCCTCCCAGATCAAGAGATAAGCCGGGTTGAGAAAAATATATTGATTTATCCTGCCAGGCAAAGCCGACCTTTGAAAAATCTTTTAATGTAATATCAAATAATCCTAGAGTCTGCAGATAGTATTGCCTGCAGCTTTGCAAAACAGACCACATTTCAGAGGTTACACGGATAGGATTATCCGATGCATCCCGGTTTATGATCGATATTTCACTCAGCGGGTCAAATCTGTTCATCATCTTATCAAGACGGTGTAACTCAGATACTGTTTCACTCCATAAATATTCCGATTCCGGTTTACTTTTATCGATAATCAGAATGTCGAAACGAGTCCCCATGATATTCTGCAACGAACCATGCAGCATCATTGGGTATTCATAATAGTGAAAATAACCTGAATCAGTTTTAATCCGGCTATTGTGAGACCTGCAAGATTTTTCAGGATATGTCGTCAGTTTGACGTTTTCATATGATGATTTCATATGATAATATTTTTTTAACCTATAGCATTTGCTACCTGCTCAATAGCCTCACAATGTTTTTTAAAGCAAGGAGCCAATGTAGGTCTCCATGTCGTTTGCATAAAACCCTTGAGTCTGTCGGCACTGATTATTTTCGAGCAATGTTCTACTGTTTTTCCGAAATTAACATCATTTGAGTGGTTGCTCCCTGTCGGTATCTGATCAAATCCGTGTGCCTCCAACTGGTCATATAATCTTACATATTTTTCATTCAGAGGGTTGCTGATATTTTCAAATTGTGATCCATAATACCAGTTACTTTGCAAAACAGATTTTGGCATTTTTTCAAAAAAAAGATCAGGATGATCCCATGCATAGTCGGACCAGATCCATGGCCTGACATTTTGTTTTTCAACTAAATCCACTAAATAATAAAAATCATGCCACCACAATTCACCTTGACGAACAACCATATTTTCATGATTCCTCTGATGTACTGCGGTCTCTTCATCCATGCCCAGATGAAAAAAGCGGGGGGTGTCAAACAGACTGCATACTTCTTCAATCAAATTTTTACATACAGCATAATATTTATCTGAGGATATCATACGTTGATAGGGCCCTAACCAGGCTTTATGACCAGTTGAAAAGTTCAATTTGGGAATAGGTTCCAAACCCATCTCTCTGATTTTTTTTAATTCCCTCATTAACTTCTGGGGAGACCAGGCTCCTGTCACTGCTATTTCAGGATGGCTATCATACTTTACTCCGTCTCCTAAATCAATAATAACCATATTCATTCCGGCATCAACCATTTTTTTCAATAATTGATCCCAGACGTTTTTATCGAAAGTCAGTTCCGGCTGATAACAGTGTGCCCACATTCTTGTTTCCAGACAATCATTGCTTGGCGAACTTTTTGTTTGATATTTCAGAGGCGTATTATCTTCCCACATATTATAACTTAAATGGAGCAAATTAGCCCAGATAAGTTCATTATTGCTTTTTTTTGTTACCCTTTGGGCGAAAATCTGCCCAGGTATTGCCGCAGCTATACTTGCGGCTGTAACTTGCTTGATAAATTCTCTTCTATTTGTCATTTGATTCAAATAATTAAAAAACCATTTTACTGAAAATAGTTCAACCCTTGTAGTTTATTCCAATCTCCCCGGGTAAAATCGGGAATTTTTACCGGTTGGCCTCCATTTGTGGTTGAAATTTCAGTGAGTTCAACCAGACATGACCACTCTGCGGCATCATAAACGTCCATATCAAGTGGCAGGCCGTTCCTTAAGCAATAAATAAGACGATAATCCATTATATAGTCCATACCTCCATGGCCTCCCACTTTTTTAGCTTTCTCTCCTATCTCTTTTATGAAAGGGTGCTCATACTTTTTCATCAGCTCGTTAAATTTTTCCTCCGTCAGAAATTGATGTGAATCCGGCTCCAAAGCAATTAGGGGAGTAGGGTATTTTTGTGCATAGCCCTTTGTGCCACTTACTGTATGAAGACGGCTGTAGGGGCGGGGACTGGTCACATCATGCTGTACCATGATTGTTTTTCCTTTTGCAGTACGTATAATGGTCGTATTCATATCACCTAATGTATGTTTTATTTTTGTTTCCGGAGATCCATCGCCATACAGCTCTTTTAAATAGGCAGAAATTCCAAACTGGTTTGAAGAGACTGAAACCAGAAAGTCCATCTTGTCACCCCTGTGTATATTCATAGTATGGCAAATGGGACCGAAACCGTGGGTAGGGTAAGGATTTCCGTTATAGGTTTCGTAAAATTTAACTCTCCATCCCTCAACATTTTTCAATTGGGACCTAAGGTCGTGAATATAGGCACCTTCCCCATGGACAATATCTCCGAACACTCCTTTCTGAGCCATGTTTAAAGTAGTTAGTTCAAAGAAATCGTAACAGCAATTTTCTAACATCATGCAGTGTTTTCTTGTCTTTTCTGCTGTGTCGACTAACTGCCAGCATTCTTCTATGGTTACCGCTGCCGGTACTTCCATAGCAACGTGCTTGCCTTTTTTCATGGCATATACAGCTATTGGGGTGTGAGATAGCCAATCAGTGCATATATAGATTAAATCAATATCATCACGTTCACAAACCTCTTTCCATGAATCTTCTCCCACATATTCCGTTGCGGGAGGGAGGTTTTTATTTTGAAGATATGATTGTCCTGTTTTTACCCGCTCTTCTTTCAGGTCGCAGATAGCCTTAATTTCAACGCCTTCCATATGGATATATCTTCTAAGAGCTGCCCCCCCACGGTTACCCACTCCAATAAAGCCAATTCTAACAGTTGGAATTGGATCTGCAGAAAGTTGCAGAACACTTTTCTGCCCGGCCGGACGTTTTGGCTCTTTCAATTCAATCATTTTTAATTCATTCTGCTTCATGCTTACACATGAAACAGATAAGATGATGATAGACAGCAAATAAAACTTAAAGAGTGTTTTCATAAAAATAACTTATTATAATCAGTATAAATCAATAAAAATTAATTCTGCTCAACTTGACTCAGGAAAGTCGGTCTCTGTTTTTTTGATATGCCTGATAGAGGCAAATATGTTTCGAAATACAGGTATAGGATCAGGCTAAGAAAAGGGGTATATAACAAACTTTTTTCCATCTCTTTCAAACGTGATGCATTTTGTCCGTATAGAGCAGAAAAATAGCCAGACAATATAGAATTATAAAAGCTGTATATTTCAATATGAATATAATTTAATTACAATTCTCACCTCTCCTTGTTTAGGAAGAGGTGAGCCCAAATATGGATATCAAATGAAGATAAACCATTTCTCCCTATTCTTTCGCCCCTGTTCATTTTGAATCAATTGCTTTTGCCAATGCTGTTGATGTAATGAAATATTTTGCTAAAGTATTTGTTTTCTCCCACTCCGGCATATTACGATTCACCAAGAAGTTGAAAAAACTTTCAGCTACATATCTGAAGTGCGACTCATGCCCCTCTCTGTTTTCAACCGGAATACTTATAAGATACTCCCCATTATAGGATGTAGGTGAAGCAGATACAAATGGATATATAGCTTTTATTTTTCCAATAGCCGTTTCTATATTCCGTGCAAACTCTTTTTCATCAACATCTTCGGCTTTTTGTGCATACAACTGTTTTACGAAGTTTTGTTCTTTATTCTGAACAGTCTTCAAAATAGCTTTTGTGCCTTTCAACGTGGAGATGAATGTGTCTGCGCCACCATCAGGTGCCTGGTAGTTCCATATAACTTTTAAACTAACATTGTGGTTTCTTACATCGAAACTAACAGTTCCGTTGGCATAGACATTTAATATTGAATTAACGAGATATTTTTGCAGATAATCCGGGAATGTTGATTCTCCGGTAGATTGAGAGAACTGTTGCTGAGATATTCCAGTTGGCCAGTGAGTAGCTGAGATATTTCCGATGTCTCGAGAATAATCGATAGGCTGGCCCGGGAAACATTTCCAGAACAGCAAATCAATCAGGTGGGTTGTTACATCGGCGATACCCTCTCCCTGTTGCTCAACATCGTAGTACCATGCAGGTCGTATCAGTGGTGTGCCCGAAACCTCTTTATAGAAGTGATGCACGCTCTCCATATATATTGCGGGATCTTCCGGGGTCCCTTTTACCAGTTCTCCAAAGAAATCGGGGTTGTTTATCAGCTCTTTTTCTATGATGTTCAGTATATCGTAACGTTCTGTCATCATATCGTACAGTTGAACATTTTTTTCCTTGGCATTTTTATACGCTTCTTCCAGCAAAAGGAAATCTTCCCGGTTAATTGCCATCGGCTTGTCTGACAATACATTCAGACCGGCATTCACAGCACTGAGAATATATTCAGTCTTATTCTTATTGTTACCTGCAAGTACCACAACGTTTCCTTTCTTACCGGTTATCATCTTATCCATAAAGTCGTGGCCGGTATAAATAATCTCGTGCCAGTCTGTCGGATTTTCAGATCTGCAGTTAAATAGCTCAATAGCTGAAAGATATTGTTTTAATCCGGCATCATCAGGTGATATTGCGTATACGTATACCGAATCATTTACTTGGGGAATGGTGCTTTTTTGAAGCAAGTTGGCATGAAAATGCCCCGGTGCAAGTACTATCAGTTTTACTTCACCTTCTTTGCCGGTAAAAGCTGTTTTATTACCGGCTTTTTCCCTGTTTTGTTGTATACAGGAAAGCAATATCAGCCCGGCTACAATAATCGGCCATCCCTTTTTCATTTTATTGTTATTTTAAATTACGGATTAGTTTTTGTGCTTCTTTTACACCTTTTTGATATGTTGCATCTAAAGGAATAATTTTCCCTCCTTTGCTTTTACTGATGTCTGCAGCTTCGATAAAGGTGAATATCTCCAATGTCTCTTTTTCAGTTACAGGTGGAATACGGGTTTTAAAAAACTTCAGTATTTCCTTTAATAGCGGCTCGTACCCGCCATATGTTCCTGTAGAGACAACTCCCTGGTCTGTAACAGCATTTCCTCCATATGGAGCTTTTCCAGTACGTGCTCCTCTTACTGTACCAATTCTGCCATCGTCCCAAAGTCCAACCACCACATCTGTCCCTTCTGAAGACATACGGTTTACCGAAACACAACCAGTTCCCATAACCGTAAATAAAGTCTCAATGCCATGTATTCCATACCATGCTAAATCTGAGTGTGATGGTTCGAGATGAGCGGGTGAATAACAGTCTGCTCCAAGTACTTTTCCCAACTCTCCGTTTCTTAGCTTCTGGCTTTGTTCAACATACCTTAAAGCTGAGGATGAGAAAACAGGTACGTTATATTCTTTAGCAAGTTGGAAAATAGCAATGGCTTGTGCCAGGTTGGCACCTATTGGCTTATCTATAAAAACTATTTTCCCTGCTTTAAAAACTTCGTTTGCCTGCTCCAGATGAAGATTCCCGTCATTTGTTTCAAGCATCACACAATCTACCTTTTTAAGTAATTCTGCAATTGATGGAACAATCTCCACACCCAATCCTTTTACCTGTTCAATATAGCCGGGTATTCGGTCGTAGCTCGTTTTAATTGTTTTAGATCCGTAAGGATAGGCAGCAACGATCCTGAAATCCTTGAACTCTTCATTTTTATCTTCTCCGTTCAAAAACTTTGTAAATGCGGTTGCGTGAGAGGTATCGAGGCCTATGATACCGATATTTATCTGTGCCTGGGACAGAGAAAAAAAACAGGTTAAAAATGCAAAAAATATAATTCTGAGTTTCATAATATTTTTTTTTGATGTTGTTAAAGACATAAATCTTATTAAGAATTTTAAATTAATAAAGGGCGCAAATTTCACGAAGTTATTTTTCTGTTTTGCGAGATGTGAATTGCCTATGATAGCCATCCCATTTTGGTGAAATTTGCAACGCAGTAAACCGGGGAAAGAACGAGTAAAATATATCTTTCATTTGTTTACAGTTATTTGTCCCCAGGGTTGTTGTTTTCCAACAAAGAAGCGCTGTCTTTGTCCAGATATAATATAGCACCTTTTTTTGTTCTTAATATCGTGGCCGGGCATGCTTCGCTGATATCACCGTTCAGAGTGTTGTAAACAGCTTCTGCTTTATTCTCAGCGGGTACCATGCAAAACATGTGTTTCGCCCTTAACAATGCCGGAATTGTAACGGTTATTGCATGTGTGGGAACCAGGCCTATCGAGGCAAAAAGGTTTTCATTCACCTGTTGCTGCCTGCAAGCCAAATCCAATTCCACCACCTTCACCGATTTTGGATCGTTAAAATTGGCTACTGGTGGGTCGTTAAAAGCTATATGTCCGTTTTCTCCGATTCCCAGGCAAACGATATCCACAGGATTTTGCTCAAGTAAACCTGCGTACCTTTCGCATTCGGCTGAAGGGTCTTCAGCCAGCCCATTTATATAATGCACACTTTTAAAAGGAACTTTTTCAAAAATTCGTTTCCTCAAAAAATTCCCGAATCCCTGAGGAGCATCCTTTTCCAACCCGATGTACTCATCCATGTGAAAGGCATTGATCTTCTCCCACCGGATCCGTTTATCAGCTGTTAATTCCTTCATAAAATCACTTTGCGATGGAGCAGCTGCGAAAATCATATTGATCTCGTCTTTTTCATTAAGCAACTGTCTTATAGTGTCAGATACATCGACTGCTGCCTCTTTACCCATTTCCTCCCTGTTAGGGAAAATTCTCACTTCCAACATTCCTACTTTGAATGTGATTACGTTTGTGTTAGTTTCCGTATATGACATTTCCTTCCAAGATTGTGTATGAAACATTAATATTATTATCAAAAACAACTAAATCGGCATCTTTCCCTTTACGAACAGATCCCTTCTGCTGATCTATCTTCATTATGCGAGCCGGAGTCAGCGTCATCATTTTCACTGCTTCTATCAACGGCACTTCCGCTACGTTTACCATTGTTCTTACCAGACGATCTGTAGTTGCAACACTTCCCGCAAAAGCGGTACGGTCGGGCAACTTGGCTACGCCATCTTCGATAATTACCCTTTGTCCTTTTTCCAAGCTGCCCAGGATGGATTCACCGTCCGGCATTCCCGCTCCCCGCATAGAGTCGGTACATAGTGCTGTCTTTTCGGATCCTTTGAATTTATATACGAACTGCAGAAGAGACTTGGGCAGGTGTACTCCATCAGCAATAATTTCCACCGTCATGTCATCAATCAGGTACGCGGCTTCCAAAACACCTGCATAACGGAATGCATTCCTGCGGGTAACAGTAGACATAGCCGAATAGAGATGGGTCACGTGGGTGAACCCTGCGTTAAAGGCATCCAACACCTCCTCGTAAATGGCATCGCTATGTGCTATGGAAGTGAGGATATTTTTTGAAGTCAGCACCTTTCCAAAATCGAATGCGCCGGGCAGTTCCGGTGCCAGGCTCCACCGTACAATATCGTCTGATTCGGATAAAATCTTATTGTACTCTTCCGGTTCAGGGTTTCTAAGGTATTTGGGATCCTGCGCTCCCCGTTGATTGTATGCAAAATAAGGTCCTTCTAAATGCAAGCCCAAAAGTTTTGCACCTTTTGTGTTCAGTCTTGCGGCTTCCTTGTATACGGCAAACGTATTTATGAGCTCGTCAAACGTGCTTGTCAACGTTGTAGGCAATAATGCAGTGGTTCCATACCTGGCGTGCGTTTCTGCTGCTCCCAGATAAGCTTCCACCGTTCCGTCCATAAAATCGTGGCCGCCTCCTCCATGCGTGTGAATATCTATAAACCCGGGGGCAATATACTTATTTGTTGCGTCTATCACAACATCATCATTACCGTGTATGTACTCTTCATTATTAAGAATATCGGTTATTTTTCCGTTTTCACACACCACGGTTACGTTTTCTTCAATTTTTTCCGGAAAGATAACTTTTCCGTTTTTTAATATTAATCGATCCATAATATGGTTTTGTTTTGTGAATTTGAAAAACAAAGAGTAATGGGCGGAAAAACTAAGGTGTTGCATTCCAGCCCTATTCCTTGATCCATCTTATTAATTAGCTTTTTCAGATACAGCAACACTGCTCTCTGTTTTGTTTTGTTTCCACTCTTTGATGCTATACCCGTGAGCAGCATACCATACTATATATGCAAAACATGGGATTAGTACCCAATATGCCAATTTCATTGCATCAAAAGCCGATAATGATGAATTCATTTCAACAAATGAGTTGTAAACAATAGGCATTATTGCACTTCCACTTAGTGCCATAACAAGGAATGCAGATCCCAGATTTGTATATTTCCCCAGCCTGTTTATAGCCAAAGGCCATATACCTGCATACAACAAAGCATTAGGGAGCCCCATCATCACAAGGTACCAAAGTGAAATATCTGTAGTCATTCCAAGGAAATTTACTGTCCCAGATGTGGTAATGATCAATGCTGATAAAACCAGATTTATTGAAGCGCATATCAGCAGGGCATTCCGTTGTTTCAGATATTTAGGTATAAGAGCAATTCCTAAAAAATAGCCGATAAAAGTCAGGAACATTGTGTAAGATGGAATATTCCGGGCAAGGCCTGAAAGGCTTTCCCCCATGGTCCCGGCGTACTGGATACTGGTTCCCAGCGCAATCATCTGGGTACCAACATGAAAGAACATTGCAACTACACCTAACACTAAAGCCGGATATTGGATAATCGACTTGTGTGAATTTTCATCTTCTGTGGAACGCTTATTTACCACTGACGGGTCTAATTCAGGCAGTGTTGAGTAACGAACCACAATGCCGAAAACGAATAATGCGACTGCCAGAACAAGGTAAGGTGTTATTACTCCTTTTATCAGCGTATCCAGTGCTGCGTTAAGAGATTCACCGGTATAAGCTCCGGCTTCTATTTCCCGTATAAGGACTCTGTCCGATTCTCTAATGACAACAGCGGCAAAAATCAGGTTGGCGATCACTCCTGCCAGCTTGTTTCCGGTTCCTACAATGCTCATTCTTTTCGCTGCACTATCTATAGGTCCGACAATGGTTACATAAGGATTTGCAGCAGATTGCAAAATAGCCAGTCCAACACCCAGCAGGAACAGACCCAATAAAAACAATTGATAGATGCGCCAGTAGGCTGCCGGCACAAAAAGCAGTGCACCCAAAGCCATGCACCATAATCCAAACATCATTCCTCTTTTATACCCCACCTTGTTAAGCAGGAAAGAGGATGGTATGGCCATTACCAGATAGGCTATATAGAATGCAAATGTAACCAGATAGGATTGGAAATTAGATAGCTGAAGAGTTAACTGGAAATAGGGAATTAAAATGGTATTAACCCAGGATACCAGTCCGAAGATAAAAAACAGGAGTGCCAGAATAATCATAGACTTGATAGTGGTGCTTTTATTCCGGACTTGATTAATTTGAGGTTTAGTGCTCATTTTTAAATTAATTTTTTAAAACAATATGAAGACCGTGCTTCAAAATGACTTGAATACACAAAATTATTTCTTATATTTTTCAATAATGCTTTAAAAACGTAATTGTGTTTTCAAAAAACGTTATTCATTATCATGATCACTATACTTTTTACGATATTCGATAGGTGTACAGCCTTTCATTTTTTTAAAAATACGGGATATGTTTTTGCAGTCATTGAATCCTGACTCTAAAGCCAGGTCAAATAATGTCCTGTCTGTGGTTAACAATAGATGGGCGAAATAATCTATCCTGCAGCTTAAAATAAACTGATAAATTGAGATTCCCATTTCGTCTTTGAATTTCACCTCAAGGTTTCGGCGGGATAAAGGTACCATTTCGGAAAATGAATCTATGTTGATGTCGGTTGTGAAGTTGTCTTCAATAAAATTCACTATCTCGGATATATATTCATTCGATATATCATACTTTTCTGTCGATTTTCTTAATTCAAATCTTGTTGGTCGGATAATTATATCGAAAGGCTCCGTTATCTCTCTTTTAATGAACCTGTCAATTAATCTACCTGCCTCATAACCGCCTTTTTCAACATCTGTCATGATGGATGAAATAGGAGGATCTGACAAATTGCATATCAACTCGTCGTTGTCAACCCCCAATAAGGTAATATCTTCAGGAATTTTGATGTTATTTATCTTGCATATCTCTGAAACCTGGAGTGCAAAGCTATCGTCACAGGCGAATAATCCCACAGGTTTTGGTAACGATAATAACCATTCGTCAAGTTGAATATGGCTTTTACTCCACTGTTCACCATTCAGGTTCTCACTCTCGAAATAGTAATAATTACCGCCGGCTTTCTCTACCTCTTTCCAGAAACCTTCCGCTCTTTCTCTTGACCAGACAACGCCTTTGTTACCGTAGAAAGCAAAATTTCTATAACGCCTTTTGATGAAAAATTTTGCTGCCATTTGTCCGGTCCCAATATAGTCTCCGGTCAGGTTGGAGAAGTATGGGCTACGTTCCTTGTAGTTTTGAAGAAGTATTGGAATGTTTAGAGTAGCTAGAAGATTAGCTCCTTCTTGGTCCCATCTTGCTATAATTGCGTCGGCCTCCCATTCTTTTGCCCATTCAACAATACCTTCTTCGCCATAGAGAGTTTTATAATAAGCAGGCAGCCGGTAGAAGATCCATGGGCCGTGTTCTTTTGAATATTGAATCAGTCCCTTTAGCAGGCGGCGGCTGAACTCACTGGAGTAGTCGATCAGAATTAGTATTTTATTCATAGTATCTATTCAAATTGCGAAAATAATATATTACTAAGCTCAAATATAGCTGTAATTTATTTAATTATTTAAACGAAATTGAAATTTAACAAAAATTAGGGAGGCAATTTTAAAGTTGGATATTTGAACTCTGTTCAACTTTTGCTCTTTATGGCAGAAGACAAGCTTTCTTGTCTTCTGCTAATCAGGTTTAACGCTCTTCGTGTGATCCGGGTGCCCCACGGAACATAGAAACAGTATATTTATAAAGCTTTATACGCATTGAAATTTTTACTCCAATATTGTCATCAGAAGTTTGACAAATAGATTTTTTGGTTTCAAAAGCTGATCTGGCCATATCTAAAGCTGCTTTTACTTTAAAATAAGCCGCCATCAATAAAAAAAGAGGCCACCTCGATCGAGAAGGCCTCTTTTGTAATGGTTAACGTGATATCAGCATTAAGGTAAAAAAGATTGTTTTAGGTTATCGATACAAAGGTAAGCCACATTTTTGAATATGCAAAACAAAAAAACATATTATAAAACATAGTTTTACAATATGTTTTTGCTTTGTTCAAACATGACTATTCAGATATAACCCTGTAATAGAGAACAATATATTTTGAGTAAAAAATTTGCCTTGTTTAAGAAAAAAAATAAAAATAAAAAAATAAAAAAAAGAGGATAAAATTATACTTTTACCCTCTTCATTTTTTCTTTTGAGAAAATTATTTTCTTATACCTAACTCTTTGATAATTGAACGATATCTTTCAATGTCTTTTTCAATGAGGTAATCAAGTAAACGGCGACGTTTACCTACTAAAATTCTCAGTGCTCTTTCCGTGTTATAATCTTTTTTGTTTGACTTCAAATGATTAGTCAAATGCGAAATACGGTATGAAAACAATGCTATCTGCGCTTCAGGTGAGCCAGTATCAGTGTTAGACTTCCCGTATTGGGCAAAGATTTCCTTCTTTTTAGCAGAATCTAAATACATACTTGTTTGTAAAAATTATTACATATATAAATAATTGGGTTGCAAAGGTACGTTTAAATTTTATAATTACAAACAGTTTAGTATGTTTATTGTTTGCGTCGCTGTAATTTTCCACTCAGTCTTTTAATTGCATCGGCGATCTGTTGATCGGGTTCAATAACGTTGTACTCCCCCCAAAAGTTAGGATCCAGAAAATATTCAACACGTTCAGCAATTACATCTGTAGAGTGGATACGTTCGTCACGTGCAAACTTAACCACATTGTCACTATACCTATCTGTAATGGCTATTTCCGAGGCAATAGTGTAAGTGGTTGCAAACAGTCCAAAGAATCGGTTTGTCCATCGTACACGAAACGCAACTTCAGTGCTGCTGTAATTAAAATACCATTTCCCGTTATATTCAATAAAATCGACCACATAATGTGCTTTATTCACTTCCACCCTCATTTTAGACGGTTTTCGCCTGATAAAAATGTTCGCTGCATCTTTTCGGCCTTCCACGTTCATGTTGAATTCCATTCGTGCAAAAGCAAGGGTTTGCGCATCAAGGTATATTTTCCCTCTGAAAAGGATATCTTTTATTCCTTCATACTCAGTGAATGAAACAATGTAGTGAGGCTTGTTGTTGATATTTACCAATCCTTCAATATGAAACTGATATTCTGACGCATCTGTGCCAAATACAACCTCCGGGTTTTTGGCAATATCGAGCATCAGAGCATCACTGATTCCTCCCTGAAATTTAAGTAACACTGTATCGCGCGGTGATATATCAGTGGCTTTCCGTCCAATGTAGATCCTTGCCTGATCGTTGCTGTACGATCTGTAAGATGCCTTGTAAACATCCAATACGGTTTCTACAAGAGAGATATAATTTGATCCTTTTTTAACCGATTCACGGTAAAAAGCCACCATCATATTGGGATCTGAGGAGTAATTCTGGGGAATACGCTGCAATGCATCTTTTATAAGGCTTTTACCTTCACCAGAAACCACAAGCAACTCGCTCAATTGAATTGGAGCGGGGATAAGGGTAATGTGATTATTTGGATTATTGATAAGGGTAACTATTGGAATTTCCTTGTTTTCATACCCCAGATAGTGTATAATCAGCTGTTTATTCAGTGTAGACTCCGGTACTCTTATAGAGAAGTATCCATCTTGGTTGGTTACACTGGAAACTTTCACCTGTTGTACGGTTATACTTGCATTGGGCAATGGCTGGTTTGTATCACCACCTAGTACCCTCCCTCTAAGTACTAATGTTGAATCAGACTGCTCAATATTTCCGGAGAAGAGATTCAAAGCCGGAAGGAAGCAAAAGAGCAGGAGTAGTTGTAATAAGTGTTTCATACAATAATAATTTAATTTTACAACAGTATAATGATTTGGCCGTTTACTACAGAATCTCATTAAAACTTTATTTTGGTTTAAAGGCCCAATAAAGTTGTGCTAAACAACAACTTTGCTATAATATACAAAGGAAATAAAATGTATGAAATATACAAATCAAACTGGTTTATTT